>Ga0074193_1003775_pt1 | contig 10488 bp, 9 predicted proteins | sample EPASupsiteHSE605_FD_64523 | JGI IMG/M metagenome (GOLD analysis project Ga0074193, IMG submission 64523) | Bioremediated contaminated groundwater from EPA Superfund site, New Mexico - Sample HSE6-05 | ecosystem: Environmental > Aquatic > Deep subsurface > Groundwater > Contaminated ...
TCTTAGAAGAAGACTATGCGATGCTTTGTCGTAAACGCATCGAATCCTTTAAAAAATCTTTGAACACTCTGGACCGATAACTCTAACCATTATCTATTGTCCGTTGAGTGCAGTTAAGTCCGTCGAGTGCAGTTAAACAGATTGTATATGGCTATCGGTAGTCTTGCCATCCGCTGTGCATTAAACTTGCGCTTTAGTTTTTGTACGTTGGGGGAACAGAGAAAAGCCAAATGGATCATTCCTGCCAAACGCATGAAAATGCGAAAACCTCATCCTCCTATCATATCAAGCAATAAATTGCTTCCACGGAAGACAAGGAATGCCGGTTTTCTACGGGTAGAAGTAAATCTTTAATTGGAGCATTTTTTACAATTGTCGGTTAAGTTGGTTTTAGGATGAGTGGTCGCCTGCAATTTGATATTTAGGAAGTGCTCCTTCTGTATTTTTATTGTCATAGTTGTTGACTGTTACCTTCAGTTTTTCCGCATAGTTATAGATGTCATTTAAGTCCTCAATTGCTACCTTTTCTTCATTTTTATTATCGGTAAACAAACCCAAGTATTTCTTTTTGGAATTGAAATAGAGCCGACAGATAGGTTTTCTATTGTTGTCATCCAACAAAATGCCACAATAATTTTTCTTATCTCGAATATAAACTCTTTTTATATCCAGATTTTCACAAAGAATGGATTTTACAATATAATAACCTTGCAATTCATCTTCAGTTGTCACAATTTCGTCTTGAATAGTATTTTCAAGTTCATTTGGAGGATTCTCTACATCATCATCTGTTGGAGTAGAGTTAACAGTGTCAGTCATTGCAAATTTCAATCTTTCGTTTATTCTATCGTTGATGAACTGATTGAGAGCATTTCTTGTGATGTTAGTAAATTTCTCCTTTACACTCTGAGTGAAAACTCCATCCTTTACTTTCTTAGCGAAAAATTTAACAAACTCTTCAGATGGATTATTAATTTCATTAGCAAGAATTAGTTTTATTTCCTTAGTATATTTCAAATCACAAGCTACAGATGCTAAATCATCAGCGTTAAATGATTCCTTCTTAAATCTCTTTAATTCGTTAATTAAAGGTTCTTTGATATCTAACAGATTAATTTCTAGGAAAGCTTTTTCATCCATTTTATTTGGAGCATCAATATCAGTAAAAAAACGATATATAATCCCATTTGTAAGAATTCCTATTTTTGCTTCACTTACGGTAAAGTACCGAAACAATTGAGACGCATGAACCGTATCCAAATCGGCATCTATATTCTTACACTCGATCAGTATAACTGGTTTTCCATCTTGAAAAACAGCATAGTCTACCTTTTCACCTTTCTTTGTGCCGTAATCAGTTGTAAATTCAGGTACTACCTCTGTAGGATCAAAGACATTGTACCCAAGAATATTAAGAAGAGGCATCACTAGAGCATTTTTCGTTGCTTCTTCAGTTTTTATATTTGCAGATAAACTCGGAATCTTTGCAGCTAGAAACTTTACTTGGTCGATAAAATCCACATTAAACGCCTCTAATGTAAATTTATTCAATGGTATATGAATATGAAGGCATATTCTATAATATATTTTCTATTTTTGTTTTCCTAGATTAAAGAAATTAAGAATTAATCGAAAATGATTTTTCAAATCATAACCTTAATATAAAAGGCAATGTTTACCTGTTTTCTAAAATTGGCGATTATTTTAATATTATCAGTGAGTAATACAAGCGCATGCCCTCAGAGTCTCACAGGGACGAAGATCTTTTCGAGTCCCAGTATATTGAAAAATACCTGAGTGAATAAGCGAGTGTTTTGTCAATAGTACGTGAGGCACTATCTTTTGAACTTATAAGGATGCAGTTAATAAACGCCTCTGGATTTTTCAAAGAGAAAGGTTGATGGATATGAGCATGCATTGGGGAGATTTTGTTACGGAACAAACGGCATCATATGGTGAGCTTGTTCTGGGTGTTGATCCTGTTCTCGAGGATATTCCGCTCTTTTTTAAAAAAGCCGATAGGTCTGCAACGGAAATTTTGGAAAAATACGTTTTGTTTCTTCTTGATGTAGCGGCAGATCAAGTTGGCTTTGTCAAATTTCAGTCTGCTTTTTTCGAAGCTTTTGGTTCAAAGGGTATTGATGTTCTGGCACAGGGAATCGCTCTTGCCAAAAAAAGAAATATGGGAGTTATTCTCGACGCAAAACGAGGTGACATTGGAACCACGGCAGCAGCGTATGCACGTGCATATTTGACCCCTGCGAAGGCTGGCTCCGTTTCAAATCTTGAGGTTGATTGTTTGGTCGTTAATCCATTCCTGGGGCCAGATACATTGGAACCTTTTATCGACTGCGTGCGTAAATATGGAAAAGGTCTTTTCGTTCTCGTCAAAACATCAAATCCGGGCTCTGGATGGTTGCAAGACAAAATCGTCGACGGAACTCGCGTTTCTGACCGCATTGCGAAACTTGTAGCGGACTGGGCTGCAGAAACGCAAGGGAAAACAGGACTGGGTTCTGTTGGCGCTGTTATTGGAGCAACTTTCCCCGAAGATGGGGGAAGGCTTCGCAGTCTGATGCCTGATTCGGTTATCCTGGCGCCCGGCATAGGGCCACAAGGTGGAAAGGCCGAAGATATTCGCTTCCTTCGCCGCCAAAATTCTTCCGGTGTTTTAGTTTCTGTATCTCGGGGAATAACAAAAGTAGATAATTTGAAGCTCTCAGAAGAAGACTATGCGATGCTTGTCCGTAAACGCATTGAATCCTTTCAAAAATCTTTGAACACTCTGGACCGATAACTCTAACCATTATCTATTGTCAATCGAGTATCACGTAAAGGTTGCAAATTATTAATTTTTTCTGAAAAAAAGATTTAATAGGGTGATTTAAGCGTCACTACTCTTTAATTTTCGGTTTCCAATTAATGGAATCTTAAACTTATAATTTTTGGACAAATTCTATTTTTCTGAAGTTAGCGATTATTTTAATATTATTAGTGTGTAATACAAGCGCATGCCCTCAGAGTCTCACAGGGACGAAGACCTTTTCGAGTCCCAGTATATTGAAAAATACCTGAGCGAATACGCGAGTGTTTCGTCAATAGTACGTGAGGCGCTGCCTTTTGAACTTATTGCTACTGTGGGGGGCGTGGCTGCAGGAATTATACTTTCCGGGATGACTGATGAACTTGGGATGATACCTGGACTGCTTGTAATTTATCCAGGAGTGCTCGGGCTCAGGGGAAATATTTCCTCGACCCTTGGCTCAAGGCTTGGCAGTGCAATTCACCTGGGACTGATTACGGACCTTGACAGGCATAATCCGGAACTCATGAACAATATATCCGGTTCCCTGATCCTGAGTGTTATTACCGCTTTTATTCTCGGAATCCTCGGGCACTATGTAACCCTTGCTCTGGGCTTCGAAAGTGCAGGTGTTTTTAAACTTACTCTTATCTGCGTGATTTCAGCTTTTACATCCGGGGTAATTCTTTCTTTTGTTGCAGCTCTGCTGGCTGTAGGAATGTTCAGATTCGGTTTTGATCCTGATAATGTTGTTACGCCTTCAATTGCAACTATCGGGGATATCGTTTCCATGCTCATGCTTTTCCTCTCTGCAAAATTGGTGGTGATGTTTTGAGGAAAACAGGACACCAGACTCCTTACTACACAATTAACGGTATCATTCAGCGAGGGCTGCCGGTACTTATAATAACATGCGTAATGGGAATTCTTGTAGGGCAGCTTCTTAATTCAAGAGAAAAAAGTTTAATATCTATGCCAGCGATACTGATTCTTATTCCTTCCCTTATCAAAATCGGAGGGGATACAGGAAGCATGCTCGGAGCCAGGCTTTCATCGGCTTTCCATATGGGTCTTGGAGATAATATCAGGAGTAACCCGGTGGTACATAATAGTGTAATTGCAGCTTCAATCGTAGGGTTTGTTTCTTCAATTTCTGTCAGCATACTGGTCTTTCTGGCAAGCAGTTTCCTGGGGTACGGGATGCCTTTTCTCACAATTCTTGAAATCAGCCTCATTGCCGTTATCATAGAACTTGCAGTTGTGTACTCTGCAACAGTAGCCATTGCCTTTATTTCTCATAGGTTCGGAATGGACCCGGATGATACGGTCATTCCTTTCATAGCAAGCCTTGGAGACCTTGTTGGAGTTACAGGAATTTTCATGGCCCTGTACATATTGAATATTTTATAAGTAATGTTTTTATAAAACAACTTTACTACCATTGTTCACTAACCATTATCACTACCAATATTTACTGCCATTATCACTACCAATATTTACTGCCATTATCACTACCATTATCACTACCAATATTTACTACCAATATTTACTACCAATATTTACTACCAATATTTACTGCCATTATTTACTACAATATTTACTACCGTTATTATCTGAATTTATTATATTCCAGCCAGGTTCTTAAAACCTGATTAATCAAAAATTAATAATTAATAATTACTATTAAGTACATACTCATACACACCAGCACAAGGTAGAGTTGATCTAGAGACTATGTTCCCTAAAGAATTCAGATACAGTCCAAAGAACCTCAAGGATCTTTTGACTGAGATGAAGGACACTTCCGAACTCATGGTAGACCTTGCATACTCTGCAATGATTTACGATGATGAGGACGTTGCAGAAGAGGTACTCAATCTTGAAGATAAGATGGATACTCTCGATTACCAAATTAAGATGGCCGCGATGTTAAGCACACGCAGGGTTGACGAGGCCGAAGGCCTCCTTGGAGTTTTACAGGTTGCTGCGTGCTCGGAAAATATCGCTAATGCCGCAGGCGATATTGCCAAGATAGTTCTTATGAACATGGGAATTCCGATGGAACTGAAAGTTGCTCTCAGGGAAGCGGAAGAAACCATTGTCAGGGCAACGGTTGCTGCAGAATCTTCAATGGCAGGACGTACGCTTGGCGACCTTGAACTTGATATCGAGACAGGCATGTGGATTATTGCTATCAGGAGAAATGAGGACTGGATTTATGATCCTGACAAGGAAACTCGCCTCCGTCAGGGAGATGTTTTGATTGCCAGAGGGCATGATGAAGGAGTCACACTGTTTTTCGAGATGGCAACGACAAGGAAATTCGTGCCAAAAGAAATCGAGCACAATAGAATTTTAAAAGATCTTGAGCATGCCGTGGATATTATAGTAGATATGAAGAACATGTCCGAACTTTCGGTAGGGCTTGCATACTCTGCTATTCTTTTTGACAACGAGGATATTGCATATGAGGTTAGTGCCCTGGAGTCTGAAATGGACTCTATGAAATACGAACTCCAGCATTGGGTGCTTGAAACCGCAAAGCATTTTGAGGATGTGAACATGCTCAGGGGAATCCTTCACCTTGCAAGTGCCTCTGAAGCTATTTCCGATGCTGCTTACGGAATTGCAGATACCGTACTAAGGGATATCGAACTCCATCCCATTATCACCCTCGCAGTCAGGAATTCCGAAGAGGTTATAACCAGACTCCAGGTCGAGAAATGCTCTCCTATAGTCGGAAAGACTTTTTTTGAATTAAAACTTGAAACTGAGACAGGGCTACATGTAATGGCAATAAAAAGAGCTGACCGCTGGGTCTATGCTCCGAAAGGCAACACGATTGTTCAGGCAGGAGATATGCTTATTGCACGCGGGTCAAGGATTGGAGAAGGAGCGCTTATAGAAATGTGTGAGTGTAAACTGAACCAGTAATCCCCTTACCTGGTAATTTTCACTTTTTCCTGCTGATGATGCAGGACCATTCATAGGAAGTATAACCTGGAATGAAAGTTTCTGAATAGTTTTACAAATTTTTCATTTTATTGTTTTTGGTTTATTTTATTGTTTTTGGTTTGTATTTTTTTGGAAGCTTACAAGCTTCGTTTTTATATATTTAACTATATTTTTATATTTTCAGCTACGTATTACTATGTGGGAGTTTTGAGTATGGCAGTTATTGGTCTTTCAAGAAACAAAGACACTCTGGAATCAGTAAAAGTCGCAGTAGAGCTTGCAGGAGGGCTTGGAATTAAAAAAGGATCTACTGTACTGATAAGGCCGAATGCAAATACTGCAGACCCGCCACCTGGCTCGACAAATCCTGAGATCCTGAAGGGAGCTATAAGGGAAGCAAGAAAATACAGCCCTGAAAAAATTATTGTTGCTGAAAAATCAATGACCACATTGGATACCGAAATGGTGCTCAGGAAGCTTGGGCTCTGGCAGGCTGCGGAGTCAGAAGGAATAGACGAAATCCTCACCTTTGATCACATGAAACGCTATCATATGAAGCCTGATGGCGCTTACTCATGGCCGGATGGTTTTTATGTCCCCGAGTTTCTCGATTCGGTAGATTATGTAATTGCTCTTCCTGTAATCAAGACCCACTGGACTGCAACCTTTACCATGGGCTTGAAATCGCAGATCAGCATAACTGCAGACCGGGATAGAAGGCAGCTTCCTCATGGCAGACATATGGACGAACTTTTCGGGAATATGATTGCCGAATCAAATCTTGTTTATAAGCCTGATTTTTATATTTCGGACGCTACAAAGTGCTTTGTGGCCGGAGGCCCTGACCTTGGAACTCTCAGAGAGCCTGGTATTGTACTGGCAAGCTCGGATGTTGTTGCAAATGATGCTGTGGGTCTTGCTCTCCTGAAAACTCTTGGTACGGTTCCGAAAATTCAAGAGCATTCAGTCTGGGTCCAGCCTCAGATCAGAAGGGCGATAGAACTTGGGCTAGGGATACGCGGAAGGGAAGAAGTGACTTTAAAGAATTCAGAGGTTGAGGAAACCGAAGAAATTCTTGCTAATCTTGCTTGATTGCGGTCTGGAAAAGTTTGGTGAAGATAACCAGGGGCAAGAAAATTCAGGCCTGTAGGAAAATTCAGGCCTGTATGCCTCTCTATACATTTCAACAAATCGGATTTTTTGTAGTTTGATTTGAAAATTAGATCTATAAGCTAGCGGATTTAACAGGTTTATAGTATTTTTTTAAATAATCCTAAGGTAATTTACTTATTCAGATCCTTAATTCTTCCTTTTTTGCCTCTGATTTATTCGGACTGTACAAATATGCTCACATATTACCATAATTTATTTATTTCCTACGTTCCCATAGGTTATAGGGGAATTTTTATGAAATGCGAAAGTTGTGGAGCAGAGAGTGAAGGAAGATACTGCAAGACATGTGGCGAAATACTGGATGAAGTTGTAAGACGAGTAGGAGAAGCACGTTGGGCTGCAATGGATGATTGCTCATTTATCTATCCACTTGTCCAGCGCGTAGCTAAAGGAGAACTTACAGTCAACGATATTATTAATTCTCTTGAAGTGGAAGACTGAACATGCTTTTCTCTCAAGGCATCAGTCCGTAGTTCCCAAGGCGGCTACAGGGCTTTTCTTCTAATATTTGATGTAAAATTTGATTTAAAACTTTACGACGAGGTTAGTGGGAGGAGTTTCCCTCGTATCTGCCGGATTTCTCGCTTGAAATTTGATTAGGAGGATACACTTCAAACCAGGTCTTAACTTTACTGCAGGAACAAGTTTTTTGAGATTAATTATAGCGCAGCTTTAGCTTTAAGCCTTAAAGTTATATCTCTTTAGCTTTAATATTTCAGTGTTGAGCAGTTTTCCTGCTGTCAGGAGCTGGTGCCATATATGAATAGAAAGACCGGTGCAGTTGTTTTGATATTCTTGTTTGCAGCAATGGTTCTCATTTCAGGATGTGTCCAAAATAAGAAAGCTGAGGCACCTGTAAATAAGGAGTCTCCCGAAACCGGTAAAGGGGATGAAAGCATGAACATTCAAAGTATAAATGTTTCTAGCAGCGCGTTTGCATCTAACGGTAGTATTCCAGGAAAGTACACCTGTGATGGGCAAAATATAAATCCGCCTCTTGAATTTGAAGGCATTCCCGAAGAGGCTGAGAGTTTGGTACTCATAGTAGACGATCCTGATGCCTCTCCAAAGACATTCACACACTGGATTGTCTGGAACATAGAACCTATGGCGAAAATAGAAGAAGACAGTATACCTGGGGTCGAAGGTTTAAATGATTTCAAGAAAATAGGATATGGAGGGCCATGTCCACCTTCAGGCACGCACAGGTATTTCTTCAGGGTCTATGCTCTGGACAAAAATCTTGATCTTAAAGCAGGAGCAGGACGAAAAGAACTCGAAAAGGAAATGATAGGACATATTATTGCTGAAGGGGAGTTGATGGGAAAATACAGCAGGAAATAATTTGTTTATGGGGGGAAGAGAATGGAAGAAAACAATACAGCTGAAATGAATCCAGACTTTTTCGAAAATCCTGGAAGCGATCTGGAAAAAGCAACCTTTGCTGCAGGTTGCTTCTGGGGTATTGAAGAAGCTTTCCGGCAGGTTAAAGGTGTGGTTGCAACTGCGGTTGGCTTCAGCGGAGGGCATTTTGAACGCCCTACTTATGAACAGGTCTGCACCCTTGATACCGGACATGCCGAGGCAGTTAGGGTGATTTTCGACCCGAAAGTCGTGTCTTATGAGACCTTACTTGACGTCTTCTGGAAAGTCCATGACCCTACTACAAAAGACAGGCAGGGCCCTGATGTCGGAAAACAATACCGATCAGTTATTTTTTACCACGACGAAAAACAAAAAGCCGCTGCTTTTGCCTCAAAAGAGAAGCTTGAAAAATCAGGAGCTTTTAAAAACCCGATAGTTACCGATATTGTGCCGGTTTCGGAATTCTATATGGCTGAAAAGTATCACCAGCAGTATTTTGAAAAGAAAGGTTTTCTGCAGAATGTACTTCGAGGTTTGAAGAAGTAACTACCTGAATTGAACATGCCGTTGAAATCTCAAAATTGGAAAACCGGTTTTTAAACGGGTTTTTAACGAAAATGCACTTGAATCTGTGCTATTTCTCAATTTATACTTTCTATTTTTCTGACCCTTTTAATTTTGTTGGATAAATTGATTAACATTCTAACAAATACATGTATTAACTCATTAACTTTTGAGGTAATGTTATGCGCTTTATCGTTCTAGCAGTTGCAACGTTAATTTTGTTGGGAATTGTGGGTTTCTCTGTTTACTCTGGTTCCAGTAGTGAGAACATTCAGGATGACAAAAATATAATCCAAAAAACGTCAGAAATTGATGAGAACGGCATATTTAAAGAAATAAAACTTGACAACAGCTCCATCACCGCTCCTGAATCATGTGATCGCTTTGAAACTGTAATAGTGAATCCTGAGAAGTTCAGGAAACTAGCTTCGAATGGAACCGTAAACCTGAGCCTCATGGGAGAAGACTATGAACTTAAACTTCAAGAAAGAGAGATTCAAAAACCAAATGTAAATTCTTATATGGGATATATCACCGGAAAGCCGCAAAGTAGTGCTTTTTTCACAGTAAAAAACGATTCAATCGACGGTTGCATTAATGTAGATTTTTTCAATCAATCATATGGGATCGCTTCAACTGACGAGAAGTATGATGGAAAAATTGTCCATATTCTGTGGAGGTGCTATAGTGAAGGAGGAGAAGAAGAAATTAAGAAACATCATTCGTTAGATCCATTAGAATTTTCTCTGAGAAATAGAGTAGTCATTATAGTATTAACCATTATTATAATTGCCTGGGGCGGATACGTGTTAAAAAACATGCCTATCGACGCATTTCCGGATCTGAGTGAAAATCAGGTATTGGTTTATGCCGATTGGATGGGACGCGGTCCGCAAGAGGTACAGGATCAGGTGACCTATCCTTTAGAAACCGCCCTTAGGGGGTTGCCTCAGGTGAAAGAAATCCGCTCCTCATCTGCTTTTGGTTTTTCCATGGTAACAGTTATCTTTGAAGATGGAGTGGATACGTATTTTGCCCGCCAGGTCGTGAACGAAAAAGTCCAGCAGGCTGTTCCAAGGTTGCCGCGAGGCGTACAGCCTGCCCTCGGTCCGGCTAGTACGCCTATGGGCCAGGTGTTTATGTACACCATTGAAAGTGATCGTCATAACCTGGCGGAACTTAGAACCATCGAAGATTTCCTCATTAAACCTCAGATCAGTGCTGTGCCGGGTGTAGCCGAAGTCGCTAGCATTGGTGGCTATGTACTCCAGTATCAGGTTAATATTGATCCTGATCTACTGAAAGCCTACAGGGTTAGTGTTGGTCAAGTATTTGGTGCTATTAGCGGCAATAATGCCAATATTGGTGCCAAAGTGGTCGAACAGAATGGTCAAGAGTACGTCATTCGCGGTCTTGGCCTCGTGAAATCAGTGGACGATATCCAAAATATCGTTATTAGTCAAAATGGTAATGTACCCGTCTATGTGAAAAACGTAGCCAGAGTAGACTTAGGGCCAGATTTTCGCCGCGGCGTATTGACTAAGTCTGGTCAAGAAGCGGCTGGCGGTATCGTTATCCAGCGGATGGGATCAAACACAATAAACGTGATTGATCAAGTCAACGAAAAA
>Ga0074193_1003776_pt1 | contig 10486 bp, 10 predicted proteins | sample EPASupsiteHSE605_FD_64523 | JGI IMG/M metagenome (GOLD analysis project Ga0074193, IMG submission 64523) | Bioremediated contaminated groundwater from EPA Superfund site, New Mexico - Sample HSE6-05 | ecosystem: Environmental > Aquatic > Deep subsurface > Groundwater > Contaminated ...
ATGGAGAAATATTGAATCACATCACCCAAAAAATAGTAACCGTCAAAGCTCAACCAACTCTGAAAATGGCAGAGCTTATTTCAAAATTAAAAATACCGCACTAAAAAGGACAAGTCAGGAGAAGCTAAGTCTTCAATATATAAACCGAACAGGCTCTCCCGGAAGTTATAGTTTTGAATAACGGAAGGAGAGTCTGTTCGCGTTTTGTATGTAGAAAATGTATCTGGTTTATCGTTACACACCTTTTGTGAACTACAGTCTTTGCGCATACCTCTGAATTACAATTCAAAAAGCTAAGACCATATCGGTAAATCTGTTTACTTTGCTCCTCTCAATCAGTCTACATTCGCTGAGTGTCAGAGATTTATTTCAAAAAATATAATAAAGAATTAGATAAAAATAAATTACGGATGAATTTTTAGAGATTTTAAGTTTGTTTAATATACGTAAATTGCTGCAAATTAAAATTGTATAGTGTTATGTATTAGAGGCGCAAACCTTAATTATTAACCAATTAACAGGGGCGGTTATCTTGATTGATAACTGACTTTTTTGTCATGTTGATGTATCTGTTTCATCCCAATCTTTTATTCCACAAAACCGTCGAACCCAATTTAATGCATAATGTCTTTCAAACGTAGCAACTGGATCCAGATTTGTGCGATCCTCTTTTTTATAAAATATTAAGTCTCTGAAATGACTAGTTACTAACTCATTAAATAAGTTTTCGTCATAAATCACTTTTAAATCTCTTAACTTTTGATTATTTAAAAAATCAGCTATATTTTCACTTCCAAGTTCAGGTAAATTAGAAATTAGTTCATTAAATTGTTTGTCGGAGATTTGATCAGTTGGGAAGGGCCTTTCTGTCACAAGATTTAAAGTCCATGCTAATATGTATACTTTCTCAATATTCCATGTAAACTCAATAATTTTCGTTTCATCTTCAATCTCTTCATTTAAAAATATCTTCTCAATATCAGATACATCTTTCCACAAATTTACCTTAGTTAACCAATCTTTTATCTTCTTAATTTTGTCCGGATTCGTTGCTGCAAAAAATAAAGCATACAATATCATCATACGAGTAGCTATTTCAACAGGATTCGCAAAATCATCTTTGTTGAATTTAAAATATAAAGTATTTACTATATCATATTTAAGTCCATACTCTAATAGCCTTTTTTCAAGATTCTCTTTTCGGTCTTTCAGTTTTGATGTTCTCATTTGTAGTGTGTCATTATGAGTTTGTTACCAACATAAACAATGCCTTCAGCAAAAACGTAAAATAGCATATCATGGAGGGATTACCTTAACTATTGGTTGCTAATTATTTTCGTGAGAAACCATCTGTAGGGCTGTCAGTTTGATTAATTGCTTTTACTTTCTATTTGAAACCAATAAGTTGTATCATTTTTTTTATTGATTGGAATTAAATAACCTTTAACAGTATCAATAATAAGTATATTTGAATTAATATAACTTTGTGATTGCTTTTTTATTTTGGTATTTAATTTAAGAGTATCATTACTTATTGAGAAATCACCATAATACATACAGTCATTCTCAATATTATACAAAAGCTTTACAGCATACTGATTATTTTCGAAAAGGAATAATCTTCCGTGTATAAAAGGTTTATGATGGTGATAATTAGATGCTTTAATAAGTATTTTTCCCGAGGTATAATTGTTTTTAATTCGTAAATTTAAAAAAATATACAGAATAAGGATAATTGATATTATTAAGGGAAGGTAATTGAATTTCCTTTTTCGATAAAAATATTTGTATAAAGAATATCCTAGTTGTGTTAGCAAAAGAATTGTGTATAAAATTACCAAGGCCATTTTAGTCAATCCTGCTAACATTCCTCCACAGTTCGAACAAAACAAAGTTGCTATTAAAGTACCCATTATCAGGAATGGGATTGTGTGCCAAATATATTTCCAGTTCATTGTTATTTTATTGTTGTTAATATGGAATGCTGTAAAATGTTTATTTCGAAGTGATTAACTGTTAATGTAGAGATGAGCTAAAATGCAAAAATCAGTACTTTTATGCTAATATTATTATGCATATCCTCTTCACAATCAGCCTACACTCGCTGAATGCCAGAAGAATATTTCAAAAATACAATAAAAAATTCCATGAAAACAAATAATGGATGCCTTTTTAGAGGGTTCAAATTTGTCTTATGTGGGTAAATTACTGAATACGTTAACTATATTGGGTTATTCCAGTTTTTACGAGAATGGAGAGGAAACTTTTCTCCCTCAGTTCTTACTGGCAGAGCTGGTTACTCAATTGTATGCTGGTATTTAATATAATTTGTTACAAATCCTATTTTTCCCAAACTCAACATCAGTATAATATGTATTTCTATTAGTATCTGCATAGGATATCTTAAGTTTAAGTTTGCTAAATTTCTTAGGAATCTCCTTCTCAATTATTTGATTGGCAAGATGATAATCACTTTCAACTCTATTTTCGTATTTTGCTCTTAAATCAATATTTTTAAGAGGAGGGAGATTATTTATAGTAGATAATTTATCCAATTCTGTAAAATGTTCTGTTCCAATACTCTCAATTTTGATATTAAATGCTGGAGTTTCTGAATTATTATAAATTGTCAATATAAAATTCCATCCTAATAACCAATGAATTACTGGACTATTTGTTATATCCATTACTTGAAAGCCATCCTGCATGGTTATTGGATTTTTCATGCTATATCCGGTATTCATTCTTATTTTTGTCTTGCTAATCAGATCAGCTTCTAAAATCGGTCGAAGCTGAATATTTGGTATTGGAATACTTGCAAGTCGTTGTTGACTCTCCATTTCAGCAGTTTGTTTCCACTCTCGGAGAATATCTACTGTATATTTCTTTTTATCTTTATCGATGAGTGTTGCACAGTTACCACATACCCAAATTCCGTTTTCAATATGTCTACGTTGCTCTTCATTAATTGTTGAATCATACCGTGGGCCTCTAGGTGAAGCAGCTGTAATATGAGCAGCAATCCCAATAATAGTCACTTTATTTATATTTTCGTTAGCACCAATGGTTGGTCTTTTACACTCTGGGTTTGAGCATAAATATCCAACTCTTTTGCCTAGTATATCAATTGTGGATCTTGTAAAATCGTCTCTACTCATTACAAATATTTATTTTTGAAAAGTCAGTAATACTTACAGTCAACTTGGTGTAAGTTGTTAGAAAAATTTAAAAATACAAATAAACATTACATGGCTGCATATTTTAAGTGCCATTTTTACAGAGGGTAAAAACTTTTATGGACGGGAACAAAACCCTTAGTCTTAGTAAAATGACCGTTAGGTTGACAAAAAGAACCAAACTTTGAGTTTACTAGCTCTGTTTTTCAATAAAGAGAAAAGTATTTATGGATGCAAAGAACAATAATATTAGTACCAACTTGTACATAATTACTCTACGACCGTTCAAAGCTGCCCGAATTCGGCATGCTTTAAACGATTTTATCTATTTTGCCTAATTGCAGAAATATTGTAAATTATTACAATTATGAGTTTGTTTTTGAGAAACTGATACTGCATTTGATGTGCTGTTTTTTCTTTGCGGGCAGCATGGTTTGTTTGGGCTGTTTCCCTGTTTTGAAGGCGATGAAAGTTGCGTTTGTACAAGGTGGAACGATTTTCCCGGCTTACTTTTCGTTTTCTTTCCTTATTTTTGCCTATATTTGATTATTGAAACTGGTGAAGAATGGAGAATGAAAAAGTGGAGATTGTGATCTGTTTAGGAAGTTCCTGCTTTGCGCGTGGAAACAAACATACGGTGAAAGTCATCAAACAATATCTGTCGGATCATAAGCTGGAAGCAAATGTGCATTATCATGGAAATCACTGCTTTGGAAAATGTGATAAGGGTCCGTTTGTGAAAATTAACGATCAGCTTTACGAAGGGGTTCAGTCCGATACCATTGAACTCATCCTCAATAAAGTGTTTTTTAAAAAAGGGTAACCGAAAATAATCAATGATGGAAAATCCGCTCATACAAATCGTAAAAGATAAATGCACCACCTGTTATGCCTGCGTGAGAGCTTGTCCTGTGAGAGCTATTCAACTAAAAGTAAATCAGGAACTTCCAATTGTAATAAATGAACGTTGTATTGGTTGTGGAAGCTGTGTGGATGTTTGTGCATCAAAAGCCGTGGTTTATCTGGATTCAAAAGAGGAAACAAAAGCGCTGATTCGTTCCGGAAATAAGGTTGCCGCTATTTGCGGACCCAGTATTTCCGGCGAATTTGATGATATAACCGATTACCGTAAATTTGTCCAGATGATCCGTGCGCTGGGTTTCGACTTTGTAAACGAAGTTTCATTTGGTGTGGATCTGATAGCTCACGAGTTTGCCACTATCGTCGAAAATTTTAAAGGAAAGTATTCAATAACAGCGAATTGTCCGCCACTGGTTTATTTTATCGAGAAATATAATCCGGAGTTGATTCACAACTTAAGCCCTATTTTAAATCCGATGTCTGCCACTGCAAAGGTGGTTCGAAAGGCCTATGGCCCTGATACAAAAGTAGTTTACATAGGTCCCTGCATCGGGGCCAAAATTGAAGCGAAACGTTTTGATGACGATGCCCGTGTGGACAGTGTGCTTACCTATGTTGAACTCCGTGAACTTTTTGCCGAATTCAACATCAATGAAAGTACGCTGGAATTTTCCGATTTCGACCGTCCGTTTGGATATAAAGGCTCCCTTTACCCGGTAAGCGAAGGTTTGCTCGAAGCCGGTGAAATTGAAAACAATCTGCTTCAGGGAAAGGTGATTACCACCGAAGGCAAACAAAATATGCTGCAAGCTGTAAAGCAGTTTAACGAAGAAATAGAGTTTATCAAGCGTCACTTTAATATTTTTTATTGCGAAGGCTGCATCATGGGCCCCGGCACGTCGAAGGGCGGGAAGAAATATATCCGGAGAACACTGGTGACAGATTATGCCAACAAGCGACTTCAGGATTTCGACCTGAAATGCTGGGAAAAATCTTTTGAAGAATATAGTAAACTTGACTTTAGCCGCTCCTTTGTTGCGGATGACCAACGTCTTCCGGAGCCCAGTGAAGAGCAGGTTCAGGAAGTTTTGAAAGTGATTAATAAAGAGCTTTCAAGTGATAGTGGTTGTGAATCATGTGGTTATACCAGTTGTTACGACTTGGCTAAAGCGGTAGCACAAGGAATAGCAAAGCCGGATATGTGTATTTCGTACTCTTTGAAAAACAAGCAGGAATATATCAAGGCGTTGAAATCGTCCAACGAAAACCTGGCCAAAACGCAGGAAGCATTGCGCCAGTCGGAAAAAAAGGCTCGCCTGGAGCAGCAAAAAGCGAAAGAGGCAAGTGAAACTATTTCAGCTATGATGCAAAAACTCAATGCTGGCGTGGTGATAGTGGACGAAAACCTTAAGATCATAGAATCGAACAAAAGCTTTATCAATATTTTAGGGGAGGATGCCCGCGAAATAGATGAAATTATTCCCGGATTGGTGAGTGCAGACCTGAAAACTCTGCTTCCTGTCCCGTTTTACAAGATGTTTTCCTTTGTGCTAACAAACGACGAAGATATTTTGAACCGTGATGTTCATTATGGCGGCGAGGGCTTGCTGAATGCTTCTATCTTTACCATCCGCAAAAACAAAATCGTGGGAGCCATTGTCAGGGATCTCTATTCTCCCGAAGTGCGTCCCGAAGAAGTAATTAATCGTGTTACAGATGTGATTGATGAAAATCTAAGACTCGTACAGCAGATTGGTTTTCTGTTAGGAGAAGGTGCTTCAAAGACGGAAAAGATGCTGAACTCCATCATCGAATCCTATAAAACCAAAAAGAAATAATCTGTCATGAACAGTAAATTCTATATTGAAGTAAGTTGTGAACAGCGATTTCAGGATGGAGAGCGCATTTGCGGGGATGTATTTCTTTCCAAACGCATCAAGGAGGAAAACAGGATAATTGTTGTACTTTCTGATGGAATGGGACATGGCGTGAAAGCCAATGTATTGGCGACTCTTACCTCCACTATGGCCATCAATTTTACCGAAGAACACAAAGATGTTCAGCGTATTGCCGACATCATCATGAATACGTTACCGGTATGTAGCGAACGTAAAATCAGTTATTCAACATTTACTACCGTGGATATTGATACAGAAGGAGATACACGTATTCTGAATTATGATAATCCTCAGTGTGTAGTATTGCGGGGAAATAAAATAATTGAACCCGAATGGAATTGCATTTTGCTTAATTCGGATAAAAATGCCGGAAAAGAGCTTTTCACCTGTGTATACCGTCCTCAGAAAGAAGATCGTATTGTAATTTGTTCCGACGGAGTTACACAATCGGGTTTAGGGACAGAAAAATATCCGTTTGGCTGGGGAAGAGAGAACTTGGCTGAATACCTTGTTGAGCTGGTTTCTCAAAATAAATATATATCAGCCAGTAAGTTAGCTACAAAAGTGATTACCAAAGCTCATGTGAATGATAATTTTGTGTCGCACGACGATACAAGTTGTACGGTTCTCTATTTCCGTGACCCGAGAAAGCTGATTATCTGCACCGGACCTCCGTTCGACGAAGCTAATGATAGGGTTTATGCTGAGAAAGTACTTGAATATGAGGGAAAAAAGATAGCCTGTGGTGCAACAACTGCCGATATTCTGGCTCGTGAAATGGGAAAGCAGATTGAAGACAGTTTTGAGTTTGATGACCCTGATTTGCCCCCGGTTTCTTACATGGAAGGGCTTGATTTGATTACGGAAGGAATTCTTACGCTGAGTAAAGTTGCCGAAATGCTTCGGACTTATTCATCAAATACCCGTTTGGGAAAAGGACCTGCCGATCAGATTGTAAAGTTATTGCTCGAAAGTGATGAAATTCACATGCTGATCGGGACAAAAATCAACATAGCCCATCAGGATCCTACTTTACCTGTTGAGTTGGAAATCCGGCGTACTGTAATCAAACGTATTGCCCGTGTTCTGGAAGAAAAATTTCTGAAAGAAGTTTCAATTGAGTTTCTATAGTTTGTTATTTTTGAATCTGTTAATCCAAAAGATAAAGTCATGAAGAACATTATTCTCTTTTTCGCCATTTCAGTTTTTTCATTTGCCCTGAAAGCGCAAAATGACTCAACGGAAACCAGTCCTGTTTCGTTTAAAGTAGATTTTTATTCGCTTTACCTTTGGAGAGGGTTTCAGTACGGAGATGTTCCCAGTATTCAGCCAACGTTGGAATATAGTTTCAAAAATCTCACATTTGGACTTTGGGGTTCGTATGCGATTGATGCAAGTTATTCGGAAATAGATATTTATGCAAGCTATACGTGGAAAAATCTGACACTTTCGGTCTATGACTATTTTAATCCTGTAACAGAAGATGGCCCAAACCGTTTTTTAAATTATAATTCGGAAACAACCACCCATTCCATTGATGCAATTATAGAATGGGAACCCGAGCAAATTCCGGTGCGTTTACAGGCTGCAACCCTGGTTTATGGCGATGACCGTAATCCTGAAACGCTGAATAACAGGTATTCAACCTATTTTCAGGCAGGCGTTTACCATGATTTTAAAGGTCATGAAATAGAGCTTTACGCAGGTTTTACACCCCACGAAAGTTATTATGCAACCAAAGCCAATTTTGTAAATGTCGGGTTGAAGTCTAAAGGTGAAATAAGTATGTTCAAGAGCAGGATTCCGGTAAGTGTAAACTTTATGGTAAATCCGACCAATGAAATGGCCTGGCTGGCTTTCGGGGTGCACTTTTAGAAAAAGGCGGAAATATTTGCCTGATTGTGCGTTTACTCTTATTTTAGTTTCAGGAAATCCCCATCAATAATCATTAATTTTACGCCATCAGTCGTAAGGGAGCGGTGTGAGCTTAATTCATCAGAAACAACATAGGTCATTCCTTGTGTCAGAATGAATTTTTCTCCATTTTGCATTTCGCTTATAAATTCTCCTTCTAAACAATGTACAATATGCCCTTTTTTGCACCAGTGATCTGCTAAATAATTTTTTGAATATTCAACAATGCGGACTCTCAATCCGGGAAATTGAACAGTTTGCCAAATTGCATATCCATTTTTTCCCTTGTGTTCTGTCTTCGGAATTGTTGTCCAATCTATTGACTGAAACGGAATGTTGTTATCATTCATAATCTGATTGTTTCGTGCATTTTAAATTTATAAATCTCTATACATAAAATATTGAAAATCACATTTATGAGTTGCTTTTACGTGTGTCATATAAATGGGGGGAAGTATACAGGAAAAACCCGAAGGTGATTCCAAAAATACAAATTTAAATCTCACGGAAGTACACGGAAAAAATGCTTTTTGTGCACTTTTCTCCAAGGTTGGTTAAATATTTTCAGATCAGTGTTTTAGATTTTGTTTTTAAGGAGTTTTAAATGATATAAAAGGTACGGAGATTCATGTTCCTTCTGACTTCTAGTCTTCTATTTACTCCGTCAATCGTTGTATGGTCTGTAAAACCAGCTTTTCTACGGCTACTTTATAGTCGGAGCTGAATTTACGGGTTACACGGTTGGCAATGATTGCACACACGGTCAGTGTGTTGTGTCCCAGAGCCTGTCCTAATCCGTACAATGCGGATGTTTCCATCTCAAAATTGGTGATTTTGTGATTGTTAAACGAGAATGTTTCAATTTTGTCGTTCATATCAGGGTAGGCGAGAGGAATGCGTAATTCTCGTCCTTGTGGTGCATAGAAGCCTGGAGCAGTGGCGGTAATTCCTGATTTGAGATCGAACGCAACTTTTTGTTTCAGTGATTCCGAAGCCTTGATAATATAAGGGCGAGCCAGACGCTGAGGCCAGTTCATGTGTTTCAGAAAGGCTTCTTCCATTTCAGTTTCAAAGAGTTTCGGGTCAACATCGTAGAAGTTGAGCAAGCCATCTATTCCTAATCCATATTCGGAGGTAATAAATGAGTCAATTTCCAGATCTTCCTGCAAACCACCTGAAGTGCCAATGCGAATCATATTCAATTGGGTATGAGTATCTTTTGAACAACGATTTTTCAGGTCGATGTTTACGGTTGCATCCAGTTCGTTTATCACGATGTCCAGATTATCAGTGCCCATTCCGGTTGAAATTGCGGAAATCCGTTTACCGTTAAACCAACCCGTGTGGGTTACCAGTTCACGGTTTTGCATCTTGAAATCAATTTTGTCGAAATAACGACTAATGGTTGGAACACGATCCGGGTCACCAACAAGAATAATGTTTTCGGCCAGATTTTCAGGGTGGAGGTGAAGGTGATAAACAGCTCCATCAGGTGTAAGCACCAATTCCGATTCTTTAAATATCTTCATGTTTGTAAAACTTTTTTAGCGTATTTTTGTCTTTCTGGTAGTGTTGTCAATGTCAGATATAGCTGACTTTAAAAACACTCCTTTATTTTTATAAACAATGCATTTCCAGATTATTTTCTTATCCAGGGCTTGTTTATTAAAAACGAGGTATAAAAGTAAATATTTCATCATCAGAAAACTCCAAAGAATATGGAAAATCGTAAAAAAATTCTCGTCCCGATTGATTTTAGTGAGAAATCTCTTTTGGCACTGGAGCAAACCAATATTGTGGCAAAAACGCTTAATGTTGAAATTGTGCTACTTTATGTACATGAACCTACCGGAATATTTTCCAAAATGTTTTCTGATCAGGATGAAAATCCTTTGATTGAAAATATTCAGAAACGATTGAATGAATTTGCGGCAGAAGCTAATCATAAATCGGGGGTTTTTGTTTCCACTATGGTAGCCAAAGGTCGTGCATCTACTAAAATTACGGAAATTGCCCAAATGATTAATGCCGGCTTTATTGTAATGGGAACCAATAGCGAAGACCAATTCAATGAGACTATCGGAGGGACAACCCATCGCGTGGTTCGTCGTGCGGCCTGTCCGGTTATTACGCTTAATCAGGCGCACCACTTTAATGGAATCCGAAGTATTTTACTCCCGCTGGATCTCTCTTTGGAAACCCGTCAAAAGGTAAGTAATGCTATTGAAATGGCTCGTTACTTTAAATCAAAAATTCATGTTGTATCTGTTCTATGGTCGAAAAATGATGAGCAGGTCGTTTTTAAGCTTAATGCGCAGCTCAATCAGGTTGTGAACTTTATATCAGAAAGAGGAATTGATTGCAAAGCAGAATTGATTGAAGCCAAAAAGGAATCATCTCATATTCCGGAAATTATCAGTTATGCTAACGAACAGGATGATATAGACTTAATTATGATTATGACACAGCCGGAAAATAGCTTTATTGAATTCTTTATGGATTCAGATGCTCAGGACGTAATTCGCTATTCGAAAATTCCGGTAATGTCAATTGTACCTCGTGAAGTGGGTATGATTCAGCAACATGGCTTTTAATGAAAACAGAACTTATTTCTATCGGAGATGAACTTCTCATAGG
>Ga0074193_1003778_pt1 | contig 10469 bp, 9 predicted proteins | sample EPASupsiteHSE605_FD_64523 | JGI IMG/M metagenome (GOLD analysis project Ga0074193, IMG submission 64523) | Bioremediated contaminated groundwater from EPA Superfund site, New Mexico - Sample HSE6-05 | ecosystem: Environmental > Aquatic > Deep subsurface > Groundwater > Contaminated ...
TCATGTACACGCGCGCCGGTTCCTTCAAGCTCAATCAGGACGGCACCGTGGTCACCGCCAACGGCTATATTCTGCAACCGCAGTTTGCCGTGCCCGCGCAAACCAAGACCATCTCCATTTCATCCTCGGGCCACATGGCGGCTCTGGATGCGCAGGGGCAGGAACTGGCTGGGGCCGAATTGCCGCTCTACACCTTTATCAATCCGGCTGGCCTTGATGCCCGCGGGCGCAACCTCTACACACCCACCCAGGCTTCGGGTGATGCCACAGAAGGCGTACCCGGCACAGACAATGTGGGCACCCTGGCTCAGGGTTTTCTGGAAATGTCCAACGTGGAAGTTGTGGACGAAATGGTGAATATGATTGTGGGTCAGCGCGCCTATGAAGTGAACTCGAAGTCCATCCAGACATCAGATTCCATGCTGGGCATCGCTGTGCAGCTCAAGCGCAGCTAAGGCTGATTATTGTTGAAAATGTCTGTGTTGCGCTGATGTTGAAAAAATCCGCGCCACGCAAGGCTTACTGGGAAATGGCAGCAATGCTGACGTCGTCATGCAGGTATTTGAGCGTGAAAAGATTTTAGGGGTATGCGTCATGCGGTTTTTGCAGGTCATATGTGCAGTGCGGGATGGTCAGGTGCTGCCTTTGCGCGCACTTCTGGCTGTGGCTCTGGTGTGCTGCCTGTGGGCTACGGCTTCCGTGGCGGCTCCGCAGGGCGGCGTCCCCAGCGCCACATGGCAGGATAATGACCGCAACCATCGCCGTTCGCCCAATCAGATAGTCACACAGTTGCGCACTCCGCAGGCGCAGGCAGGGCAAATGCCCCTTGCGGACGATGCGCAGGATCAGCGGGCCGCCAAGGCGCGCAACCAGCTTGCCGCAGGCGAAGCCCCCGTGGCGCAGGATGGACAACTGAACATGCTTGGCCCTGACGACTGGCGAATCAAAATCCTTTCAGCAGCGGTCACCAATTCAGATATGGTTTTGCTGGGTGATATTGCTGTTCCGCTGGGGCAGATGGGGCAGGATACCTGGGCGCAACTGCGCGCGCAGCAGCTTTGGCCTGCGCCCCCGGAAGAAGGCAAACCCTTGCAGATCAGTCATTCCCGCCTTTCTCAGGCTTTGCGGCAGGCCTTGGGCAAGGATGTTGCCGGGCGGTGCATTTTACCATCTTCGCTGGTGATTCAGCGCGGGGGGCTGGTGTTTCATGAGGAAGACCTGCGCTCCTACGTGGTCAAAAGTCTGACACCACAATTGTCCGCCATGCCGGGGCAGGTGGAGCTGAGCGATTTTCGGCTGCCGGATTACATTTTTTTGGCCCATGCGCAGCAGCGGGTGCAGCTTGAACCGGGCAAACTGTCGCCCGGCCGCGTGCCCTTGCGCTTTGCTGTGCAGGAAGTGGACGGCAATGTGCTCCGGCGCATTTCCGGCACGGTCAACCTCACGCTCTGGATAACGGCTCCTGCGGCATCGCGCCCCATGAACAAAGGGGAAGCCCTGGCGGCAGAGTCCGTCACCTTTATGAAGGTCAACGCCAGCCAGTTGCGTGATCTGCCGTGGGATGGGCGCGGCGGCCCCTGGCAGGTGAACCGCGCGCTGAATACCGGCGAGCCAATTTTGCAAAGCGACCTTGTGAGCCAGTTGATGGTAAGGCGCGGTGATGTGGTCAACCTCATCTATATAAAGGGCAACCTGCGCATTGCCACGCAGGCCCAGGCCCTGGCCGACGGCGAGCCGGGGGCCACCATTGCGGTACGAAATCTGCAAACCAAAAAACAGGTATACGCCATTGTCAAAGATGGCAGCACCGTGGAAATCCACTAGCGTTTAAAGGTGGAAGGAGAGGAGCATATGCAGGCACGATACATAATACCCGTTCTGGCGCTGAGCTATCTGTTCTGCGTCGCCTGCGGCGGCAGCCCAACCCGGCGACCTGCACTGCATCCGCCGGTAACACCGCCACAGGAATATCGGCAGGAGGCCAATTCGGCCAACAATCCGGGGTCGATTTTTGCCGCCAGCGAAACAGATACCCTTTTTGAAGACAGCCGCGCCCGGCGCGTTGGTGATATTGTTGTGGTCAAACTGGTGGAAAATACCAAGGCCCAGAACAAGGCGGAAACCACAGCCAACAAGAAAGGCTCCAACGATTACGAGGTTTCCGCCATGTTCAACAAGGATCACGCAGGCTTCATTCCCTTTGTCGCTGTGGGGCCGCAACCGGCGGTGGGCTTGCCCATCCTGAATACGGGGTCTACCAGCGGTCTGACGGCTACGGGCAAGACCAAGCGTGAGAACTACGTGACCACCTCTCTGGCCACGCGTGTGCTCCGGGTGTTGCCGGGCGGCCTGATGGAGATTGAGGGCGCGCGTGAAATCCGCGTCAACGAAGAAACGGAATACATGGTCGTGCGCGGCATGATCCGTTCCAAGGACGTCAGCGCCGACAACAGCGTTCTTTCCACCCAGATTGCGGACGCAAGCATTGAATATTACGGCAAGGGCGTGCTGGCCGACAAGCAGAAGCCCGGCTGGTTCACACGGCTTATGGATAACGTCTGGCCCTTCTAGACGCTTCATCCACCGTATGGGATGATACCTGCACACCCCGTCAGCGCTACATGCGTTGGCGGGGTGTTTGCGTGAAGTCACCAGAAAACGGCAAATCAGGTCCTAGTTCCTGATTGCAAAGGGTTAAAAAATTATAGAAAAATAGTCGTTATTTTTTTACTATTATATTTAAATAGTTATCTGAGCGGATAAAAAGAAATGCGCAAAAAATATGTGAAAAATTGCGCAGCTCCTTGACCTAAGGATTCTTCCATTCTATGTTGATCGCAGTTCATTGAGCCCGTAGGCTGAAGAGCAGGGGCTTTGCGCCGAAGCCCCTTGTTTGTTTTGTCTGTGCCCCGCGAGGGATTTTGTGGGCAAAAACAAAAAAGGCTCCTGAATCTTGCGATCCAGGAGCCCCGGCGGAGAGTGGATTCAAACACCCGTCTGGCAATGCCAGTTTCGGAGTGTCCATATACAAGTGTCAGCGTCATAAGGCGTTGACGTTCTTGTTGGTTTTTCCAGCCTCCTCCTGCGAACCAGACTGTTCTGCCGCAGTCTGGTTCCTATCCAAGCCCCTCCGTTACCCACGGGGGGCTTTTTTATTAGCATGCTCATGTTAAAACGCCAAGCCCTGTCTTTTCTCTATTCCTTCTTTGATAAAAAAGTAACAATTTCATTCTTATAACGGTTTGGTTATCAAAAGCGCCGCATTGCTGTCGTTTGCTTGGCGCAAAATGGCTTTGGACGGGCAGTACGAGGTATCTGCTGTTGCATTGGATTCAAAGTGTGGTGGGTTTACGAGTATTGGGTTTGTATTTCCGCTGGCGGCAGGCCCTCTGGCCGTATTGCGCACGGTGGACGCAGGGCGTATAGTAAAGGACGTTTGTCGTAACCTTCAACCCTGCGGCGGCATGCCGCTTGATATGACTGTACATGAAATTCGTGCTCGGCTGGCGGCAGACAAGGCCACAGTTGGCACATGGCTGCAATTGCCCTCGCCTGACGTGGCCGAGCTTATGGCCCGCGCCGGTTATGACTGGGTTGCTGTTGATATGGAACACGGCTCTTTTGGCCGCACCGGGCTGCCGGATGTTTTCCGCGCTATTGAATGCGGTGGCGCGGCTCCTTTCGCGCGCCTTGGCGAAGCCAGCAAAACCCAGATCAAGGCCGCGCTGGAAGCCGGGGCTCAGGGGCTGATCTTCCCTATGATTGAAAGCCGCGCGCAGCTTGACCGGGCCATTGATCTTTCTGTGTACCCAGGGCAGGACACCTGGCGAGCTGCGGGGGAAACCGCGCCCGAATACCGCGGCGTGGGCTACTGCCGGGCTAACGTGTTTGGCAAAAAATTTGACGAGTACCGCGCCAGCCGCGCGCCCGAGATATTTTTGGTGGCCCAGATCGAGCACATCCGCGCGGTGGAAAATCTGGAGGCCATTCTGGCGCATCCCCGTCTGGACGCCATCATGGTCGGCCCCTACGATCTCTCCGGTTCCATGGGGCTTACGGGTCAGTTTGACCACCCGGACTTCAAAGCTGCCATGGCGCGGATTGCCCAAGGTTGCGCCAAGGCAGGCGCGCGCATGGGCCTGCACATTGTGCAGCCTGACCCTGCGGAGCTTGAGCGGCAGATTGCCGCTGGCAGCCGTTTTATCGCGTATGGCATTGATTCGGTCTTTTTGTGGCGGGCGGCTGAACGCCCCAATTCGGGAGAATAACTGTGAATATTACCGTCTTTGGCGGGTCCGGTTTTCTGGGCTCGCATATCTGCGACAAGCTTTCTGAAGCCGGGCATGCGGTCACCATTGTTGACCTGCATCCCTCGCCATTTCTGCGGCCCGACCAGACAATGCTTGCAGGCAATATTCTGGATGAAGAAACCGTCAACCGCGCCGTTGCCGGTGCGGATATGGTCTTCAACTATGCTGGCATTGCCGACATCGGCGAGGCCAACAACCGCCCGGTGGATACTGCGCGCATCAACGTGCTGGGCAACGTCATGGTGCTTGAGGCCTGCCGCAAGGCTGGCGTAAAGCGCTATGTTTTTGCCAGTTCCCTGTACGTGTACGGCAAGTCAGGCGGTTTTTACCGTTGCAGCAAGCAGGCCTGCGAACTGTATATCGAAAACTATCAGGCCATGCACAACCTGCCGTACACCATCCTGCGTTACGGCTCGCTGTACGGCCCGCGTTCCGACCGCCGCAACGCCATCAACAGGTTTGTTTACGAGGCGCTTGCCAACGGCGCCATTACCTACTACGGCGCGCCCACGGCCCTGCGCGAATACGTGCACGTGGACGATGCCTCGGCAGCCACCCTGGCCGTGCTTGATCCCGAGTTTGAAAACCAGAACATCATCATCTCTGGCAACCAGCCCATGCGCGTGGGCGATCTGTTCAAGATGATCGGTGAAATGCTCGGCAAGGAACTGACCATCAATTATCAGAATGATCCCAACAGCGGGCATTATCAGGTCACGCCTTATGCCTTTATGCCCAAGGTGGGCCGCAAGCTGGTGCCGCCGCTGACCGTTGATCTGGGGCAGGGCATCCTGCGCGTGATGGAAGAGGAACACAAGGAGCTGCACCCTGAACTGGCGTCTGAGGGCGGGTACCTCGTATCCACTGACGACTAGACCTGGGAACGGCAGTTGCCGCATGGCCCTGCGCCCGTTTGCGGCATGATTGGATGCAGTTTTTTACGTACACAAATTATTGAGGCCACAAGGAGCCGTCAGATGAACATCATTGCCATCATTCCCGCGCGTATGGGTTCCAGCCGTTACCCCGGCAAACCGCTTGCCCTTATCCACAACGTTCCCATGGTGGGGCATGTGGCCTTTCGCACGGCCATGAGCAAGTGCCTTTCCGCCACCTATGTGGCCACCTGCGACGAGATCATTGAAAATTACTGCAAGGACGCCGGGCTCAAGAGCGTCATGACGGGCGACCATCACGTGCGCTGCTCAACGCGTACCGCAGAAGCCCTGCTGAAGATCGAAGCCGCCACCGGTCAGAAGGCCGATATCGTGGTCATGGTGCAGGGCGATGAACCCATGGTGCGCCCCGAAATGATCGATGCCGCCGTGGCCCCCATGCTGGCTGATCCTTCCATCAACGTGGTCAACCTCATGGCCGATATGGATACCCTTGAGGAATTTGAAGATCCCAACGAAGTCAAGGTCGTTGTGGACCACTTCAACAATGCGCTCTATTTCTCGCGCGAGCCCATTCCTTCGCGCAAAAAGGGTTCGGACAAGGTGCCCATGCGCAAGCAGGTCTGCATCATTCCCTTCCGCCGCGACTATCTGCTGCACTTCAACGAAATGCCCGAAAGCCCGCTGGAAATTTATGAATCCGTGGATATGATGCGCATTCTCGAGCACGGCGAAAAGGTGCACATGGTGCCCACCGACTGCCGATCGTGGAGCGTGGACACCCCTGAAGATCTGGCCCGCGTGGCCCGCCTCATGGAAGGTGATGATCTTATGAAGGAATACCGCAAGTAAATGGCGGGCGAGCTTAATTCCACCCCTGCACAAGGGGACAAGGCCGCTGACGGTTCAAAAAGCGCAAGCGCCGTGGGGGCACAAACCCACGGCGCTGCCGCCGAAACTTCGGCACCGGCAGGGCAGTCTGACCAGTCCGAAGCCAAGGCCGCGCAGCCAAAGCCGCATGCAGGGCCAGGGCTGTTCAGCCGGGTGTCGGCGGCGCTTGAAGAATTATGGCTGGCCAGCTTTGCCTGGATCCCCACGCCGGTGGGCCTTGCCTTGCGCCTGTTTGCCTGGCGGTGGCTTTTCAAAAGCTGCGGTTCGGCGCGTTTTGGCACTGGCCTGAGCCTTGCGGGCTGCCGCAACATGCGCATTGGTAACGGTGTGCGCATGGGGCGCGGCTGTTTTGTTACCGCCTCTGACGGCGAACTTGTGCTGCACGACTGCGTGGCCCTCTCGCCCAATGTGCATGTGGGGGCAGATGCGGGCCGCATAGAAATCGGGGCGCATACCGCCGTGGGGCCAGGAACGGTTATCCGCGCGGCCAACCACTGCATTGCGCGGCAAGATGTGCCAATCATGCATCAGGGGCATGTTCCCGGCCAGATTATTATTGAAGAAGACGTGTGGATTGGCGCCAACTGCGTCGTTACGCCAGATGTGCGCATTGGCCGCGGGGCTGTGGTGGGCGCTGGCGCTGTGGTTACGCGCAATGTGGCCCCCTTCAGTATTGTGGGCGGCGTTCCGGCCAAGCTTATAGGCATGCGTGGGCAGGGCGGTCAGAAGCACTGGGATTAATGGGAGCCTTTCATGCTGAAATGCTCTGGCTAGCGGAGGCCATGCGGCCCCGGACTCGAACAGCTTTTCAAGGAATATTATGTCACTGCAATGCCTTGTTTTTGACTGCGATGGCGTCATTCTTGACAGCGTGCCCGTGAAAACGCGGGCCTTTGGCCGTCTGATGGAACCGTTTGGCCCCGAGGCGCGCGACCGCTTTTTGATGTACCACAAGGTGCACGGCGGCGTGAGCCGTTACAAGAAGTTTGAGTGGTTTTATGAAGATGTGCTGGGCAAGACCATAACCCCCGAGGAATCAGAGGAACTTGGTAACCGCTTTGCCGAATATGTGCTGGACGAACTGCGCCGCTGCGAGCTGATACCCGGCATTCAGGAAACTCTTGATTCCTGGCGCGGCAAGCTGCCCATGTTTGTCTGCTCCGGCGCGCCGCACGAAGAAGTGCTGGCCGTGCTGCGCGAGCGCAAGCTGGATGGCTATTTTGACGCCATCCACGGCTCCCCGCCAGCCAAGGCAGTGCTGCTGGCGCAGATTGTGAACACGCAGAAGCTTGACCCCGCCGATGTGCTCATGGTGGGCGACGCCCCCACGGACAGGGACGCAGCCGAAACCGTGGGTACGCTGTTTTACGGCGTGGGGCCGGAGCTCAATGGCGGCTCGTTCCCCTGGGGCGAAGACCTCACGGGCCTGAACGCCTGGATAGCTGCCCGCGCCTAGGTATCCAGCCTGCGGGCAGATTTGCAACCACATGTAACCACTACTGAACGTCCTGCCTTACAATGCGGGACGTTCGCTCATATACGCCGATGAAAAAAATAGTTCTCGCTCTGCTGCTGGCCCTGAGTGTGGCCCTGCTTGTGACCGCCTGCGATTCCGGCAAAAAGGAAGAAGAAGGCGCAAACGGCAAGCCCGTTGCCGGATCTACCTCCAGCGCGCCTAAGGCGGAAACTGCGGTTCAGGCACAAGCTGTGGAAGAAGCAACCCCGCCTCCCAGCCCTGAAGAACTGGACAGGGCAGACCGGCTGGTGGCTTTTTCCAACGCAGCTTCGATGGCGCTGGCAACAGGGCGCTATGCCCAGGCCGATGTGCTGGCGGCCTACACCAAGTATTACCTGGCAGAGTGGCAACTGGCCAAACGCCCGGAGCTGAATACGGATCAGGATGCCGCCCTTGCCCGCCGCCTGACGCCCCCGGTCAGCCTTTTTACTCCTGAACAGGCCCAAAAAATGGCCGCCTGCGTGCAGGATATGAATAAAGCCATCGTAGACATGCGGGCTGATTATCGCCTGCTCGAAAAGTACGTGTCCGACGAGAGCATTCAGGATAACGGCGTCAAGGGCAAGGCCCTGGCTGCGGAAATACTCAAGGAACATGCGGCCTTTATTGTTGCCCGCGATGCCTATATGGCGATTGTGGAGGGCGAGGCTGCCCCGGCAGAAGATATCTTGCTGCGCAACCACCCGCTCAAACGGCAAATTCAGGCTGCGGAACGCATTTTCGCAGTGTTTGGCAAAACTGCAACCCTGCTTACACCCAGCAAGCCCGACAGAGATGCGCTGAAGGCCCAGCGTGACGAGCTTGCTGCAGCCATTGCAGACGGCGGGCGGCCTCCCTTTATGGCAGCGCCGGAACTGGAGCGTCAGTACCGTGCTTTTCTCAAGCAGGCCGGCAGCTACGCGCAACTTTTTGACCAGGGGCTTGAAGAAGAATTTTACGTTCCTGTACGGTTTGAAATGAACAAGGCCGCTCTGGCAACCCGGGCCGCCTACAATGATTTTGTCAAGGTTGCCAACCAGATACGCTGACGAGTCAATGTTCTGACTGCCTACGTTGATTGTTTTGTAACATGCTGTAGTTTAATGATTAAGTTTGTTTGGCAAGACCTTTGCAGATTGAATGTAAACGGGTGTCAAATACCCGAATATCCATCTGATCTGGAGGTTCAGCATGTTTTTTTTGCTGGGAGGCCACGATAAAAAAAGCCGCAAGGCCGAGAGAACTGTGGGCATTTCTGACGCAACCGCCAGAGTGCGTGAGGTTTTTCTGGCCGGGCGCTTTCCTGTGGTGACAACACATCAGGTGGAGGGGAGGCGTATTGCCAAGGTGCTTGGCCTGGTCTGTTGCCGGGGTTTTGACTCGGACGAAGCCTTTTTTGGCATGGCGGCAAGGGCCATGAACAAGGGCGCACAGGCTATTGTGGGCTATAATGAAAACGTGGCCTTTCATCCCGATGGCAGTAAGTATTTTTCCTGCTTCGGCACTGCCGTAATGTTTGAGTATGACCCCGCCGACCCGGAAGCATTGCCGCTCATGCTGCAACAGAAATTCAAGGCGCAGGAGCAATCCGGCCTCAGCGAAATTATCTGATCAGGCTGGTACTGATATATGCCAAAGCCCCCGCTCAAGGTGAGCGGGGGCTTTGGCATTTGTAACAGGTGCAACGTTGAATGCTATTTATGGGTGTCCGTTTATTTTTTGATAGTGGGCGTGAGTACTGTACTACAAGAGTTACGATTATTTTTATGTATAGCGTAATAGTATGTTTTTGTATCATGCTGTTAATAATAGATAAAAAATATAGTTTGAAACTATATAAAGTATTGATAAATGTAAACGATAAGTATGATGAAGGTTTGAGTCGTCTGTAAAGAGTATATTCTTATACTTTGAATGGATAAACACTGTAAATTTGCAATAGTTTTTTAGGGGCATATTATGAGACTTTCGATAAAACTTGTGTTTCTTGCAGTATTGTTGACGGCATTTTCAATAATTATTGGATTTGTTTCTGTTGTTGGAATGTCTTCTATAAATAAAGATGTCAAGGATATTTCTGAAAACTGGCTTCCAACAATCAAGTCTGTTGGTGAGATTAACAGTATGGTGAATGAATACAGGCGCAATGAGCTTGTTCACATCCTTACAACAGATGAATCATTGATGCGGCAGTATGAAAACAAGATACAGAATTTGACAGGCAGTATTAATGAAAAAGTTAAAGAATATGAAAAATTAATTACCGAACCTGAGGAAAAAATAGCATTTCCAAAGTTTCTTGCGGCATGGAAGGGCTATTTGGAAAATCACGCGAAGATTGAGGTTCTGTCCAAAAGCAACAAGACTGAAGAAGCTGTCAAGTTGGTGCTTGGCCCGGCCAGGGCGCAGTATGTTGAGGCCCTTGATCAGCTAAAAGTTATTATTGATATCAATAACAAAGGAAGCAAAACTTCATCTGCTGACGCGGAAGCTGCATACGAACGGGGGAAGTTGCTTACGATCTCGTTGATAATCGCGGTCATGCTCGCTGCCACAGCAATTTCCATTTTGATTATCAGGGGTGTAACAAAGCAGCTCGGCGAGGATCCCGGTTATTTGCATCATGTGGCATCGGAGATAGCCGCCGGTCAGCTTGATCTGGCATTTAAACCGTATTCCGGCGATGGCGGCGTTTACGGTGTGCTCATAAAAATGGTTGGCAATCTCAAAGCCAAAATTGCCGAAGCAGACAGCAAATCGCAGCAGGCCGAGCAGCAGGCTAAAGCCGCGCAGGAAGCAACCGCTCTTGCCGAGGAGGCAACCCGGCGGGCAGAGCGGGGCAAGGCGGAAGGCATGCTCCATGCGGCGCAGCAGCTT
>Ga0074193_1003780_pt1 | contig 10465 bp, 9 predicted proteins | sample EPASupsiteHSE605_FD_64523 | JGI IMG/M metagenome (GOLD analysis project Ga0074193, IMG submission 64523) | Bioremediated contaminated groundwater from EPA Superfund site, New Mexico - Sample HSE6-05 | ecosystem: Environmental > Aquatic > Deep subsurface > Groundwater > Contaminated ...
GTAATATCGCTGAAAAAGGGGTACTCTTCAGGTGCAAGTCCCCGGCGACAATAACCTCCCCTGCCATTGCATCAATATTTACAGGATATCTGCCAGAAGAGCATAATATCTACTCAACCATGGACATTTACACGGAAAGGACAAAAGACTCGGAAAACCCGAGACTGAAAAGCATTATGGAATGGGCTTGCAGGGCAGGTATGAAAGCGTCAGCAGTCATAGAGTTTGAAGGTGCGGAAAGTTTCAGAGGGCGGATAAAAGAATATTATGGAGTCCCCAATTCCGAAGATATTCTGGATTATGACCTTAAAATAACGAACTATGCGCTACATGCCCTTAAAGAAAAGCCCGATATCCTGGCAGTTCACCTTAGAACCCTTGACCGTTCTTCCCACAGGGCAGAAAGCTGGAAAGAACTGAAAAAGGCTGCAATAGCCGTGGATGAAAATCTCGGTGAGATTTACAGACATGCAGAAAAAGGAACGATTTTCTTTATCTGCGGAGATCACGCAATTCATGGGGGAAAAAAGTGGTTAAAGGATGCGGAAGGAGAAGATATCAAAAATCACAGGCAAAATTTTGTAGCCCTTATAGTAGCCTGTAATCAGGAAGTCTAAGATTCAGGAAATCTAAGATTTTAGTCTAAGATTTTATAAGCCTTTTAATCTAAGTTTTCAGTCAACCATTTTGGTCTTACCTATAAAGTTTACATGTCAGAACTTTTGCTCGACTTTAAGAACCTTAGTGAAACACCGAATTGTCCGGCTAGTGTTCTTATGCAGGATTCCGATACCTCCTGCTTCTTCCCATTCACGAATATTCTCGGAGTTATCATCAATAAGAACCCTTGCAAATCCTGATTGTAAGGCTTTTTCAGGACGGTAACAGAGAATTGCGGCTTCTGCATAAGAAGGCCCGAGTTCTTTCCTGATCCATTTGATTTTTCCTTCTCTAGCATTGATTAAGGCTTTTTTCCTCTCAGGTCCGGGAAGCGCAGAAAGGATTGTCGGACAAAGGCCCGAGCTTCTAAGGAAGCCATGCAATTCTTGCCCTCCGGGCATCCAGGACATCTCTGACCAGAACTCGATTCCTGCAGATGTGATCTTTTTCCAGAAGAGTTCTCTATCGTTATTGTACCAGAACATCATATTACCACCAAGCTTTTCACAGGCTGCAGTGAAATCCGTAAGGACTCCATCCATATCAAGGAAAAGTTTTATTTCTTCTGCGGATTCGGAAGAAAAAGAGATATCATGCGAACGGCTTGAGAGAGAACCCTCAAAGCTTACAGGTCTGTTCTGGATAAAATTGCGCTGATTGAAGGAAATAGACATAATACACTTCCCTTGATTGCTCTAGTAGAAAATGACTTCCCATTAATTATTAAGACACCATAATAAAAAAAAGTACTCATAGTAAAAAAATTGGCATAATAGATGAAAATTTTAAAAAGAAGGATTAAGGTCAATCTTCCTGAACAAACACCACTGTCTTTGCAATAATATCGTGAAAAGCCTGCTTTTTTGAAGTAAAAAGAATCAGCAGAAATCCTACAAAAAAGGGAATTACAGCAAGAATTTTCAGAATAAAACGCTTTGTTGCCTGTGTAACGGAAATTCTGTTTCCGTTGAGGTCAGTAACAATAATGTTCACAGCTTGCTTGCCCACTGTTGACTTCAGGGTTGAACTCTCCTGAAGGACAAAATAAGCCCAAATGGTAAGAAAGAACAAAGTATAGAAAAGGGTTTCATCCACGTTTTCCGTAATTAGCTCTAAAAACATAAAAAGAAAAATAACTACAGAAATATCGATTATTGAGGCTATAAGCCTCCTGGAAATGTCAGAGTATGATTGCATCGAGATCTCCCCAATATAATTTATACAGACGACGTGCTGAATAATAAAGTTAACTCAGGAAATAAAAACGCAAAGACGAAAAACATTGAAAGCACGGAGTATAAAAGCAGAAATGATTCAACGAATATGCATTAAGAAACAAAAATACTTAAATGAGTATGCATTGAGAAATAAGAAAGATTCAGTGAATATACGTTGAGAAGCAAAGCCGATAATAAAAAAGAAGGTTAAAAAAATACTACTCGTCACAGAGAAAAAAAATCTTAACTTTTAATCATTATTTTGTCACTATTGTTACTTTGATTTTGTCACTGTTGTTACTTTGCCTCTATTTATTTGTATATTTATATATTTATTTATATATTTATTTATTTATTTATTTATTTATTTATTTATTTTTTCTTTGAGATCGGGACTTCGATCTTATCTACCATTTTCTTTACATCAGTCTTAATCTCTGAGGCAAGTTTTTTTGCACTATCGCCAGTTGCATCAACCAGTCTTTCAACCCTTACGGTGATGCTCTTTACCTCATCTTTTACATCAATTGATTTTATTTCGTCCGAGATAGACTTGATCTCAGTGTTTATATTCTTTGCAAGTTTAGAGGCTTCGTCTCCTGTTTTCTTTGCAAGAGTGTCAATGTCATTTCCAAGCTTTCCAACTTTTTCCTGTATTCTGCTCTTTTTTCCAGCTTCGGTTCCTTTACTTTCGTTTTCCATTGTTTGTGCCATATAAACCCCTTTTTATTTTTTATAAATATAACGGATTTCTCTCAAAAAGAGAGCCTATTTTTGTAAACATTTACTTATGGATTTTTGAAATTATAAAAGTATCTTTGGATGTGAAAATTGATGTTTAAAATAAACTCCGTTACGCTACAAGCTTATAAAGTATAAATTAAAATAGTATGCTTGTAAAAAGTAAAGCGATTTAACTGATTAAAAGAGTTTATGTAAAACTCCGACAGGAAATATATGAGAGCCGAATCAGGATGCCGTACATGAAAAAACAGCTCTCTGCGATAGAGTAAGCTATTGAAAGCTATAGAGGAGATATGCAGACCTTAGTTATATGCATAGACAGAGATAACGATCTGGGCGAAAAAGCAAAACTCGAAACCCCGATAGTAGGACGGGAGGCAAATGTTCAGGCTGCCGTCGCACTTGGGATCGCAGACCCGGAGGATTCTGACACAAATACGATTTTCGGCGGAATCAAGATTCTGGATGAGTTACGGGCAAAAGGAACTGATGCTGAGATAGTTTCTTTTGCAGGAGACAAAAATGTTGGAGTGATCTCGGACCAGAAAATTGCCGAGCAGCTTGAAACATTCCTCAATGTGAATGATGTGCAGAGAGCAATATTCGTCTCGGACGGGGCAGAAGACGAAACGCTTGTACCTATTGTCCAATCCCGTATGAGAATTGACTCCGTGAAAAGAATCGTAATAATGCAGAGCCAGAATCTTGAAAGTACTTACTATATCCTGAAACATGTCTTCAGTGACCCGAAAATCTCCCAGACTTTCTTTGTACCTTTAGGACTCGCTTTTCTCATTTATGCAATATTTTTGCTTGCCCGTTATCCAGATGGTGCAGTTGTGGGAATTCTTGCAGCTGTAGGGCTTTACATGTTATACAGGGGTTTTGGGCTGGACGACCTTGTTGCTCTTGAAAAGGAAAAGCTCTGGGACGCTTTTCTTGAACAGAGAATGGTTTTTATCAGCTATATGGCTGCCCTGCTTACAACCCTTGTAGCAACTGCGTACGGAGCTACGGAAGTCTGGAAGCTTTACTCGGCAGATGGAGTATGGTATCAAGGGATCCTTACGCTTGTCTCAGTATTCATTAATGCTTCAGTCTGGTGGTATGCAGGAGCCATATTGCTTGCCAATTTTGGAAAAATCTTTGATTTAAGGATGGAAAATAAGCCCATTTATAAAAACGTTGCAATTTCTTTATTTGTGATCGCAACAGGGCTGCTTTTCTGGGGTGCAAGTACATACATTTTAGCGACAGCTTCCCTTTCGAAAGGTGCTACAAATGACGCAACCCTCGCCCTCCAGTACTTTGTGTATTCGGTTGCAGTTGCTATTCTTATTGCCCTTGGAGGCATAAAATACAGTGTATCAAACCAGATCTCCGAAAACGAAGAGAAAGGAAGAGGCAGAAGAAAGAAAAAACTTGCCTGACTCAAGCGGTCTGCAAAAAAATTTAAGGCTAAACAAGGCTGGACTAACGGAAAATAGGGTAATAATAAAACCACTTGGAAGATGAAAAATGGAAAAAGTAGATGAAAACATTGAGATAGCGGTGCTAGGTGGCGTTGGTTTTAACTCACATCAGGAATTCGAAAGCCAGTCAATACATACTCCATATGGAGAAGTCACAGCTTATCTTACTACTATAAGAGGGAAAACAGTTGCAGTAATCCCCAGGCATGCCGGAGAAAATCATATTCCCCCTCACAGGATTAATTACAGAGCCAATATCTGGGCTGTGCATTCGATCGGAGCAAAACGTGTAATCTCCACGAACTCCGTAGGCTCAATGAGAGGACATCCGGTGGGCAGCTTTGTAGTACTTGATGATTTCATAGACTTTACCCGAAACCGACCTTCTACCTTTTATGATGACAGAACCGTACATGTCGATGTATCTGAACCTTACTGCCCTGAGATCAGGACAGCTCTTAGAGACGCTCTGGAAAAACAGGGACTGCCCTATACCGAAGGAATTTATGCCTGTACGGAAGGTCCGCGTTTTGAGACCAGGGCCGAAATCCGCATGATGAGTCAATTTGCAGATGTCGTGGGCATGACCGGTGTACCTGAAGTGAACCTTGCAAAAGAACTCAGCCTCTGTTACGCTTCTCTTGCTGTTATCACAAATCAGGCCTGCGGAATGACCACACAGAAACTGACAGCTGATGAAGTCACTGATGTTGTGGGAAAAGCTCAGGACGCAATCTTTGAGATTATTTCGGATACTATAGAAAACATTCCGAAAACTCGAAACTGCGGATGCAGATTTGCAAAGGAAGGAGCCTGTTTGTGAATTACACCTGAGCTAAAGATCAATGAATCTATGCTTCTTCCTTAAAACCGTACTTAAAGACTAAAAAGGATAGTTGCTTCTGTAGAAATAAATTTCACGTTGCGTACTTTCGAATAATAACTTTATAAAAACACTTTCATCAGATACTTTCATTAAACACTTTCTTGATACCGTTTTCCCATAATTTCTTGCCCAAACAGTTCTTAAAATAATCTTCCTAAATATCATATTCAGCAGTATCGAGATATAGCCAACATCGAACTATTTTATTAATATAATAAGTAAGTGATAAAATATTTATATAATAATGACCATAAGATGAGGTTGCAAAGAAGATAAAGGATAGACTTGGAAGGTAAGAAGGTGTGCTCAGGAAGAGTAAAAGAAAAAACATTGCGCACTGTAAAATACTCTAAATATAAATACTACTCAGAGTTCAAGTAATAACTTTAATGGAACTTAATAAACTCAACATAATCTATTACATTTTAAAAATATAATATGATTGGGCAGAACCCCACAAACTCGAATAAACCTTAACGTATTGAATAAATTCTACCTGTAACTACAAACTATGTTGCTCGAAATTAAGAAAAGAACAGAATATTGACTTTTAAATTTTGAACTTTAAAAGGAAATTTGTAGGCTTTGAAGGGAAGCTTACATATACCATTCATATATCAGGATAAAGAATCATGCTCTGGGTCCTAGGTTACGCTGAAAAATCAAAGATAAGAGTTATGGCTATAAAGGACCGAATGAAACAGCCGCTTTATATGGCCGAGCTCCTCATAAAAGATAGTTACAAAGGGCCGCGCCCTCTTAAAATCAGGCTCCTTGCCGGCAAGAAAAAGGAAGAATTCATCCCTCCACAACAATTTATAGAGCTACTGCGCAGTGCAAACCGAATAATGCTCGCAGAGGGAGGAGATCCTGCAAATGAGGCTGCTTTTCTGGAAATGCTTGAAGGTTTTCAACTTAAAGCTGATAAAGTAAAAATTTGTAAACATTGTTGGATAAACGGACGTTTCAACTTTATAAACAGTAAATCCATCAAGTATAATAACGAACTAATCTGTCTGGATTGTGCAAAAGAAGAACTTTTGCGTGCAGTCCGCTCAGCTGGTGTGCAGTATGGGGAAAAATCCATAGATTTCCTGGAAAAGGTGCTCTCAAAAACCCGAGACCTTGACAGGACTATCCGGATGCTGAGCCCTGAAAGGCTGGATCCTGAGTTCACACGTTACGATACTATAAGGACAAATCCCGACAGTGCTACAGTCAGGGTAAAAAGCCTACCTCTTCAAAAGAAATTTAAGGATATACTGCTTGAGAAATCCGAGACCCTGCTGCCTGTCCAGGCATTATCGATAGAAGCAGGACTTCTGGAAGGAAAAAACCAGTTTGTAATCTCGGCAACAGCAACCGGAAAGACCCTTATAGGAGAGATGGCAGGAATCCAGAACCTTCTTAACAAAAAAGGAAAAATGCTCTATCTCGTTCCCCTGGTTGCACTTGCAAACCAGAAGTACGACCAGTTCAAAGAACGTTATTCAAAACTCGGGCTCACAACTTCCATAAAGATCGGTGCAATTCTAATAAAAACTTCTCAACGCGTGAAGATGCAGACCAGCCCTGGTGCGGATATCATAGTAGGGACTTACGAGGGCATAGACCACATGCTTCGGTCGGGAAACGCCGATTTTCTTGGTAAAATCGGAACTGTAGTAGTGGACGAAGTCCATATTCTCGAAGACCAGGAGAGAGGTCACAGGCTGGACGGACTTATTGGAAGGCTGAGGTATGTAGCACCCGAAGCTCAATTCATCTATCTCTCTGCAACCGTTGCAAATCCAGCAGGTTATGCGAAGAAACTCGGAGCCCAGCTTGTCCGTTACGAGCACAGGCCGGTTCCTATTGACAGGCACCTTCTTTTCTGCCAGGAAAACGAAAAGGCAAAGTTGATTTCCCAGCTTGCTAAAGAAGAATATTCAATGCTCTCTTCCAAAAAGCACAGGGGACAAACAATTGTATTTACAAACTCCCGTCGAAACTGCCACAAGCTTGCAGGAGCCCTTTCGATTCATGCGGCACCTTACCATGCCGGGCTTTCCCAGTATGAGAGAAAGAAAGTCGAAACTCGCTTTGCAAAAGGAGAACTCCCAGTAATTGTAACTACGGCTGCTCTTGCGGCTGGAGTGGATTTTCCGGCTTCCCAGGTGATTTTTGAGTCTTTGGCAATGGGAATAGACTGGATTTCAGTCCAGGATTTTCTGCAGATGAGCGGCAGGGCAGGAAGACCTGACTACCATGATAGAGGAGTTGTTGTGCTTATGCCCGTGCCTGGAAAATCGTACTCAGGTTCACAGTCCGATACCGAAGAAGAGGTTGCAATTAAACTACTCCAGGGAGAAATGTTATCAGCAGGCGTACAGTACGGAGAAGCCGAACAGCTCGAGGAAGTACTTGCATCGGTTGCAGTCACCTCTTCAGTGCAGGATCTAAAAATGATCCATAACCAGATGTTTGGAAGCTACGACCTGGATAAATTGATTCTGCGCCTTCAGAGCTATCGTTTTGTGGAAAGAAAAGGAAACCGAATAACGCTTACGCGTTTTGGAAAAATTATAGCAGCTCACTTCCTTCAGGTATCGAAAGCTTTTCTGATTAGGGATGCAGTACTTGGAGAGAATGAAGCCCTGAAGATTGCAACGAACCTGGAGTTTTTTGATGCAGCGTATTTCAAGTACGCAAATCAGATAGGAAGCTCACTGCATGTAAATATGCCTTCAAGGATTTTTCAGGGAGCTACACTTGACATAATTTTTGACGGGGAATCCCTTTCCCAGCTTGATGCAAAAATTCAGGGACTTCTGCTGGATTTTGCTTCGGACTTTTTAACCTGTAAATGCAAAGATTCGCCTTACTGTGGCTGCGCAGAACAGAAGTTTTCGGAAAAAATAGTCAAGCTGCGTACAGAAGGACTTGAACCTGGACAGATTGTAAAGAAACTTGAAGACAAGTATGGGATTTCAGCCTATCAGGGTGATGTCTTCGGGTACCTGGACAATGCTGTCCGAAACCTTGACGCCGTAGAACTTATAGCAAAGGTACACTCTAAAAAGGGAGTTGCAGAAGAAGCAAAAAAGCTTAAAAAGAAAGTTCAGGGTTAAGATATCAAAAACGTTTTTACAAATAAAAGTATTAAAACACTTGTAAAAATAAAAAATATTAAAAATGTCTTTACAGACAAATATATCAAAAACATTTTTGCAGATAACACTGTATAACGAGGTAAAAAGTTCCTGCTTATGTGGGATTGCATCGTTTATTAGAGAATTGGCTAGCTTTTTAAGGGCCAGTCAGTATAATGGATCAAAATCTGATCAGATATTCTGAGTGTAAAAATAGAGGTAATTTCATGACCGAGGATGCAGAATCCAGGGAAAATATCGAAAGCACAGCTTCCAAAAAGATTAAGAAAGGCATTACAATCGAGTTTGTAAAGCCTGAAAACTTCAGGCAGATATATGCTATCGGAGCTGCAGGTGGGCACAGCCCTTATGATTTCAGGATTGGTTTTTATAATGACACTCCAAAACTGTTCGGAGATGCCTCGGAATCAAGGGTTATCCAGAGACGTGTAGAAACCGAAGTGATACTTTCTCCGGTAGCTGCACTTGAGCTTTCCCGCTGGCTTACCCAGCATATAAATGAATACGAATCCGTTTTCGGGCCTATTGCGAGAGCAATCCCGAGACCAAGAAAAGAGTCTGCAAAGCTTGCTGACGAAAGTACGGATCTTCAGGGTTATATCTGACCATTATATACGCCTCTTCACCCAATCAGAATAAAATACCGGATAAAAGGAACTGGAAAAACTATTTGACCCAGGAGTCTCTTGAGAGCTCTTGGAGATCGATGGTTATATATCTCTGTAAAGGATAAGTAGTTTTCAGTTTTCTTAAAAGCCGGTGGAGTGACAACATAAAGAAATTTTTCAGTCGCTGGTATAAAGCGGCTGATACAGACAGCAAATAAACCGCGAATGTGGTTGCGGTTTTAATGTAACTTGCTCCTCACTGGCTTGGGACGTAAAAAACAGAAAAAAGTACGGGGAGAATTCAGAATAAATCAGCGAGGGTTTAAATTTGTTCCCAAATAAAAAAGTTCAGAAAATTGTTGGATCAAGAATCCAGGTAGAAATGAAAGGCGATCTTAATTTGCTTGAAGGCACTCTTAAGAGCGTGGATGACTATATGAACCTCCATCTCGTGGACACCATGGAGATCGTAAAAGGAGAAAAAGTTCGTTCCCTTGGTTCAGTAGTACTTCGTGGTAATAACATTATACTGATCACTCCTGTAGAAGAATAAAGCTTCATAAGGAACCTTATAGTGTGGAATCATGGATCTTGAAGAAGAAGCCTATAATATAATAAAAAGACATAAAGAAGGCGTTTTCCAGAACGTAATCTGGAAAGAGCTGGATATCGACAGCAGAAAATGTTCCAGAATCATAAAGAAGCTTCTGGATAAAGACCTAATTATAAGAGAGATTGGAGTCTCAAACGGGGCAAGAACATACCTGCTGAAAGCAAAGGAAGAGGTTAAGGAAAAATATGACCTCCTGCTTTCAGGATCATTGTTTTCGGCCTGTACAGGCTGTACGGGTGACTGTCAACCTGAATACTGCGGGAGACTCAGCGAATGGATTGACAACCTCATTCAAGAAGAGGACAAATCGGAAGATATAGGCGATATGGAATCCGATATCGAAGATGAGGAAGAAGCTGAAGAAGAAATATGAGGAAGAAATTTCCTAATTTAACAACCAATAACATTTTGAAAGGTACTGCCAGCCGCTAACTATATATAGAAAAACCCCTTATTGAAGAACCCCTTCAATGAGGGGAAAATAAGATACGACAAAAGCTCCGGTAGTGTAGTCCGGCCAATCATTCCGGCCTTTCGAGCCGAAGACTCGGGTTCGAATCCCGGCCGGAGCACCATAATCTTTTTTACATATTTGCCTTAATATAATTCTCTTATACTGATAATGTGCTTCCCCATTATACTGATAATATGCTTTTTTATCACGTTTTCTACTTAAATATGAGAACATTTTCTATTTATTTATAACATATCCTAATATGTAAAGTTAATGTTATCAATTAAAAATACTAAAGTTGAGCGCGAAAGTTTATGATTTATGACCTGTCCACCTGGATTCCTTATATCAAACACCCTCTTTCAGAGAATCTTTTAGAAATTTTAGAAAACTTTTTAGAAAATTTTGCTCTACCTATAAAAAGGAATATGAAATAAATCAAACAGTCATTACATAAAAGATTATCTCATTAATTGATTACACTAGAAACTGCAGACAGGGGACAGATTTATATATTACTAAAGTCTATTGAAGGTCTCGCTGTGAGATGCAATGTGCTCCGGTAGTGTAGTCCGGCCAATCATTCCGGCCTTTCGAGCCGAAGACTCGGGTTCGAATCCCGGCCGGAGCACCATACTCTTTCTTATATGGACCTTTTT
>Ga0074193_1003782_pt1 | contig 10464 bp, 10 predicted proteins | sample EPASupsiteHSE605_FD_64523 | JGI IMG/M metagenome (GOLD analysis project Ga0074193, IMG submission 64523) | Bioremediated contaminated groundwater from EPA Superfund site, New Mexico - Sample HSE6-05 | ecosystem: Environmental > Aquatic > Deep subsurface > Groundwater > Contaminated ...
CCCAAAGCCATGGTCGGGACCAGGGGGACTAGCATGAGACTGGCCTGACGTGAGGAAAATGCCAGGGCCACAATTGCAAAGGCAGGAATGAAAACTGTGGAGGCCTGCACCAGGCCAGTGCCAATCATTATACTGTTTACCAGTTTAACTTCTCTACTTTTAAAGAGATCAACCTGGATGAGAGGATTTTGAGCTTTCTTTTCAATCTTCCATAGAACTGGGACCATTATCATACTTAAAATTAGGTAGGGTAGAACATTCCATGATAGGAGGCTGCTGGTGATATTATTGGTGTCTATCTGGTTAATACCATAGGCCAGGGAGGTTACCAGGAAGGCCAATATAATTAATCCCAGCCAATCAAAGGCGATATTATGATTACGCTCACCACTGGGAAGAATATAAAGACTTCCCACAATCACAGCAATGGTTATGGGTAGGTTAATGATGAAAAGCCATTGCCAACCATAATGGAGCAGTAATCCCCCTAGTATTGGCCCTAAAACACTGGACCACCCCCAAACTGAACTAAGAATTCCCAGTGCACCTCCTCTTTTATCTGATGGGAATATATCTCCAATGAAGGCATTGGCCACTGGAAAAATTCCTCCAGCCCCCAAACCCTGAACTGCTCGTCCCAGGAGGAGCATTTCAAATGAGAAAGAGGTTATGGTTAACACGGACCCCACGGTGAAAAGGAGGATATCCAGGATATAAATTGCTTTGCGGCCATATATGTCGGATAATTTAGCCATAAGTGGTGTACCCAGCATGAAAAATAGGATGTATATTGTGAAAACCCATGAAAGGAGTCTTTCATCCACTGTGAAGTATGATTGGATGCTGGGGAGTGCGGGACCAACGATACCTATATCCAGGGACCCCATGAACACTCCCACAAAGAGAAGAATGAGAATGTGATTCTGGCCCTGATTTACCATAAAATGAAATACTTAATTTATGATGTAAATAAGTATCCTTTACTATTCCTCTGGTTAAACTAGTTACTTGATATTGATTTCAAATGATATATTGATAAGGAATACAACAAAATTCTATTAACATACCATATTTTAATTTTATATCAGTTAAATAAATATATTTTTGTATTGATATAACAAAAAATGATTAATTATATCCCTATAACAAAAAGTGATTTTATATACTTTAGAAGTTATAAAAATAGTATAATAAGGTATCAGTTATATTAACAGCTTGTACTGAAGTTAACGTTTTATTGAAATTGCATAATTACCTGGTTAGTGACTTTAAGTACTAAATCAATAAAGTAGGGGGTTTGAGTATGAAAATTCAAAGGGGGAGTATTTTCCGTCCAGAAAAGGATTACTACCAGGCTGCAGGCATATTACTCTTAATTGCTGCTTTACAGTTTTTCATGGCCATAAACCTTGCAGAAACACAGTTCCCAGGGTATAGCTCAACCACTAACACGCTCAGTCATCTGGGAGGAACCATTCCCCCAGTTGAACCTTCAGCCACCATATTCAATATTAGTGTGATATTACTGGGATTTTTAAGTCTGGCCAGTGTTTATTTAATTCTTAAAAGTGGAGGGTGCCGGCTTTTCTCCTCATGCCTGGCAATTTCCGCAGCTTGTGCAGTTGGAGTGGGATTGTTTCCCAGTTACACTGGTAGTTTCCACATGTTTTTCGCCATTTCAACCTTTATTTTTGGCAGCTTAGCTGTTCTATTCTCCTATCGTCTGGGTTTGAACATTCCCATGGTAATAGTGTCCATATTAACTGGTTTCACCGCTCTATTGATTATCATCTCTGGAGGAATATGGGGTCTAAACAATCCATTTATCATTTATCTGGGCATGGGAGGTATGGAAAGATTCATTGTTTACCCCATTCTGTTGTACCTTGTTGCACTGGGAGGTTACCTCACCAGCAGGGGAGAGGACTGGGTGAGGATAAGATTTACTAAAGGATACTTCTAGGAACATAATAACTGAAAACCTGGAAATTATTCTGGATAAGCGGGAAATTTTCCTAAGTAGGTTGGAAATTTTCCTAAATAGGTTAGAAATTTTCCTAAATAGGTTAGAAATTATTCCAAATAGGTGAAAATTATTTTGGATAGATATTGAGAAATAATAATATATTTAAAGGATTTTTAAAGTGTATTATTCAAAATTATGGTATTATAATTTAAAATATTAAAACGAAGATTTAATTACATCCCCACAACAATAGTTATATAGATAATTTGTTTTTTCATTATCCCCATTTGGAAACATATTATTTTTAAATATGTTTTTATATTGAGGATCTGAATTTAATTGTCTTACAAATAGGAATTGAGGATTATATTCTTTATAGATTAAGGATATGGTTCTAAAAAACTTGGAGGATTTGATCTTATGAATGAACATCTTATTGAATCTCAAATACATACTAAACCTTATAAAATGACGTTACAGCCCCAGTTACTCAAGAAAGACCAGCTTAATAGTTTAAATAAAAATATCATGCCACTGTTAAAAAGACAGGGAATTGAGTTAAAAGATGTGGGTGAGTCTTTTAAAACTCTTTTAAGTCCCCTGAGAATGGAAAGGATCAATGAAAACAGACCATTCTACCTTATTCTTAAAGGAAGTTCCCACAGTAAAAAACCAGTTACTGTTTTAATTAACCCCATCGCTAAATAATTTCAAAATTTACGTACTACTTTCCATAGTAGTAAATACTGGCATATTATTTTTCCATTCTAGAATTTTCAACATATTCCAGGAGTTCTAATCCCAGATCCGAGTAGATAGTCAGCCTACTAAGATCCATTGGTACGTGCACTCTCTGTAAACGGAAGTAATCACCGTCAACTGCTTCGTGTGGGCGAATACCAGAGAAGAAGAACCCATTTTTCTCAGCTTCTTCTGCTAGTAGTATGGATGCAGGCTGGCTGACTGGTAAATCCAGTACCACTACCTCCGCACCGGCAAATTCAGTAAGATCATCGGCCACCCTTTTAATCTCTGGCCACTGTTTTTTACTGGCAGTCACTACTTTTAACACCCCTTTTTGTAGGGTTTTATCGTAGTTAATCTGGTAATCACCCTCTTCAGGGGATGGTGCAGGTTTTCCGAAGACATGTTCCTGTCCCATGTTCTCATAAATTCGTGACACCATGTTCTTATGATGTGAAGGTACGTGTACCTTAACCGGTTCTGGACTGGTAAGGTAATCGAAACAGTGCAGGTAAGATTCTCGCTGTGGTGCTTCCTCTTCATTGGCCAGTCCCTTGAAAACCCGGGGAGGGCATGCTGCAAGGTCAAGGCCACAGGGCCTACCTCCTAACTGTATTATTTTCCTTTGACTGATTATATGACTGGTAACCGGATCCACTGATACTCCCTTAAGTTCCATTTCATGGGCCTTCTTTTGCAGGGCTTCGTGGATCATCTCCATTATACCCCGGCTCCGGTGGGCAGGATCAACCACCAAGAGGGCTTCTTCAGCCATGGGCACTGGTCCGTGGCGTAAGAGGCCTCCGTGCCCCACCACATCACCATTTTCAGCCACAGCAACGTAACTAATCACCCGTCCAGTGCCGATAAGATGTACCAGGCCCTCTGGGCGGTAAAAATCCTCATTTTTATAGGAGTAACCATAAGCTGCCCAGAAGAGCTGAGCCACTTGGATAGCCTCTTCTCCTTCCATGGGTCTGATCTGGTATTCCTGTTGTGGGGCTAATTCCGGGGTGTCCTTGATCAATTCCGGTTCCGGTTGGAAAGATTCCTGTAACCTTTTAACCATACGCAGCACCTTACCTCTGCGTCCTAAGTTTTCAAAATGAGCTTCATCCACAGCACTGCGAATTAATCTAAAGCCTAAACCCTGTTCTGGAAACTCCAGTTCCACACCTGGTGCGGGGTAACTTTCTGGTGACTGGTCAAAGGGTAACCCCTCATCCCTGATGGACAAAGTTAATTCTTTCTCCCCTATTTCCACTTTAAGGAACACATCCCCGGGACTCCCATCAGGATAGGCATGTTCCAGGGTGTTCATAAATGCTTCTTCAGCAGCTAATTCCAGGCGTTGAGCATCTAAATCAGAAAGATCAGCAATAGAAGCCATTTTCAATACGTATACTCGAAAAATATCCAGAAAACGTTTATCTGCCGGTACGCGAAGCCCGGAGTTAATTGATTGATTCCCCCTAACCATATCATATTCCTCCCCAAAGGGTTGTATTTTTATTCAACATTTAAAATTATGATTCCCGATATAAAAATTTTCAGATAAACTAGTTGAAATTAAATTATTCCAGATGATGACTATCGCAACGTGAAACAATTCCCAAAATTTGATTATAATCAAATTTTGATAGATTAAATTTGATAGATAATTAAATAATATATCTCTTAAACGACAAATACTCTATTCCAGGGAGTGATCCAGATTTACAAGAAATTTATTCTAATCATGGGCATGGTATTAATGGTTACCGTGATATCAGGGTGCAGCACACTGGAAGGAGACTATGAAAACAGCCTATTAAGTTTTAAAATTCCTGAAAACTGGACAGTGGATAACTCAAATTCCAGTGATTCTATGGCCAGTTTAAAAACCTGGGATAACCTATGGATTTACATTCAAAGCAGTGATGTGGATCCTAAAGAAATAATTGAGGGTTATATCCAGAATTATCCAGTTGAGTATCCCCGTTTCCAGGTTATTAGCCGGGAAACAGTGCAGGTTGATGGTCGAGAAGGTGAGAAACTGGTCTTTAAAAACACAGCACAGAATGATTACCTCTTAATGGGTCCTGATTATATCAGTTCAGTGGTAGCCTTTTCCAGGGATAATAAAACCATCATCATCACTTCCAGTGAAGCACTGGCTGATAACTATTATTCCAGGGTGGAACCAGCCGTAAAGGTAGTGATCGATTCACTGAGGATTAAAAATAGTTTAATTAAATAAAAAAGGAGGTCAGTAGAATCAAATTTATGGGTTTGGCCTTCAAATTTTTTTATATAATAATTGTAACCATAAAACGCTTCCCTACTTCTTTTCAGAATCTTTTAAGATACTTTTTTCAGAATCTTTTCTGGTACTTTAACTCCGAAAAGATGATCTTGTAAATAGTTCCATTACCTTCCAATATCTCCATTGACCCATCCAATTGTTTTACAAGAGATTTAACAAGATTGAAGCCTAATTTTTTACCATTTTCTGTGAATGATTCTTCACTATACCCTATTCCATCATCCCCCACAATTAATACATACTGATCATTGTCCTGGTGTAATTTCACCATTATTTTACCTTTTCTACCATTGGGGAATGCGTGTTTCAATGAGTTGGAAACCAGTTCGTTGATAATCAGACCACAGGGGACCGAAGTTTCAATGTTTAAATCCACATCGTCAATATCAAGTTCCATTTCAATATGTCCCAAATCATTGGAATAATCATAAATTAAACTGTTGAGGAGGGTTTTAAGATAATCTGAGAAATTTATGGAACTAAAACTATCTGATTGATAAAGTTTTTCATGGATCATAGCCATGGAACGCACCCTGTTTTGACTTTCAATGAATAGTTCATGATCCCGTTCATCCACCACGTTATCCGATTGTAAACTCAGTAAACTGGAGATTACCTGCAAATTATTGTTAACCCTGTGATGAATTTCCCTTAGAAGGGCATCTTTTTCCCTAAGGGACTTTTTAACAAATTCAGCTGCTTCTTTCTGGTCACTGATATCCCTGCTGCTGTAAATAAATCCCCTAAAACCTTTTTCATCAAAAACAGTTTTTCCAGTTGTCTCCAGCCAGATATATTTACCCTCGGCATTTCTATAACGATATTGTATTCGCACCCCTTCTGCAGATTCTTGTGATTCTTTAAGGCTTTCAATTACTTTTTCAGAATCATCGGGATGTATGAATTCAAACATAGATTTACCCAGTAAATCTTCCGATAAGTAGCCTAAGAGCTGTTTTGAAGAGGGACTTACATATTTAAAAACACCATTTTCATCAGATTCACTGATTAGATCTAGCATGTTAGAGGTGATGAAGTCTAGCTGAGCTTTCCTCTTTGAAATTATTTCCTTATTCCGCTTAAGAGTAATTTGGGCCTTTCTTATTTCATTCAAGGTAATGACTTGCCGGAATATTACCAGAGCCACAATGATTCCAACCCCCCATATTAAAGCAGCATCAGGAGTGGTAACTATCAAGAGACTGTAGGTGAAAAGTACCAGTACCAATGGTAAATATGAAATCCAATCATTATAGAGACGTGGCTTCCTGTAAATTGATAAAAAATCTCGTATATTGATGTTTATATTTTTAAGATAGGATATTATGGCCAAAATGGCAAAGATGGATGTTGAACTATACAAGATATCCGCTAATAATAAATATTCTAGATTGGGAACTACCACATGGTAAGCATAGACCATATCTCCAAATACTTGTAAAAATATACCCAGTGCCAATAATACAATGGGCAATTCATTGATCTTTTTGTTTTCACTGAATAGAACAACGGTTACCCCCAATAAAAATATTAGATCCAGGAAAAGGTAGGAAATGGATAGTATCATTGACAGAGAATCTGGTTGGCTGGGTTTAATTACCGGCCAGATAAGGGGAAACCATACTATGAAGAACAAAGACACCATAACGATAACCACATCCAAGAAGGGTTTTAATCGTGTTTTATATGGTTTTTTGAGAAAGTTGAATATGCCCAGAATCAACAGAGGGTAAGAAACCAGGAATAAAATGTCAACAAATGAGGGTGGAGATATTAATCCCCAATAATCTCTTAAAAAGAAATAAAACATGTTGGCGATGAAATAAAGTATTGTTCCAGTGCTTATCATTACCCAGGCATTGAAAAGCTTTTTATTATTTTTATAAGACCACCAGGTAGTGTAAATCATTAATAAACTTACCAGGAAACTCATTAAAGGGACTAAAATATTTATGTATAATGGGGTGATACTACTCTTCCAGAATGTAAAAGGTAGTAATGATAAAAGAATAAAAGTAGCTATAAAAAGCATGACCCCTGATTTAAATACATTTAATGATTTTAGGGTGTGCATTAGTCCTCCACAAATCCTAAATACATAGAATTTCCATCAGATCGACCATAAAATTAAATAATCATACGCTTATACTGATCTGTTTTATGTTATTAATCTAGTTTTGCAAGATTTCCTAGAGATAGAAAAAATATGATTAAATAACAATTCATGGTCTGATTTAAAATTAATCTTAATTAAAATAAATCTAAATTAAAAATAACCCTAAAAAAATACTTTGAATTTACATAATCCACTGTAAGGTGATTGTTAGTGTAGGTAATCTTTTATTGGATAATAACAATAATCTTATTAAATAAAGAAAGATATTCAGAGGGGTTTTTTAAATGGATAATTCGTCAGATGTTTGCAGCGCATGTAATGCCCGGATAGAACCTGGATCAAAATTCTGTACAGAATGTGGTAAACCAGTGGAAGATAAAAACCATAAACCCGTGGGAGGGGAACCCACAGAGAATGAAACAGTTACATCTACTTTAAACTGTCCAGAATGTAACGCTACACTGACAGCAGAGGATCGATTCTGCACCGAATGCGGGGCAAAACTCGAGGAAGAGACAAAACTCGAGGAAGAGACAAATCTCAAGGAGAATATAAGAGAAGAGAACATAAAAGACAATATAGAATCAATTACCAATTGCCCTAAATGTAATGCCACCATTGCACCTGGAACCAAATTCTGTACTGAATGCGGTACTAATATCTATGAATATGAACCCCAAAAATCCGTTACCACTGTTCAAACCGGTGCCAATCAAACGGAAATTTCGGGTACTGCCTATCTCTTCAAATAGAACTGCAAAATCCAGGGATGACCCACTGGATGAACTAAAGGAAACAGGCCAGGATTTAATGAAAGATGTGGAAAAAACTGGGAAGGGACTCATGAAAGATCTGGGTAGTTTCCTGGGCAAATCATCTGAAAGTAGTTCTAAAAAGACAATTAAACCGGCTAAAAAAGATCAACGATTTTTAGTTTGCAATAAATGTGGTGGGTACTATGAACTCCAAAAAGGAGAATCTCCCGATGATTTTTCACTGGAATGTGAGTGTGGCGGTCACCTGGAATACACCACTGAACATCCCTAAATATTTTGATAATGGGATTTATTGATACCTACTAATTGCACCACTTATTGGACTAATTAACAGGGAAATATACCCTACCATTATTTTTATTCAGATTAATTCTAAGACCTGGTTAAATCTTTACATCCATATGTTTGTATTCGGATTGGATATTTCCTCTGGTACCGTGCTATTTAATTGATGAAGTCTTCCATTATATTTTAAGTATTGAGGTTCACCTATTGAATCTGCAATTCTAACACCATTTAAAGTACCAAGAAATTTATGGAGGATTTGTCGGACATTGTGCTAAACCACAGTGAATTGCAGACAACCCACAATATCTCTCAGAAAGGTATCTTCCACCCCCATATTCAAGCTTCAATTATAAAAAGTGATCATTATGTCCATGATAGTCAAAAATACGACCAAAAAAATCCATTAAATAAAAAAAAATAGGCATTATGAAGGTAGGATTACAAATTTTTTCCAGGGTAAAATCAGATTTTGTGTAAAGATAATGTCGAGTGACACGAAAAGTATATACATTCCTTGTTATTAATTATCAATAATCATATCATAAGGCATCATCAGGGGGTGAATGGTGTGAACTGTCAAGTGACAATTAGTGCGGGGGATCATGGTAGAATCATTCCAGAAGGAGAAATTGTAGTTTCCAAATCAAGTCATGTTTATCTTCGTGCAGAACCTGAACCAGGTTACCAGGTGCAGATGTGGTATGTTGATGGTAACCAGTTTTATGGAGGTACCAAACAGTTCCGGGTTACAGCTGAAGGAGACACATTAGCGGTGAATGTAACTTTTTCCAAGATTTAATTAATTTCAGATTAAAGTAATTTCAAATTAAATTCCCTTACCCCCAAAATATGGTTTTCATAAATGCTATCTCTTTTCATGATGAGCTTTTCATGATAAGCAACAAGGGTATTCCATGATTAGACCACTGAATAAATTGGGAATAGTATTTTTTAACTGACCGATAAAGGAGTTAATTGACTTTTAAATGAGAAAAAAATTTTTATTTATAATTTTAATCACAGTGTTTTAATCGAAAATTTTGGATTTAATGGAAAATTTGGAAATGAAAAAAAGGATATAAAAGTAGTGATAAAGTACTGATATAATTAGAATGCAATCAATTTGACAGGAGTCAGTTTCATGTCTTCAGAATATCTAAAAAAAGACTACGAAAGGGTTGAAAAAAAATTTATGGAACTGAAAAATAAGGGTGAAATTGAGGCCATTGAGAAGAAACTTGATTCTTATGAACAGAAACCAGGTTCAGGTACTGTGGATAAAATATGGGCACAACTCTACCGTGACGTGCTGGAATTGAAGAAAGATAAAGAAAACAAAGAGTAATTCCTTTTTTTAAAGAGGCCATTAATAGTTTATAAAAAAAATAAATTTTAAAAAAAATATTATTATTTATTCCATATATTCATTCTGTCTAACTGAACTTTTTACCATTGCACGTGGTAATTTCCCGGTTTTCTCCAGGAGGACTTTAACACAATTTATAAATTCATGGCCAAATTCAATGGCCTCCCTTAAATCCTCAGGATTCCGGATGGACTGGAAGTGATGTTGATCATGGTAGTGAAGGTTAAAGATCACCGTCAACACATCAAGACATTCCTTTTCCATATTTCCTTCTGCACGGTATTTCTCAAGGTAATCAATTAAAAATTGAGGATTTTCCACTGAAACACCATCCCTATATGTAACGGAACGCACGGCGTGAAGGCAAGCAAAGTAAGTTGAAACACGGGAAGAACGATAAAAGCCATTCTCATAAGTTTCTTCAGCTTCTTTTAACCAAATTCTCGCTTCTTTAAGGGATAAAGCACTTTTTAAAGGGGAAGGTTCAACTTTTTTGAGATGCCCCTGATAGTATAATTCATCAATTTTTTCCAAATACACCACCATTCTCTGGGAATTAACCTAAATTAATTTCAATAAAACCCATCACATCGAAAATATAATCTAGTATTAATAGTATTCAAAGGTTATATTAAATGTTATCCCTGGATAGGATTCATAAAGTAAGTGATGAAAACACGTTTTTCTTGAAAATATCTTTACAGGAACCCCTTTTATGATTAAAACCAAGCGTGATGATTAAGGTCATCTTTTTATTAGGTGTTAATCATATAGTGCCATGGTAACTTATTGAGGTGTTATATTTGAATTTGGATAAAAAATTCATAGTAATAATAGTAATAGTTTTTATCATATTGGTGGGCCTGGTTTTTAGTATAATGGCCTCTGGAACACATTACAGTA
>Ga0074193_1003785_pt1 | contig 10458 bp, 15 predicted proteins | sample EPASupsiteHSE605_FD_64523 | JGI IMG/M metagenome (GOLD analysis project Ga0074193, IMG submission 64523) | Bioremediated contaminated groundwater from EPA Superfund site, New Mexico - Sample HSE6-05 | ecosystem: Environmental > Aquatic > Deep subsurface > Groundwater > Contaminated ...
ATCGAGGGGACGCTCGACTAGGCGTTCACGTGCATCTCGGGCGACGACGGCCTGACGCTGCCGATCCTCGCGCTTGGGGGTGCGGGCGTGATCTCGGTCGCCGCGAACGTCGAGCCGGCGCGGATGGTTCGGCTCTACGAGGCGTTCAAGGCCGGCGACTGGACGACGGCCCTCGAGCTTCACTACGAGCTCTCGCCTCTCTTCAGGGCCCTCTTCATCGAGACGAACCCGATCCCCGTCAAGACGGCCGTCGGGCTTCGCGGCATGGCGGCCGGACCGGTTCGGCTCCCGCTTGCGGAGCTCGAGCCCAGGAACGCCGAGACTCTCGCCGAGGTGCTTGGCCGCTATGAGTAAGGTCGTCGTCGCGGGCGCGCTCGGCCGGATGGGCACGACCCTCTCGCGAATGATCGTCGAGTCGGAGGCACTCGAGCTCGTCGGAGGCGTTGATGTCCGGGCCGGCACCCAGTTCGGCGTCGAGGTCGTCGAGCCCGCCGGACTGGCCGCGCTCCTTGAGGAGCGGCGTCCCGATGTGCTGCTCGACTTCACGGTCGCCGCGGCCGCCGTCGAGAATATCCTGGTCGCGGCCGACCACGGGGTCGCGCTCGTCGTGGGGACCACGGGCTTCTCGGACGAGCAGGCGACCGCGAACCGTGCCGCGATCGATGGTCGCGTTCCGGCCGTGATCTCGTCGAATTACGCGATCGGGGTCAATGTCCTCTGGCGCCTCATCCGCGAGGCGGCGCCGCTCCTCGCCGGCTACGATATCGAGGTGGTCGAGGCGCACCACCGGTACAAGAAGGATGCTCCCTCGGGCACGGCGAAGACGATCCTCTCGATCCTCGACGAGGTGATCGGCGAGCGCGAGAAGGTCTACGGGCGCGAGGGAATGGCGGAGCGGGGGAACGAGATCGGGGTCCACGCGATCCGCGGCGGGGACATCGTCGGCGACCACGCCGTCATCTTCGCCGGCAACTACGAGACGATCACCCTCTCTCACCGTGCCTACGACCGCGCGGTCCTCGCGACGGGTGCGCTCCGCGCAGCCGAATGGGTCGTGGGCAAGCCCGCCGGGGTCCATACCTTCGACGAGGTACTCGGACTCGGGGCCTGCTGAGGGAATCGCCGGCAAGACGGAAACCTATTTCACGACCTCGGCGCCAGTGAATACGGAGAATATCATGGCTGTCAAGGTAGACAAGGACCTCTGTGTCGGGTGCGAGACCTGTATCGATGAATGTCCCTCCGAGGCGATCACGATGAGCGAGGGTTGCGCTGTGGTCGACAAGGACAAGTGCGTCGACTGCAATACCTGCGTCGATGCATGCCCCTCGGCCGCCATCGCGGCCGAGGATTGAGACGGCCTCTCCTTTTTTCTGCCGTCTCCGGCCGCTTTATCCCGGACGACGAGAATCTATTTACCCTGAACCGACCGCATACGGTCGGGTGAATACACAATGCCACGCACAGCAGCACTCGTGCTTCTCTGTCTTGCCGCACTGGTCGCGTTCGCGTCCCCGGTGTCGGCCGCCCTCACGGATATCCCGGCCAACGGGACCGTCTACATCGGCGAGCAGGGCCTCAACATCGCCGCCACCGGCGTGACCGCCGGGACGCAGATCGCTCATTTCGGTGCGGGCGGCAACGTCCAGACCGATGCCCCGTCGGACCTCGTGACCGTCTCCGACCCGAGCTCGTTCTACGTCGCGCCGACCACCTTCGGCGGGCTCACCGGCTCATGGTACACCTTCCCGGGCCGCCAGCTTGCGTTCATCGTCAAGGACCCAAGCCTCCAGCTCCGTGTGATCAACGGCCGAACCGATCGCGAGATCGGAACGGGCTCGGTCTCGGGCGACCCGCTCGGCTTCCGAATCGAGACGAACCTCGATGCGATGGCACAGCGTCCCGGAGTGGCCGGCGCGCCGATCACGATCCACGTCCGCGACCCGACCGGAGCCGAGTTCACCTCGCTCGTGAACGGCGGAGTCACGACCTCGCTCGTGAACATCCCGGTCAATGCCTCGGTCTACAATACCGGGGCGATCTGGGCGACCGACACCCCGCAGTACCGGGCCGGATCGTATCAGGTCTGGGCCGACTGCAACGCGAACGGGATGAAGGACAACTACAACCAGGTCGGCAAGACCACGACCCTGTCGCAGACCGGCACGGCCGTCCAGGTGGGCGGCACGAGTGGCCCGTCGATCACCGGCGTCACCACGCCGACCGTCACCGCGACCGGTACGGCCGCAGCGACCGTGACGATAACGGCGACCGTGAACGCGACCACCGTCACCACGACCGTCCCGACCGCGACCGGCACGGCAGTGGTGACGGCGAGCTCGACAGTTGTCACCTCGGCCACCACGGCCCCGGCCACCACGCGGAGCCCGGGCTTCGCCGCGACAACGCTCGCGCTCGCGGGCCTTGTTGCTCTCGGGTTCGCCGTGCTCAGGCGGCGGTAGACCCACCCATTTTTCCGCGAAAGATTTTTCCGGGTCCGGACCATCCGCTTGCGCATGAACGTCGGGACCATGACCATCAAATCACGCCGCTCCGTCCGGAAGTACAAGCCGACCACGATCCCGCCGTATGTGATCCAGGACGTGATCGACTGCGGCCGACTCGCGCCCACGGCGGAGAATCTCCAGCCCTGGCTCTTCGGAGCCGTCACCGATAAAGATCTCCTCCGGCAGATCGCGGAGCTCACGGACGACGCTCAGTTCATCGCCGACGCCGCAGTCTGCTTCACGGTCTTCGGCCGGCCGAACGAGACCTACTACCTCGAGGACTGCGCCGCAGCCACGATGAGCATGATCATCGCCCTCCAGAACCTCGGGCTCGGGAGCTGCTGGGTCGCCGGGGACAAGAAGCCGTACGCCGGGGCCGTTCGAGAGCTCCTCAACGTCCCTGCCGAGTACTCGCTCATCTCCCTGATCCCGGCCGGTGCAGCGGCGGAGATCGCGAACCCGCCGAAGAAGCGGCTCGAGCAGGTCTCGTTCCTGAACCGCTTCGGCGAGACCGCGACCTGATCCCGGCAGTGCACACGGCGGCATTCAAGGCCCTTACTTTGGGCGGGGCAGGGGAGACATCTCCTGGCCACGGCCTCGACCGACAGGTTCATGACGGATAGCAACATTTAAGTACTCCACTGGAGTTGATCGAATAAGACCAAATGTTCAGGCAGCCGGCGAAGTCGTAATGGACAGCGGAACCGGCGTCGAGGGGCAGACGATCCGGGTCCGTCTGCCGAAGAGGCGGAACAACGAGCAGTTCGCGACGGCCGAATTGATGATGGGCGCGAACCATATCCGCGTACGGTGCTTCGACGGCGTGACCCGAATGGGGCGCATTAAGGGCAAGATCAAGAAACGGGCCTGGATCCGCGAGGGTGACATCCTGATCGTCACCCCATGGAGTTTCCAGGACGAGAAATGCGATATCATCTACCGGTATATGCCGCCCCAGGTCGACTGGCTCCGGCGGAACCGGTATCTCTGATCCTTTTCTTCTGCGGCCCGAGCGGCCCGTTCCATCCGTGCAGCTTTGGGTTGCCTATCTGCGATATAGTTCGTAAAAAGAACTATTAGCGGTGCGAACAAGATGCTCTGCTCGATGTCCATCGATCAGGAGCATGAGGAGGTGGCGGACAGAGTCATCGCCGTGCTTCCGCTCCTTCACCGCGCAGTCCTTCACCCCGTCGGCGCGCAGAGCGGCCGGCTGGCCATGGAGTACCGCGTACTCAGGGCACTCTCGCAGTACGGCGAACTCCGGATGACGGAGATCAGCCGGTATCTCTACATCTCGAAACCCTATCTGACCGCGATCGTGGACGCCCTGATCGCAGCCGGTTATGTCGAGCGACAGCGAGATACCGCCGATCGGCGCGTGGTCAGAATTGCCGTCACGGCAAGCGGGAAGCGGCACCTGAAGGAGGGTCTCGCATTTCTGCGCCAGAGCCTGCTCAGTCGTCTGGCGGTGCTCGACGACCAGGAGATCGTCCTCCTCTCCGAGTCGCTCGAGAACTTTGCCCGCATACTCGCGCGGGTCGCAACGGATCCGGAGGGGCCATCATGACTCCGAACGCAAAGACCGCCGACGAGATCATCCGGATAGAGCACCTCTCCAAGGTCTTCAGAACCCGCGACCGGACCGTGACTGCGGTCGACGACGTCTCGTTCTCAGTCCGCCGCGGCGAGATCTTCGGACTCCTCGGTCCGAACGGGGCGGGCAAGAGCACCCTCATCCGGATCCTCACGACGCTTTTGACGCCGAGCTCGGGCGAGGCCCGGGTCGATGCCTACGACGTGGCCCGCGAGCCCGAGCAGGTCCGGGCGATCATCGGCGTCTGCCCGCAGAACAGCACCCTCGACCTGGACCTCTCGGCCTGGGACAATCTGGAGTTCTACGGCAACCTGGTGGACTACCCGGAGGCGGAGCTCGGCGATCGAATCCGGACGCTGTTAGCATCCGTGGACCTGGCCGATCGGGCGCACAGCAAGGTCGGGACCTTCTCCGGAGGCATGCGGCGCAAGCTCGAGATCGTGCGAGCGTTCATCCACCGCCCCCTGATCATCTTTCTCGACGAGCCCACCATCGGCCTCGACCCCGAAGCGCGGCGAGAGGTCTGGGAGCAGATCGCCCGCCTGAACGCGGAGGAGACGACGGTCATCCTGACGACCCACTATATGGACGAGGCGGAGAAGCTCTGCAACCGGATCGCGTTCATCGACGGGGGTCGGCTGATCGCTCTCGACTCCATGGAGAACCTGAAAGGACTGATCCCGTCGGGCGACCTGATCGAGATCGGGTTCGACCGGATCACCGACGACGCGATCGCCCGCATCAAGGCCGATCCGCGGGTGGGAGTGGTCGAGTTGCGGGGCAAGACTCTCGCAGTTCAGGCCACGGACGGCGGAAAGCTCGTACCCTCGATACTCCAGCTCTTCGAGGAGGCGGATCTGCCCGTCACCGCACTCTCGATCCGATCCCCGTCGCTCGAGGACATCTTCATCTACCTGACCGGCAAGGGGTTCGGCGGCGGAGAGGAGAAGGCCGCCGGAACAGTGCGCGGAGGGGCGAGGGCATGATCCGCGGCGCAATCGCGATCTTCCGTCGGGACTTCAAGAAGTTCCGCTCCAACCCGTTCGTGATCATCATGACCCTCTTCATGCCGATCATGTACCTCGTGATCTTCGGGAACGCCGTGGGCGGCACGATCGCGGGCGTGCCGATCGGCGTGGCACAGGAGGCTCCCTACGTCAACGAGACCCCGCTCTTCACGGCATCGGTGGACATGCTGACCCACCTCGCGCAACCGGGCAAAGCGGATACCTTCAAAGTCACCGTCTTCTCGAGCGAGGCGACGGCGAAAGAGGCCCTCGCCGACGGGAAGGTGATGGCCGTCGCGATCTTCCCGTCACCCATCTCGAACACCCACGCGGTCCGTCTCTACGTCGACAGCTCGGACTACACCACTCCCACCCTGATCCAGGCCGGGATCAGCGGCGTGCTGCAGCAGCTCGGTTCGAGGACCCCCCTGCAGGTGACGAAGCTCTACGGCGACGTCGATTACATCCAGTTCTTCGGAGTCGGCGTCATCGTGATGGCGATCTTCATGTCGACCATGATGGGCGGGGGCCTCGCCCTGATCCGGGACCGTGAGCTCGGGATCATCGAGGGCTACCTCGTCACGCCGGTGAAGCGGGCGAGCATCATCCTCGGGATCATCGGGAGCGGTACGGTCAAAGCCCTCCTCGCGGGGACGATCATCTTCGGCGTCGACCTGCTGGTGACCGGCGTCGTCATCCGGAACCCCGAGGACTACCTCCTGGTCATGGCCGTCCTGTTCATCATCAGTGTCGGGATCACGAGTCTTGTCGTGGCGCTCTCGTCGCGGTACACGAATCAGCAGACGTACGCCTCCTCGATCGCGTTCCTGAACCTGATCCTCTTCATGACGAGCGGGGCCTTCTATCCGACACTGGGCATGCCCGACTGGCTCCGCTGGATCACGGTGATCAACCCCGAGTCCTACGCCGTGCATGCCCTTCGTGCCCTGATCCTGCGGGGACAGGGGGTCGGGGCGATCTCCGGCGACCTGCTCGCGATCGGCCTCTTCTCCGGAGCGGCGATCCTGCTCGGAATCACGACCTTCCGGCGGACCCTGGAATAAGATAAAAAAGCGGTTATCGTCCGAGGCCCGCGAGCGCGGCCTCGACGATCGTGCAGAGGGCCTCGACGCCGAAGCGGTCGGAGTTCAGCACGAGATCGTACGGCAGGAGGTCGTCGATCTCGATGCCGTAGTACTGCAGGTACCGCCGGGCCTCGCAGGCCTCGCGCTCGGCAGTCTCGGCCTCAGCCGACGCGATATCCGCGCCCTCCTCGCGCTCGAGGATGCGCCGGACGCGAACGGGCAGGGGAGCCTGAAGCCAGACCCGGAGGTCGGCGCTGGAGACCATCAGGCCCGAGAGCCGCCCTTCGACCACGATGTCGTCGGTGGCCTCGGCGATCTCGCGCTGACGCTCGTCGATCAACAGATCGATCGAGGGATCGGCCTCGGCAAGCGCTCCGAACGCAGCAAGGTCCATGCCGCGCTCTGCGGCCAGGGCCCGGAAGACCTCCCCGGCTGAGATCAGCCGGTAGCCGGTTCGGCCGGCCAGCCGCCTCGCGAGGGTGGTTGTCCCGCTCCCCGGCGGACCGCTGACCGTGATCCGCACCTAGACGCCCCCGATATCGAGCGACTTCCTGATCACCTGGGAGATCGTTAGCGAGCAGACCATGTACCAGAGGATCCACGCGGGAAACGGGCCGAACGCGGCCGCCGTCAGCACTGTCTTCCCAACGAACGGGAAGATGAGGAACTGGTCGGGCGAGAGTGGCAGCCGGTAGAGGAGCCAGAAGAAGATCGGGACCGAGACGACGAGGATGTACGCCATCGGCTTGAACTGGGCCTGGCTCATCTCGAGCTGCTCCCCCATCATCGCGCTCTGGCGGGCCTGCGCCTTCTTGATCTTCTTCTCGTCCCCGGAGAGCTGCGCCTCCCTGAACTCCCGCTGGAACTCCTTCATCTGGGCCTGCACTCGCTGCATCTTCCCGTAGTCGATCGTGTACTTCTGGATCAGGCTCGAGTACAGGCCTGTCAGCGTCGAGAGGAGCACGATCAGGATGAAGAACGGGACGCCGAACTCGGTGAGCAGCGGGCCGAGGACCGTATTGATCGCCGAGCCCACGGTCTCCCTGAGCCAGGGGATGCTGTACGAGAACATCATCAGCATCGCGAACAGGATGGCCGCGTAGCCACCGAGCGGACTTTTCTTCTTCTCGGCCATGATTATTTCAGGAGCGCGGCGAGGCCATCCGTCGCGCGGTCGAGCAGGTGGTCGGCATTCTTCACGATCGCGACCGTGCACCCGGTCTTCATCGCATATGCGGCCGCGATCGAGCGGTTGAAGGACTGGTGGGACTTCAGTGCCCGATAGCTGTCCATATCACGGACCCGTGTGGCATCACCGAGGCGCCGCCCGAGGATCTGGTCCTCGTCGGTCTCGATCAGCACGAAGATATCGGGCTGCAGGGCCTCGAGCACCCACTCGGGGAGCCCGGGGAGGTAGCCCTTCGGCGTCTTGACCGAGGCGTGCGTGTCGACGATCACGTTCCCGTCGATCGTCGCGATCTTCTCCGCGGCCTTCCGCTGGAGCGCCTTCTGGTCGTCCTTACCGAGGAGGCGCATCTCGTCGCGATTCCGCACGAGCCCCTCCGCCAGCGCCGTATCGAACATGAACGAGCCGAAGGAGATGTTGGCGTAGTGGACGCCCATCTCCTCGAGCTTCGCCAGCGCTCCCGTAATCACCGTGGTCTTGCCCACGCCGGGCACGCCGGTGATGATACACTTGGTCGCCATCTCAGTCCTTCCCGAAGAACCCTCGCATGAACGGGTACATCTCCATGATCTGCTGGCTCGCGATCTCCTCGTACAGCCGGTAGGTGATCGAGACTGTGAGCAGAAGCCCTGTACCCGAGACCGCACCGATCACACCGAAGAGGTTCGCGACGACCGACAGGATGCCGATGAAGACACCGCCGATGACCGTGACCCGCGGGATGTACCGGTCCAGGTACTTCTCGAGTACCTGGGGGTTCCGCCGGAATCCCGGGATCGACATCTGGGAGCCCTGGATCTGCCGGGCCACATCCTTCGAGTCGAGGCCGGCCGTCTTGATCCAGAAGAGCGCGAAGAGCGCGCCCCCAACGACCATCACGATTGTGTCGATACCCATGCGTAATAAGATCTCCCACGGTGCGTGGCCGAGATCGGTCACCCACCACATCCACTGGTCCGGGCCGTTGATCGGAGCCAGGAAGTACATCAGGCCGGACGTGGGGGTCTGGCCGTCGAACTTGCCGAGGATCGTGATCCCGATGTTGGAGAGGAAGAGCCCGACCATCTGGATGTTCGCCTGGAGCACGCGGACCAGGATCATCGGCAGGACCGAGGCGTAGATCAGCTTTACGGGGAACCGCGAACGCGAGCCCCGCACCTGCGCGTGGGCGAGCGGGATCTCGATCCGCGTCGACTCCACGTAGACGATGATCAGGAAGATCGCGATCGTCGTAACGAACGCAAGCATGTCCGTACCGAAGTACTGGAGATAGTTGCCCCCCGAGACGCCGATCGCGATCAGACGCGGGAAGAACCCGACAGGGTACGGATCCGAGACCGGGGCCCAGTTCAGGAACCCGTTGATCAGGGATTGCGAGATCCCGGCGATGATGAAGAGCCCGACGCCCGATCCGATTCCCCACTTGGTCACGACCTCGTCCATGAAGACGATCAGGATGCCGCCGGCGACAAGCTGGAGGAAGATGATCAGCGCGAGGAGCCCGGCGTTCCCGCCGAAGACGTTCGCGACGATGGTCGGGTCGGGTTGCATGAACCCGCCGATGATCTGCGGCGCGGCCTCGACGAGGATCATGACCATGATCAGGACCTTCTGCAGGCCCATGTAGACGACCTGACCGCGAGTCTCGGAGGTATCGATATGGAGGATGTCCGCGCCCTTGAGGAGCTGGAGCACGATCGAGGCCGTGACGATCGGGCCGATACCGAGATGGACGATCGAACCCGACGCCCCCGCGAGCAGGGCGCGCCAGTAGAGGAAGATGTCCTGGCTCGACTGCGCGAGGCCGAAGATTGTGATGTTAGAGAGAACGAAGTAGAGAACGAGGATGCCGGCGGTCCAGATCAGCTTGTTCTTGAAGTGGACATGCCCCTCGGGGCTCTTGACCGCGGGCATCGCCGCGAGCAGCGGTTCGAATCGATCGAGTAGTTCGCCCATTGAGTCACCTGAAAAGATGGGCGGGCTCAGACGACGTTCGCCTGACCGCCTGCCGCCTCGATCTTCGCTATCGCCTGCGCCGAGAAGGCCGATGCCGATACGTGGAGGGCCCGGGTCACGCGGCCGCTGCCGAGAACCTTCTCGACCCCGAGCGAGGAGGCGTCTATCGCGACGGCGCCCTCCTCCTCGGTGGCGAGCGCCTGCGCGAGCAGGCCTGCGACCATCTGATCCAGGGTCCCGACATCGATCGTCGTCACCCGCGTGGCGTCGACCGGATTGAAGCCGTTCTTGCCGTAGACCGGTCCTTCCTCAAGGTAATATTTCGTGAACCGGTGGGCGTTGATCCCGGCCCGGCCGCGTCCACCGCGGTTTCCGGCGCCGCGGCGGTTCTTGTGGGTGCCACCGCCGCAGGTCCGGGAGCCGCGGTACTTCGATCGTTTGTTGACAGGCATTGGCTCACCGCATCTTGTAGAGGAGTTCGTTGATCTCCGGCCCGTAGTACCCGAGCGCCCCTCCCTGGGGATACGTTCGCTTCAGGGACTTATACCCCTTCCGCGGGGGGTGGAGCCGGAGGACGGGCTTGAGGCCGGGGATGTCGCGGAGCTTCGCGTCTCCCTCGACGATCGCTCCGGCCAGCTCGGAGATACCGGCGTAGCCGGTGTGCTCACGGACGTAGTCGTCGGTCAGAGGGTCGTTCCCCTCGAGCCGCCCCCGGGTCCGCATCAGCGTCTCGAGGGTCTCGGGCGTGATCTCGCCCCAGGCGACGAAGTCCTTGACCTTCCGAATCATGCCGAGCATCTCGGGCGTATCGGGCGCGATGACACAGTGGTTGATGTGGTGGAGACGGAGCATCTTGAGCGTGTCCTTGATCTCCCTCCGCGTGTTGACCACGCCGCGCACCTGGACGACCGCGTACATCACTGCCTCCCGAGCCGGATCATGTTCGTCTGTCGGAGCGCCTCGAAGGTCGCCTTCGCATAGTTGATCGTGGTCCGCGTCTGCCCGGACGAGAACGTCCAGACGTCCCTGATCCCGGCGAGCTCGAGCACCTTCTTGCCGATCTCACCCGTGACGAGCCCGATCCCCTCCGGCGCGGGCTTGAGCGTGGCCCTGACGGACCCCC
>Ga0074193_1003786_pt1 | contig 10457 bp, 8 predicted proteins | sample EPASupsiteHSE605_FD_64523 | JGI IMG/M metagenome (GOLD analysis project Ga0074193, IMG submission 64523) | Bioremediated contaminated groundwater from EPA Superfund site, New Mexico - Sample HSE6-05 | ecosystem: Environmental > Aquatic > Deep subsurface > Groundwater > Contaminated ...
GCCCGTCATCAATTCGCTGAAACAGAATAGATATATACTTTTCCTGCAAGCCACTGGCTATACTGTAAAGCCGGGGTTCGGGATCATTGGCAGTGAGGCCTGCTGCAATAACCTGTCCGGGAACAAAGCTAAATAGTTTCGGAATCCGGATAATGAATACGTGCGGTGCAATTTGCTCAATTTGGGTGACGGTGGTTTCCAGCAGTGGATTATCGGGGTGAATCATGGTGACAGAATATTAAACGTTGGAAATTTAAGAATGAGTGGTTGCCAATTGAATGGATATTGGAAAAAAAATATAGAAGCAGCTTATACCATAAAAATTGGGGATAATACCAATGATTTGAAATGTCAAGGCTGATCAAGTTTATGAAGATTAGACCGCTATATTTTCTCAATCGGGGTTAACTCAGGCCAATAAACAATGTTTCTGTCAAAAGGTTGAAATTGTCGGCTAAAAGCAATAACGTATCTTTGCCCATTCAATCAAAAACGGATGGAACTTTATCTTGCTCCTTTACAGGGATTAACCGAACTCTATTTCCGCAATGCGTTTGCTGCCGTGTATGGTGGCATCGACAAGGCGATGGCTCCGTTTATTTCTATTGTATCGGTAAAACAGATTAATCCTGAACGTTTGCAGGGTATATTCCCGGAAGCAAACCGGCTCAAACCGGTAATTCCGCAGGTTTTGGGAAACAATAAATACGATTTTTTATTGTTAGCTCAGGCAATTGAAGCATTAGGATATACCGAAATAAACTGGAATTTGGGTTGTCCGGCTAAAGATATCCGCCGAAAAAAGCGGGGATCAGGGTTGTTGCCTTATCCTGAGTTGATTGAAGAAGTTCTGGACTATGTGATTCCACGGATAAATGCACGTTTGTCCGTAAAACTTCGTCTGGGAAAAGATTCTGCTGATGAGATTTTTCCGGTGATGGAGTTGCTGAATCGTTATCCTTTAACTGAAATCATTATCCATCCACGTATTGCCGTTCAGTTTTACGAAGGTGGTTTATGGCTCAACAAGCTTGATGAGGTAATCCCCGAAATCAATCATCGCTTTGTGTTTAACGGGGATGTGAATTCTGTAGAAATTTACCGGGACATTACAAAGCGTTATCCAACAGCTCAGGGTGTTATGCTGGGGCGTGGTTTGTTGATGAATCCGGCTTTAGCCGAAGAAATTAAAACCGGGGAAATTTCACCGATACATGAAAGACAAGCCCGGTTCTTCCACTTTTATGATCATTTGCTTTCGGAACTTCTTACGCATTACAGTACTCCGCAAAATATGCTCAACAAATTAAAGGAATACTGGATCTATTTTCAGTATCAGTTTCCCGAAATCCCCGATCTTTTCAATACCTTAAAGCGTTTGCAGGATGTAAATGATTTCAGGAGAGTGATAGAAGAGCTAAGAAGTTAGAAACGTGATGTGGGAAGAATGAAAAGGAAAAACTGGGCTTAAAATGTATCTTTGATTCTATTGAATATACCTTCAAGGTTTAAGATTTCGGCTTGTGAATTTTATTGAACGTTTAACAATTTTCCTGTCAATAAAGATGCAAGAGTCAATTGCCATGAGGTAGCTTTTTATCAAAATTAAGGGATTGAGGAGAATAAAAGGATTGGAAGTTTTTTACCTTTTCCCACCCAAAGGGTCTTCGACCACTTTTGGTGTGCCTGTCCTGACTACTAATTTCTTTTCACCTTTCAGACTACATACATTTCGTGCCAGGTGAGACATAAAGTTCGCACCAAACAAACTACCTTTGCAAAAAAAGATACGATTATGATAAAATCCATGACAGGTTTTGGGAAAGCTACAGTTCTTCTTCCCGGTAAAAAGATCACTGCCGAAATAAAATCGCTCAATAGTAAACAACTTGATCTCAATCTAAAAATTCCGTCACTCTATCGCGAAAAAGAACCGGAAATCCGGCAGCTAATCAGCCAAACCCTCGAACGTGGAAAAATTGATTTTTATCTGAGTATCGAAAATACCGGATCCGATCTTCCCTTAAGTATCAATAAGGCGGTTGCTGCCAATTATTACTGTGAACTGAAAGCTCTTGCCGAAGAGATTGGCGAGGCTCCAACGGATTATCTTTCACTTATTTTGCGTCTCCCGGATGTGATGAAAAGTGAGATGGATGAGGTAAGTGATGACGAGTGGAAAATGGTGCAGGATTGCATCAATCAGGCAATTGCAAACAATAATCAGTTTAGGCTAAGCGAAGGAAAATCGCTTGATGCCGATTTTCATAAACGAGTACAAATTATCCTGGATTTACTTAATCAGGTAGAACCCTTTGAAGAAGAACGCATGACGCTGATGCGCGAAAAACTTAAGTCAACGTTCGAAAAGTATGCTGATGAACATCAGGCAGATTCTAATCGTTTTGAACAGGAATTGATTTTTTATTTCGAAAAACTCGATATTACTGAAGAAAAAGTACGCCTCAAAAAACATTGTGATTATTTTACTGAAACGCTTAACAGCAAACAATCCGAAGGGAAAAAGTTGGGATTTATTACGCAGGAAATGGGGCGCGAAATAAATACTCTCGGATCAAAAGCAAACCATGCACAAATGCAACGCGTTGTAGTTCAGATGAAAGATGAGCTCGAAAAAATTAAGGAGCAGGTGAACAATGTGTTGTAAATAATTCCGGGATTTTAGAATGAATGAACATCTGAAAAAACATTTCTTTCATAAGCATTGTAAATCATTCATTTCTCAAAAAAACATTAACTTTGAATAGCTAATCGGATAAGCGCTATGAGCAAAGCATTAAAACTCCTTATGTTGTTTGCTATTATATCTGTGCAAAATTCATTTGCACAGATAAGCGAAGGTGGAATGCCTGCATCGTTTTTACATAAATCGCAACAAAGCATACCTCAATACATAATCGGAGCAATGGATACACAATCACTCCTGAAAGAGGATGAACAAATGACAAAACATGGAGAACCGCTTCGAATGGGAATCGTTTTACCTGTCGGGAAAGATTTATTGAAAGAAGGACTTTGGCAGGACAATGGAAACGGAATTATGAGTTGTTGCTATCAAATAAAGGCAGAGAAAGCAGTGGCTGTCGCCCTTTATTATTCACGATTTCGGTTAAGTTCGCGTGCAAGAATGTTTGTTTACAGTGAAGATAAACGTTTCCTGATAGGAGCGTTTACCCAAAAGAATAATCCTGAAAATAATTTGTTTGCTACGGAGTTTATTCCAGGCGAAAGCCTGATTGTAGAGCTCGAAGTTCCTGAAAAAGAGATTAGTCAATGTCAGATGTTTATTTCGGAATGCTCTTATGCGTATCGTGCAGAAGGATTTCCCTCCAAATATAAAAGTTTTGGCGGATCAGGAGATTGTGAGGTGAATATAAACTGCAGCGAAGGCGATCAATGGAAGGAACAGAAACAATCCATAGTTCGTATTTTGGTAAAATTGAATGGAGGAACATCTTGGTGTACAGGTTCTTTGGTGAATAATACCCGGAAAGATTACACCCCATACATACTTACAGCCGATCATTGCGGGAAAACTGCGCCAGCTTCTGAAATAAGTCAATGGATTTTTTATTTTAATTATGAAGCCCCATCATGCTCAAATCCATCTTCCGAAGGGAATTTAAATTCAAAGTCAATGGTGGGAGCTGTGAAAAAAGCACAGGGAGGAACATCTGGTACAACGGGTTCTGATTTCTATCTGGTACAGTTAAATAATAATGTTCCGGAAAGTTATAATCCGTTTTTTGCAGGTTGGGATAGAAGCGAAATAAAATCGATCAACGGTGTCTCCATTCATCATCCTCAGGGCGACATCAAAAAAATATCTACCTATACTACTCAACTCGATACCTCCGATTGGTATGGAAGTAGTATTTATTCCCACTGGAGAGTTTTATGGTCTCAAACATTGAATGGGTATGGTGTTACAGAAGGCGGCTCCTCTGGCTCTCCCATTTATAATCCTCAGGGATATATTATAGGCACACTTTCGGGTGGGGAATCTCATTGTCAGAACCTCACAGGGTATGATTTTTATGGAAAGTTTGGGTATTCCTGGGATAAAAATGGAACAACATCCGATACTCATCTCAGAGAATGGCTGGATCCTGACAATCTGAATCCTGTAAGTTTAAAAGGAATATCCTATTCCAAGGTGGATTTTTCGGCTGGCAAAACCCGTATCAAAGCAGGTGAAAGCATAAATTTCATCAACGAATCATTAGGGACTTATACCTATGTCTGGAAATTTCAGGGTGCCATACCGGATTCTTCTGTTGATGTTAATCCACAGAATATCCGTTATCCCAAAGCTGGGAATTATATGGTTGAACTCAGGGCTACCGCAAACGGAGTCACCGAATCGCGAAAGAAATATTCTTACATTCAGGTTTTGGATGAATACAAAGCGTATTATAATGTGCAGAATAACTGCTTAATGTTTGATTTTGGAAATTCATTGCCTTCGTCAATATCGTACACTGTGTATACGTTAACGGGCAGAAATGTATTGACAGAGTCGGGCATAAAACCAGTTACTTCTGTTTATCAGGTAAAAAACATTCTGCTTGCGAATGGTGTTTATTGCGTAAAACTTACTACCGAAACCAGTTCGCTTATGTTTAAGTTTTTGATCGTAAAATAAAATGAATCATGAGACTATATCCAATACTCAAACAACAACAATCATCGATTTCCGAAAATCTCTGGAATATAGCCTTAAAGGTTGATGAACATGTACGCATAACTCCCGAAGAAGCCCTTTTGCTGTATAAAGAAGCCAATATAAGCTTGCTGGCGTTGTTATCGAATTATGTTCGCGAATTCAAGAACCGAAATTACGTTTATTACAATCGTAATATTCATATAGAACCTACAAACCGGTGCAAATATAAATGTAAGTTTTGCTCATATTCTGATACGGCAAGTGGTATTTTATGGGAACAAACACACGATGAAATTATTGACACAATTCGTAACGCCGGTGCTCGTATTAGTGAAGTTCATATTGTAGGAGGTGTTGATATTCAGCATGATATTTATTATTATGGAGATTTACTTCGTAAGATAAAAGCTGATTTTCCGGCATTGCATATCAAAGCGTTTACGGCAGTTGAACTCGATTTTATGTTTCGGCAGTCTGATCTTTCAATTAAAGAAGGGATAAAATTTTTAATATCCTGTGGATTAGATTCTGTTCCGGGTGGAGGAGCCGAAATCTTCGATGAAAAACTCAGAGCCGAAATCTGTCCTGAAAAAACCAGTTCACAACGCTGGCTCGATATTCACGAAGCATTGCATTATCAGGGAATTAATTCAAATGCTACCATCCTCTATGGTCATTACGAAACCTATGAACACCGGGTTGATCATTTAAACCGTTTGCGAAATCTTCAGGATCGAACCCGTGGTTTTAAAGCGTTTATTCCGCTCAAATTCAGGAATAAGAACAACTTTATGTCCGATTTGCAAGAAGTTTCATTGCTGGAAGATCTTCGAAACTTTGCTGTAACCCGAATATTCCTTGATAATATTGATCATATCAAAGCGTATTGGCCAATGTTGGGAAAACAATCAGCACAATTGGCACTCGGATTCGGAGTAGATGATTTTGACGGAACCATCAATGATTCTACCAAAATATATTCTATGGCTGGAGCTGAAGAAACCAGTCCCAGTATGACTTCGCAGGAGATGATGCAGTTGATAAAATCAGCTAACCGGCTTCCTGTTGAACGCGATACTCATTATAACGTGATTAAAGCAGGCTAAAATGCTTCCTAATTGTTCACCGGAAGAATATTTTGCCCTTCAGAAAGCCATGAAACTGTGCGCTTCTGAGGAGCGAAGCCCTTTTTATATCCGGCAAAAATTTTATCAGTGGGGATTATCTAAAGAACAAAGTGAAAAACTGATCCACCACCTTCTGGAACAAAACTTTCTGAATGAACAACGTTTTGCCGACGCTTTTGTACGCGGAAAGTTTAAAATCAAAGGATGGGGAAAAGTTAAGATCAAAGCCGAATTACAATCAAGAGGAATCAGTAGCCAGGTAATCAGTACTGCGTTTCAGCAGTTTGAAACAGAAAGTTATCACGATACCCTAAAGCAACTTGCCCAAAAGAAACTCAGAAGCCTGAAAAATCTTTCTCCTGCCGAACAACGTCCCAAACTCATACGCTATCTGCTTTCCAAAGGCTATGAATACGAAGCCATCATTGAAATTCTGGAAAGTAATTCATCCGAAACTTCACTGATCACTGACTAGCTGATTACTGACTCAGTCTTACGTCCATCTCGTTATTAACAACAGCCCAGCAGGTTGCATCACATACACGTTTCGATTTCTTTTTTACAAAATCTCCATCAATCGAAATTATGGTTTTATTCCCGATTTTATAGATGGCTTTTACAGCATAATTTTCGTTTACAGGGACTTTGAAATAAAATTCCGACTGAATCATGCTGCCTGAATAAAGAACGATTCCATTGTCAACTGTGCCTCTGTAAATAGTGATTGGTACGTTCGAATGAATATTATCAATAGTAGCCTTAATTACCAGATTTGTTGAGTCTGGTTCAATCTGGTTACAATCGCTATAATCATAATCACTGCAATCTTCAACCCATGGTAATCCATCATTACATGAACTGAATGTTAGTGCAAACAATATCATGAAGATATAATATGTTTTTTTCATGGTTTACGAATTGTTGTTTTGGAAAGATTTTGTCCATTCCAGCGAAACCCAATTGATAGGGTAAAACGGTAAGGGGAAAATTCCTCGTATCCGAAATCGAGATATTGAAAGCCGGTTTTTACACTCATAATGCCATAATTCCAAAAGAATCCTGCATCCGGGGCAAATAAAACGTTTTTGTCGGGCTTGTGTTCGGTACCAGTATAGTTTCCCCACGAGAACAATGTGTTCAATCCTGCGAAAAATCCGCTTTGCGATAGCGTTGATTCATCCAGCATAAAATATTTGTGAACTCCAACATAAAATGAATATTTGGATTCTCTGTATTGGTAAGTTATGTTGTCGCCAACATCCTTCAAAACCTTTTTCCGGTAGGGCCGGAATATAAATCCTCCTTCGAATCCGAATTTATATTTCCGCTCAACCGTTTCGAACGACATGCCGTTCAAAATATCGCTGAAATTCAAAGTTCCGGTTATCAGAATCCGGTTTTCATCAAAGCCGAGCTTTAAGGGTGCGACTCCGGATTTATCCAGAAGTTCAATAATTTCTTTGTTTTTGTTTTTTGCCGCAATTGCACGTAATTTCTTCTGGTCTTTTTCAAAAGCCAATGCACCGGATTCGATCAGTATTTTTGTTACCAGAGGTTTGTCGTTGGAAATGGCATATGTAAGTGCACTATTCCCTTTTTTATCACGGGCAGAAAGATCTGTTCCTTTCTGGATGAGAATTCTTAATAATGTATCATTTCCGCAAGCTGCTGTAATCATCATGGGGGTAATGCCATCAAAATCATTGACGTTCGTATTGGCCTTGTTCTCAATCAAAAGTTTTGAAGTTTCAGTATGGCCATTAAAGGTTGAAATCATCAACGGAGTCCAGTTGTAATAATTTCCCAGATCTGGATTTGCTTTGTAATACAGTAACATATCGGCTATCGTAAACAAATCATTTTCGGCAGCTACATAAAGCAATGTTTTTCGACTTTTTCCCATAAGGTTGGGATCAACACCTTTGTTAAGAAAAAACTCCATCATTGTAAGATCATTGAATTTCAAGGCCATGAAAACAGGCGAATCATAATAATTACTTTGGTAACTATAATCGGCATGATTATAAAAAAGTAATTTGACCATATCAAGATTGCCATTTTGAACTGCATAAATCAGTGGTGTGATACCATCCGGACTTACCGTGTTTACATTTGCCCCTTGTTTCAATAATTGTACAGCCTTATTCAGGTCATTGTTGTAAGAAGATGTTAGTAGCTCAAAATCAAGAGAATCCTGTCTGGAGCTGAAGCGGGTTTCCTGAGCACTAAGAAATGGTGCACTCAGATTTATGCTTAAAATCAGACAGATGGTTTTGAGAAGTTTCATGCGTGAAAATTTGTAGTTCTGAAAATCTTCGCGATTCTGGAGGGAAAAGGAGATTTAGGGGTTAAATTTACTGTAAATTTACCGCTTGAATTGTACAAAATTCATGCCTGTAATTTAAAAATACTGAAAAATTGTGCCGCTAAAGTCTATTTTGTTGAAATATTGGGGTTATAGTCAGTTTCGCCCATTACAGGAAGAGATTATTCAGTCTGTTGTGGATAAGAAAGATACGCTTGCCCTCATGCCAACTGGCGGAGGTAAATCGCTCTGTTTTCAAATTCCCGGGATTCATCTTCCCGGAGTTTGTCTTGTGGTAACTCCTTTGATTGCTTTGATGAAAGATCAAGTGGAGCAACTTAACCGAAGAGGCATTCCTGCTGCCGCGCTCTACTCGGGAATGCATAGTCGTGAAATTGAGCTCATGTTAAATTATGCGGTTCATCAGAAACTTAAGTTTTTGTATATATCACCTGAGCGACTGAAAACTGATTTGTTGTTGGGCCATTTGCCTCAAATGCAGGTTAATCTGATTGCAGTAGATGAAGCTCATTGTATTTCACAGTGGGGGTATGATTTTCGTCCTCCCTATCTTGAAATTGCTGAAATCAGGAGGTTTCATCCTAAAGTTCCTGTTTTAGCAGTTACGGCAACGGCTACTCCTGATGTGGTGAAAGATATTATGGAAAAGCTCGGATTCAAATCTCCCAATGTCTTTCAGAAGAGCTTTTCTCGTACAAACCTTACCTATTTTGCGTTTAATGAAGAAGATAAACTGGGACGATTGATTCGGATTCTTGCCAAAGCCAAAGGTAGTGCAGTTGTATATGTCCGAAATAGAAAAAAGACTCGTGAAATAGCTGATTTCCTGAATAAAAATGGAATTCGAAGTACATTTTATCATGCAGGATTAAACCAGCAGGATAGGGACAAGTCACAATTGTCCTGGACTAAAAATCAGGTTCAGGTGGTTGTAGCGACCAATGCTTTTGGAATGGGAATCGACAAACCGGATGTGCGTGCAGTGGTTCACCTCGATTTACCGGATACTCCTGAGGCATATTTTCAGGAAGCAGGTCGGGCAGGCCGGGATGAAAAACAAGCCTATGCCGTGTTGCTTTACAATTATTCGGATATTGATAATTTAAGACAAAATTTTTCATCTTCGTATCCTGAACTTGCTGAAATTAAGCGAATTTATCAAATGCTTGGAAATCATTTTCAAGTTCCGCTCGGAGGAGGAAAAGATCAGGCTTATGATTTTGATCTTCGCTCATTTTCAGAATTATTGTCACTTTCTCCCATCACTGTTTACAATGCATTGAAAATTCTGGAAAAAGACGGGTACCTGATTTTAAACGAAGATTTAAATGGCTCTTCAAAGGTGTTTATTCATATCGGGAAAGAAAATCTGTATCGGTTTCAGGTTGCAAATCCAGCATACGATTCATTGTTAAAAACGATGCTTCGGTCTTATGGAGGCATGTTTACCGATTTTGTGAAAATCAGCGAAACTGAAATATCCAAACGGATTCACATCGAGGAGACACGAATAGTGAAAGCCTTGCAAAACCTTCATAAATTTGATGTTCTTACGTATCAGGAATCGAAAAAGAAACCGCAAATCATTTTCACTTCAGAGCGTATGGATGCGAAAGATCTGTGTCTTACTCCCGAAAGTTATGATTTTCTGAAAAATGCAGCTCTAAAACGAATGGAAGCGATTATCGAGTACGTAGAGTTGGATGTAAAATGCCGAAGTCAGTTTTTGCTCGCATACTTTGGTGAAATCAACAGTAAACGTTGTGGAAAATGTGATATTTGTATTGAAAGAAATAAGTTGGAACTTAGTCAGCTTGAATTCGATAATGTGGTGAATGAACTTAAACCACTTTTGAAACAGCAAAACTTAACGATAAAACAACTTGCTAAAAAACTCGACGAAATTCCGGAAGAAAATCTTGTGAAGGTGGTACGGTGGTTGCTCGAAAATGAAAAAATAACTGAGAATTTGAATGGTGAGCTTTATTGGTCGTGAAAAAGTATGAATAGCAGAGATAATCTACCTGAAAAATCATTTTATCTACGGTCTGATGTAGTAACAATTGCCCGGGAACTTATTGGCATGAAACTGTGCACATGTTTTGATGGAAATCTAACCTCCGGGATTATTACGGAAACAGAAGCGTATGCAGGCGTAACAGACAAAGGTTCTCATGCTTACAATGGTTGCAGAACACAACGTACTGAGGTTATGTTTCGGGAAGGCGGATTAGCGTACATCTATCTGTGTTATGGAATGTATTCGTTATTCAATGTGGTTACGAATGCAAAAGATATCCCACATGCAGTATTAATC
>Ga0074193_1003789_pt1 | contig 10450 bp, 8 predicted proteins | sample EPASupsiteHSE605_FD_64523 | JGI IMG/M metagenome (GOLD analysis project Ga0074193, IMG submission 64523) | Bioremediated contaminated groundwater from EPA Superfund site, New Mexico - Sample HSE6-05 | ecosystem: Environmental > Aquatic > Deep subsurface > Groundwater > Contaminated ...
GGAGGAATCAGTGAGGCAGGTGGGGTAACTATAAGGACCGCAATCAATACTCCTGCCAAAGAGGCATACTTCAAGGATTGTTCTAAAGCAATAAAAAGTGCAGTAAATATTCCTGTCATTCTTGTGGGTGGAATCAGGTCTCTTCAGGTCATTAATGATCTGCTTGAAAACGGATTTGCGGATCTGGTTTCCATGAGCAGGGCATTTATCAGCGAACCTGATATTGTTTTGAAATTTAAATCAGGGGCGGTTAAAAAAGCAAGGTGCGTATCCTGTAATCTATGTTTTGATCCTGAGGGTATAAGATGCAATTTCCAGTTTGAGTAAAGAGTAAAGATTGAGTGAACTACTCCTCCATGAATCCTTCACCTAACGGCTCAGGTTCCAGGGAGGGGTGTTCACTAAAACCTGGGGTCCAATTCTCAAGGTTCAGCTGAAGAAACATTCTGTCACGACCTTGTCCATATTCATTCTTTCTATATTCTGCAAGTTTAAATCCAAATTTGTCACAATAAATATGCCGGGCTCGTAAGTTGTTTGGATCGACAGTTAAGAAAACACTGGATAATCCGTTATTTTTTAGGTGAGCTAAAGATTTTAGTAAAAGATGACATCCATATCCTTTTTCTTGACTTTCTTTCTCTACTGCTATCTCTACCAGATAAGCAAATCTGGGGTTATCCCACTCTTTCATAAATATAGCAAAACCTTTCAAGGAGTTACAGGCAAAGAGACCGAAAATGTGTCCATATCGTAGATAAGGTACCAAAGACCAGTTACTAAGTAAGTTCTCATCAAAAGCATCATAATCGATTTCAAGCATTCTCTCAATATTTTCTTCGTTTTTCTCAACTAATCGAACATTAGTTTTTTGCTCGTTTACTTTATTAATAAGCTCAACTCCTTAAAAATACTGTTATCCATAAGTTCGTTTTTGGTCTTTACCGATGTTCAATTATTTTCTCGAATTTTTGTTGCTATCCTTCATTCATATTATGTTTTACTCTTTGTATCTTGTTTTACTCTTTGAGTCTTGTTTTACTCTGTGTGTCTTGTTTCAGACAGTTTATAGTCAAGAATAACTTTCTACTTTGTATGGTACGCATCTGTTTCAATATAAATATCTAAGACAAATTTCTTTTAAGTTTCTTGAATTCACAAGGGAACTGACCTTAAATACTAATTATCTTTTACTCTCAATTACCCACAGCCAATGTTTTATTTGCTCATATTAGGACTTCAGGGATACAAAACTTTAAAGCATTATTTTTACAATATATCCAAAATTAGTTCTCATAAAATTAGTTCTTATAAAATTAGTTCTCATAAAATTAGTTCTCATAATCTACAAACTATTTGACAAATTATACTTGGGCTTCGATAAAGTATCTTTATTCATTTTATTACAGTGGCTTATATAGGGTATCCATTAAAGATATTTTTTTATAATAGATGGATGCAAAAGAGATAAGCCTTTGAGGCTATCAAAGGATACTGGCTTATATTTTTCTGCCAGGTCCGCTACCCGTATAATTTGTGAGGAAATAAAAAATGTCAGAAGAGAACCGTGTCGGTAGTAAGATACGCCAGCTTAGAGAAGCCAGGGAGATGACTGTTAAAGAACTGGCTGAAGCCAGTCAGAGCAGTGAGGAATCAATCCAGCAGCTAGAAAATGGGGCCCTTGTTCCTTCCTTAACACCTCTTTTAAAGATTGCCCGGGCTTTAGGCGTCCGGCTTGGTACTTTTCTGGATGATATGCCCCAGAGTGGACCTGTAATTGTCAGGGAAGGACTTTCAGAGAATGTAGTCCGTTTTTCAGGGAAGGCTGATAAACCCAAGGAGAGCGCTCTTGAGTTTTATTCCCTTGCCTCCGATAAAGCAGACCGCAACATGGAGCCTTTTATTATTGATATTCATCCGTCTCCCGAGGAAAGCCACCAACCATCTTCTCATGAAGGAGAGGAGTTCATTTATGTCCTGTCCGGAGAAATCGAGATATTCTATGGAAAGGATGTCCATAAGCTAAACGCCGGAGACAGCATTTATTATGACTCTATTATCCCGCATGATGTACATGCAGCAGGGAAAGAGGACGCAAAAATTCTAGCTGTAATCTATGCTCCTCTGTAAAGCCGCAATCAGGCAGAGGAGAAAGTGGGCACTTAATTTTTACTGGCTGGAGAAACTCCAGATTTGAGAAATTAAACACAAGTACTTGAGAGTTAAGGAATCAAAATGTTCAGTACAATTGTTAGTCCGCGTTTTGGGGACATAGACGGGCTTGGGCATGTGAACAATACTGTCCTCCCGGTCTGGTTCGAAATTGGAAGAAACTCCGTGTTCCGGCTTTTTTCACCGGACCTTGATCTTAGCCCTGATGTATGGCACCTTATTCTTGTCAGGACTGAGTTTGATTTTCTGCACCAGATGTACTTCAGGTCGGATGTGGAAATCAGGACTTATATTGCAAAGATAGGGAACAGTTCATTTACTGTCGGACACGAAGCATGGCAGGAAGGCGAACTCAAGGTAAAGGGTCAGGCAGTGTTGGTTTATTACGACTTCAAACTCCAGAAAGCAATTCCTCTTCCTGATTCTATCCGCGAAATTCTGACCTCACACATGCTTCCTGCGATGAATAATGCTGAAACGGATACGGATTCCCCTTGCTCTATTTGAATTACTTGACTGACTGCCCGCAAATCGAATTTTGGAGCATAATTTTGGAGCATACTGGATATCTCTGTTCGCAAGCAGACAGCTCCAAAAAAGATGATAATGCAAATGAGAGGCTGATACCATGCATCTTATAGAAGAGTCCCTCGGAAACTACTTTGAAAAACAGGTGGCTGTAGACCCTGACCACGAGTTTATTGTTTATCCTGACCGCAACCTTCGTTTTACTTATGGGCAGTTCAACGAAAGGGTCAATAACCTTGCAAAAGGGCTGCTAGCTATAGGCATAACAAAAGGAGACCATGTAGGAATCTGGGCAAAAAACGTCCCTGACTGGCTCACCTTCATGTTTGCCACAGCAAAGATCGGGGCAGTGCTTGTTACTGTGAATACTGCCTACAAGAGCCATGAGGTCGAATACGTATTAAAACAGTCCGATATGAAAGCCCTGGCTATGATTGATAGTTACAGAGACGTTGATTATATTGAAATAATAAATGAGCTTGTCCCTGAGCTCAAAACCTCTGAGAGAGGAAGACTGAAAAGCAAAAACTTTCCTTATCTTAAGAGCATAATTTACGTAGGACAGGAAAAGCACCGGGGTATGTATAATACAAATGAGCTCATGCTTCTTGGAAGCCATTACCCTGATAACGAGCTCCGCGAGATTATGGCCAGTGTCGACTGTGACGATGTTGTCAATATGCAGTATACATCAGGAACGACAGGTTTTCCTAAAGGAGTCATGCTGACTCATAAAAATATCTTAAATAACGGGCTTTCTATTGGAGATCGGCAGAAGTTCACCTATGTGGACAGACTCTGTTTTCCTGTACCACTTTTCCACTGTTTCGGGATAGTACTCGGAGTTATGGCCATTCTGACCCACAGAGGAACGCTTGTTATGCTCGAAATTTTTGATCCTCTACTGGTGCTTGCTGCGGTACATAAAGAGAAATGTACGGCTCTTTACGGAGTGCCTACAATGTTTATTGCCGAATATACGCATCCGATGTTTGATATGTTCGATCTATCTTCCCTGAGGACAGGAATTATGGCAGGTTCCACTTGCCCAGTAGAAGCCATGAAAAAAGTCGTAAATGATATGCACTGCTATCAGATTACAAGTGTTTACGGACTTACGGAAGCATCTCCTGGTATGACCCAAACTGATGTGAATGATCCTCTGGAACTCAGGGTCGAAACTGTTGGTAAGCATTTCCCGGGCGTAGAAGTCAGGGTTGTTGATCCCGATACCAATGAGCCGCTGCCCCCAAACACTGTAGGAGAAATATGCTGTCGCGGGTATAATGTAATGAAAGGTTACTATAAGATGCCTGAAGAAACGAAAAAAGTTATCGATGAGGATGGCTGGCTTCACAGTGGAGACCTTGGGACCTGTGACGAAAATGGTTATTACAGGATCACAGGTAGGATTAAAGACATGATTATCAGGGGAGGAGAAAACATTTATCCAAGGGAGATTGAGGAACTCCTGCTCACCATACCTGAAGTTACGGACGTCCAGGTTGTTGGTATTCCTGACAAAAAATACGGGGAAATTGTAGGTGCCTTTGTGATTCTCAAGAAAGGCGCAGATCTTACAGAAGCCGATATCAGGGATTATGCCTTAAGCAAGATCGCCCGCTATAAGGTTCCAAAGCATGTATTCATTGTAGACGAATTCCCACTGACAGCAAGCGGTAAGATTCAAAAGTACAGGTTAAGGGAACTGTCTGTGGAACTTCTTAATAAGCAAGGTTAAAATAGCGGTTTATTAAAGTCAGTAGCTATTGATAGTTAACAGTTTATTGATAATAGTTATCGATATTTATGATAATTATTTATATTCATTGATAACTATTAACAACGATTGATAGCTATTGATAACTATTAACAACGATTGATGGCTATTGATAACCATTAACAACTATTGATAACTATTCGTAATTATTGACCGTCATGATAATTATTGATAGTTTATGTTAAAAAGTTGACCGGTTATTATTACCGTCCAGGTTGTTTTATCTATCATTAAGGTCGACTTTCTTTCTCAATTGAGTTTCAATTCGTTAATTCTTACGCTTTGAAATTTCAAAGCTATTAAAAAATTAGATATCAGCAAATTTTAAATATTCGTTGTATTTTTGAAGAATATTTTAATTTATTCCCATGCTAAAAAGTTTATGATAATACAAAAACGATGGGCAATTGAATATTTAACGTAATTTATTATATATACGATTTCAGCATTAGAAGGATGTAGTTGTAAGAGAAGCGCAATAGTACATCTTTGTGCATAGCGTATGGGGAGTTTTTCTGTAGGGGTTTTATCGATTGAGAGTTCAGGATCATAAAAGAACTCTCAATCAATCACCACAATCAATTAAATGTTTGTACTGGTCTCTTGCAACTATGGGAAGAATATGGGGGAGTATTCTTCAAGGGGGTTTCACCGATTGAGAGCTCAAGGGTCATCAAAAAGGGCTCTCAATCAATTAACTAACTTTTAGCTTAACTTGGACATTTAATTACGTTTAATTTAACTATTTTTGATTAATTTTTAGCATAATTTTTTAATCCAGGTAAATCGTACAAACAATCTAGTTTTTCTCCCGGTTGAAATTCAGTTTTTAAGTTTTCCCCCAATTTTACCTTTTCAAATCTTCAAACAACCAATAACTGTCCTATTCTATTTAAGTCCTTTGATGAGTCACTTTTGAGTCACTTTTGTTTGTGTGTGTGCTAACAAGTGTTGCTCATTATATGGACGTATAATTTCATTTATAAACACATTAAATTAATATTAACATAAAAAGTCAATTAAAAATCCTTTTTAACTTTTCTTAATATCCCCTTAATATCTCTGTACTGGTGAACATTCTAGCAATTAAATGAGTGATTTCAACTAGCGAGTTCAGTTTTTTGAAAATAAAGTAAATAAGCCAATTCCATGGGTATTTACACAAAAAGTGGCAGAATTTCTGTTAAAAGGAGCGAAATCCGAAATGCAAGGTAAGGATTATAAAGAAAAGCCGTAAATTTTGAGTTCCTCCATTTTTGGAGGATAATTCATATAAGTCCTGTAAGTACTATGCCGATTCCCATGAGAGCCACACAGCCTACGGCTGCAAAGTCTACTCTATTCCAGGCAAGCCTGTCCTTGTCCACGCTGTGTCTGTCCCTGTATCCCCTCATATCCATGGTCAGGCCAAGGACCTGGGTTCTTCCAAGAGAATTTGCTACCAGGGGCACAAGAAGCGGCTTTATACTCCTTACCTTTCCACGAAGCCCTTTTCCCGGATTGTAACCTCTTGCAAGCTGGGCTTCATGAATGCGCTGGCCTTCGACCTGCAAGCTCGGGATAAACCGAAGGGCAATTACAAACATAAGCACATAATCCACAGGAATGTGGATTTCCAGAAGAGCTTTCATGAGGTCACTGGGCCTTGTAGTGACCACAAGAAGCTGAAAGGCAAAGAGCATTGCAAAGAATCGAAGGGAAAGAACCACTCCAAAATCCAGAGCTCCGGTAGTGACTGGAAAGATCCCCTTGGCAGTAAGAGTTCCTGCAGGGATAAGAAATCCCAGGGTTACTCCGCTTTTCATGGTAAAAACTGTTAGCAGGATCAGGCTCAAACTCAGGAAAACAAGAAGTTTGAGCTGTCTGATAAGTTCGTGATGGAGTCCGGCTTTGAGGGATACCAGAAAGATTCCAAGTACCATAAGCGCCAGGACTATGGAACTCGTTGTAAAAACGCTCAGAACTATAATTCCTGCAACAGCTACAATTTTGGAGAGTGGGTTCATGCTGTGTAAAAAGCTGTCACTATTAATATACTGCATAATCTCCTTCATGCACAAATGCCTCCAATATGTCCTCTGTTCACCTGCTCGCTATCTGCAGTTTCCTTTCTGGTATCTTCGATTATTTTTCCGTCAGCCATGCGAATAACCCTCTCAGCATGGTCTTTTACTATTTGCATGTTATGGGTCACCATGACTATTGTGTGCCCTTCCTGCTGAAGCTTTCGTATAAGGTGCATCATACTGTCCGATTCTTCGGCGTCCAGACCTGTTGTAGGTTCATCGAGTACGATAAGTTCGGGCTTCATGGCAATTACGCAGGCAACTGCCAGCCTCTGCCTTTCTCCCCTGCTCAGGTTTCGAGGAAAAACTCTCAGTTTTTCCTCAAGATTTACAAGTTTAAGGGAATCAGATATTGCTTTTTCAGCCTCAAGCCCTTCTATGTTTATATTATTTAATCCGAAAGCAATTTCTGCTTCGACGGTATCTTCAAAAAGCATATTGTCAGGGTTCTGAAAGACCAGGCCGGTGTGTTTGACAAGCTCGTTTACAGGAGTTTTTGAAGTTTCGAGGCCTTTTATAATTACGCTTCCGTAATAAGGGCGTAAAAGTCCATTGAAGTGTTTGACAAGGGTTGTTTTGCCTGAACCATTCTCGCCCAGCACAGCAACGAGCTCTCCAGGATAAATCTCCAGGTCTATGCTGTCGAGTGCCAGGACTTCTCCGTAACGCTGTGTGAGATTTCTTACGGAAATAATGGGCTGTCTTTCCTTAACCTTATTCTGAGGCATATAAAGATTTTGTCTGCTAGTTTCAGAAATTTCCTGTTCTGAAGAGAGGGAAGATGCTGCAAGAGAAGACGCTGAAAAATCAGTCGGACTTTTTATAGCTTTTATTTTGCCCTTTTCAAGCAGCACAACCCTATCCCCGATTTCGAGGAAATCGTCTATGTTGTGGTCTATGATTATGATAGTCTTTCCGGACTCTTTCAACTGTTTCAGGATTGAAAAGATTCTTCTTACGGCCTTTGTATCCAGTTCGGCTGTAGCTTCGTCAAGGATAAGGACTTCGGTATCGAGGGCAAGAGTTGCTGCAAGTGCAACTTTTTGCTTCTGCCCTCCGGAAAGAGCATGTGGGGGCCGGCTTCTAAGATGGCTGATTTCGCAGAGTTCCATTACTTCTTCCAGCCTGTGTCTCAGTTCTTTTTTGGAATAACTCCGGTTTTCAAGCCCGGAACGGATTTCCTCTTCGACACTTGTGAAGATAAGCTGTGATTCCGCATCATCAAAAACCATCCCGATATGTCGGCTCAGTTCCTTCATGCCGTTAAAACTTTTTATGTTTCGGTCTTTGAAAATGATTTCTCCTTCGGTCTTGCCCTCGATTTCATGGTGCAGGACGCCTGCCATAGCAAGAGCCAGTGTCGTTTTTCCGGCTGCACTGTGCCCTGTAACCAGAAGCAGTTCTCCCTGTCGGACCTCAAGGTTAATTTTTTTCAAGACAGGGTTTTCAGCTGTTCCGTAGGTGTATGAAAAATCTTTCAGTTCTATCATGCTTTCCCTCGGGCAAGCACCCTCGAAGCAGGCAGGTAAAGTATCTGCACAATGATTGCATTGACGATTGCGGTCACTATCACAATCGGGACCGTAGCAGCTACAAAAGCTCCCATGGTTGCGAACTTGGAAAGTATCGCAGGAGCAATCATAATCATTGCAACGATTACAAATGTTGATCCGCTGATCAGAGTTCCTACCAGCGTTGAAGGCACGGGAGAAAATGAAAACTTATTCCTGAGACTTGTGTACGTGACAAGGCAGGCAATGGCACCCACAGGCTCACTGATAAGGTTTGCAGGCGGAAATATCGAATGACTGAGAAATGCGCACATTATGCCTGCTACAATCCCTATACCTATTACTTCCGTGAATGTGGGCATCACGAGGATTATGGCAAGGCAGTAAAACGCTATTACAAGATTTGAAACGATAGGACCCGGAATTACAAGGGATAAATAGCGCACTATTGCGCCGACTGCAAGCAAAATTCCAACAATGGCAATATCCTGAGATTTCATTAAAAACCACACAACCTGTAAATACTCTTCGGGAAATTCTCCCGTAATCTGAATTACTGTGATTATAAACTCGACAATTCAATTAAACGTGGCAATTCTATTACACAACTTAGTACTATAAGGCATAATAATGTACATTAATATATAAACTTTATGCTTTAGTAGCCTGCATTATACTTATATTAGTTTCATCTTCAAATTTAAGGGAGAATTTCCCAACTGGAAAAGTATGTGTCAATTTGTCATGTAATAATTCTGTCATGCAATAACTTTATTAAACAGTTGTGAAACTGAGTGCGCCTTTTGAGCTTGTTTTTTGACCTTGTTTAAGCCTTACTTCTCATAAATATGTGAAATTTACTTCTATCAAACAATTCAAAGGTGATACTTATATTCCGTTTTTTATTAAACACTGGTTCTAAAGGTTGTAGAGTTGAAGAGCAAGTCAAAAGTCGCTTTCGATAGGAAAACTAATCTGGTGTAAGAACAATAGGATTTACAAAGACTATTGTGGGGTATGGTATATCGTTGGTTAATGTAAACGATCTGGATGAAGTCAGGACTATTGAAGAAGGATTCAAAAAAGCATATAGTGGGGACCTGAAAGGAACAGTAGAAGCTGTTGACAAACTCAAGGGTTTTGCACTCCAGTTGATTCTCCTTGAAGCCGATGCTGAGAATGAGTTGGATATAAAAGCACTAATCATCTCTATAGGGGATATAGCGAGAGTATCTGCCGAAATGAAAATGGATCAGGCATGCTCAGTTTCAGGTCGTATTCTTGGAGATATAGCTCTTGAGGCTGCCGGTCAAAAAAGAGTCCAGATTGCTATAAAGGCTTTATCCATTGTCGGGAGTCTTGCCCTGGAGTTTACAGGAAAAGGCCTGGCAATGGCAGCCAGAAGTGCAGCCGAATCACTTGGAATTTGCGGGAAAAACTTTTCAAGAATTAAAATGGAAACGCTGGTCAGCCTTTCTGAGGTTTACCTTATGCAGGTATCTCTGTTATCCATAGAAAAAGGCTTTTATAAGGCCGGGACTGCTGCTATCGATTACCTTGGGGAGATAGGAATTGCTTCTGCCGAACAGTCAATAGAAACCTGCACTCTGGAAGCTGCAGTTACTCTTGAAGATCTGGGTAATGCTGCTGTAAGGAAAAATAGTGAGTCTTACGTAAAGGCAGTAATCGAGGCACTTGAAAACCTGGGAACTGAGGTCTCTCGGCACGGAATGAAAAACACACTTGTCCAAATAGCATGGTCTCTGGAAACGATTAGGGTGCTTACTCTGGAGCAGGGCCTCAAAGGAGCCTGCTTTGCCGCAAAAGCTGCGCTTGAATCCATTAACACGGCAGGAATGCTTGATACAGAACAAAATCTGGAAAAAATAAGAGAAATAAAAGAGTTTCGTTCTTTTATCATAAAAAAGAGTTAAATAAGCAGCTGGAGAAAATTAGAGTTAAGAATGTATGTAGAGAGTTAAAAATGCAGAATACAAAGTTAAGAATACAGAATACAAAGTTAAGAATACAGAATACAAAGTTAAGAATGCAGAATACAAAGTTAAGAATGCAGAATACAAAGTTAAACAATTAAGAAACTTAACAAAGCAGCAAAGTCTTAACATTTATTTTTTCTGTATTTAGATATAAATAATAGAATATTATAAAAATATTATATAAATCGTTATATAAATCACGTAAAATCATATGAAATATATAAAAAAATCACATAAAAAACTCATAAGATCATATAAAAAATAAATAAAAGATCAAGTAAAAATCACATAGAATAATTACTAATGAAAAAAGTTCCACATAAGAAAGAGTATGGTGCTCCGGCCGGGATTCGAACCCGAGTCTTCGGCTCGAAAGGCCGGAATGATTGGCCGGAC
>Ga0074193_1003790_pt1 | contig 10444 bp, 8 predicted proteins | sample EPASupsiteHSE605_FD_64523 | JGI IMG/M metagenome (GOLD analysis project Ga0074193, IMG submission 64523) | Bioremediated contaminated groundwater from EPA Superfund site, New Mexico - Sample HSE6-05 | ecosystem: Environmental > Aquatic > Deep subsurface > Groundwater > Contaminated ...
ACTGGCAATAATTCACCGGGCTGGACAATACCTGGGTACAGCGATCGCCAATATAGTAAATATTTTTAACCCGGATCGCGTTGTAATAGGGGGCGGAACTGGTCTGGGTCTGCAGGATCTTCTAACCAACCCAATTCAGAATTGTCTGAACTCCTGGGTATCTTCTTCCATGGGGCATGATCTTAAAATCGAATTTACCGCCCTGGGTGAAAACATCGGTTTACTAGGCTGCGCGGCAGCAGTGCTACAGGAGATCGAGAACGATTTAGCCAGATAAGTTTACGCATCGAAAAGCAAATCAATTAAAATCTACGCCTTCTTAATAATATGTATGAATTAGAGAATTATAGGTTTTAGTTTCTAAAGGTTTGCCAAATAAACACTTACTATCAGCGATAATCATAAAAATCAGCGATATCAGCGTGAATTAAATTTACTATGGAAGGAAGGGACTTAATGACAGTAGAGAAAATGGCGGAATACCTGTATGGTTTGCCGGAACAGTTTGCGGTGATCCTTCAACAGGGGGTCAATCTGCCGGAAAAATACCGGCGCAGCTACCATAATATTCTCGTTACTGGTCTGGGCGGGTCCGCAATCGGGGGAGACATTCTTAGGACCTATGCCATGCAGAAAGCGCAGGTGCCGGTTCTGGTAAACCGGGATTATGATATACCGGAATTCGTAAATGGGGACAGTCTGGTTCTGGCCGTTAGTTATTCCGGAAATACGGAGGAGACTTTAAGTTCATATCAACAGGCTTATCAGAAGGGAGCCGCAATTATTGCTGTAACCGGGGGAGGCAAGCTGGCCGATATGGCTCAGAAGGATGGCTGTGCCGTGGTGAAGATACCTGGAGGACTATCACCCCGCGCGGCAACCGGTTATCTGTTTGCTCCGCTGGCTTTAATTTTAGAAGAGCTGGGGATTTTGCAGGGTGCTGCACATGATTTGGAGGAAACGGTTCAGGTTTTACGAAATGTACGCGATGCTATTTATCCAGGTATAGATTTTCCTGTAAACCAGGCAAGAGCGTTAGCCAAAGAGATGAAGGGGAACATCCCGGTTATTTGGGGAAGCTCGGCACGGACTGAAACGGTGGCCATGAGGTGGAAAACACAAATCAACGAAAATGCTAAATCACCTGCCTATTTTAGTATTTTCCCTGAACTCAATCATAATGAAATCGTAGGCTTTGAAGCACCTGCAGATTTAATAGCCCGGCTCGTGGTAATTATTCTGCGTGATCCTGCGGATCATGGGCGAGTTAAAAAGCGGATGGAGATCAGTCAGGGAATAATTAAGGATAAGGTTAAAAAAATAATAGAGGTGGAAGGCCGGGGAGAATCATTTTTGGCTAAATTTTATTCCCTGGTTTATGTGGGCGATTACGCCAGTTTCTATCTGGCTCTCGAATATGGGATAAATCCTACTCCGGTAGAAACCATTGATTTTCTAAAGGCAGAGTTAGCAAAAGGAGTATGAAACAAATTGAGTTCATGAAATCCCTCGCATATCTGATATAATAAAAGAGATCGACGATATCCGATGCAGGGTAAAGGAGGGAAGCACAGTGACAGAGGAAAATACTAATTTACATGTTCTAATTATTACCGGTCTTTCAGGGGCAGGGAAAACCCAGACCATAAACTGCCTGGAAGACATGGATTATTACTGTGTGGATAATATGCCTCCCGCTTTGCTGAGAAAGTTTATCGAATTAAGCCTGCAGTCTGAAGGTAAAATAGATAAGGTTGCTCTGGTTATTGACGTAAGGGGAGGAGATTTCTTTCATAATCTGTCCCAATCTTTATTTGAACTGGAAGAAACTCATCTGCCTTATGAAATATTATTTTTGGAAGCATCGGACGAAGTCCTGGTGCGCAGGTTCAAGGAATCACGGCGCCGGCATCCCCTGGCGCCAGGCGGGCGTCTGCTGGATGCAATTAAAATGGAGCGCAATATCCTGGAGGAACTCCGGGGCAGAGCCAATGTTATTTTAGATACCTCCGATACCAGTCCCCGGCAGCTAAAAGAGAAACTGACCGAACTTTACAGCGAAAGATTAACGGGTAGTTTTTCTATTAACGTAGTGTCCTTTGGTTATAAAATGGGTGTTCCCCTGGATGGCGATATTATGATGGACGTGCGTTTTTTGCCCAACCCTTTTTATGATCCGGTTATGACTAAACAGACTGGTGAAGATGATGAAGTTATTCGTTACGTCATGGGATCTGAGATTACCAAATCATTTGCAAAACGCTTCTTAAATCTGCTTAAATTTTTGATACCCCACTACATTCACGAAGGCAAAACCAATTTGGCAATATCAATTGGATGCACAGGCGGACAGCATCGCTCGGTGGTTCTGGCTAATTATATTGGTCAGCAGCTTAAGAAACAGGGATATGATGTAATTGTGAGACATAGAGATATAGCCAGATACCGGGTGGAGTCGTAAATGAGCTTTTCTAATGATGTCAGAAATGAACTGGCTCGCATCATTCCCGAGAAGAAGTGCTGCCAAAAAGCCGAATTATCAGCCCTGCTTACGCTGCGAGCCGACGTTACCCAGGGAATTGACGGGGGGCGTTATCTGACTACAAATGTTGAGAACGCTACTCCGGCCCGCAAGATATATAAACTTCTTAAAGAGGCCTATGGCCTTTCATCTACAGTTCGAGTACAAGAAAAGAGACGTTTTAAAAAATCTCGGCTATATGTGGTAGAAACCAGGATACCTAATGAAGATGCCTTGCTTGAGAATCTGGGGGTAACTGGTGAACAATTAAAGACCAGGATTAAGAGACAGGTAAACTGGTCACTCATCAGCAAGAACTGCTGCAAAAGAGCTTATTTGCGGGGGGTATTCATAAGCAGGGGATTTATCAATCGACCGGAAGGGAACTATCACCTCGAAATGGTTCTAAATGATTCCCGATTAGCCAACGATATCCAGAAAATTATGCAAAAGTTGGATTTAACAGCTCGAATAAGTGAACGCAAAAACAGTCTTATACTATATATTAAGGAAAGTGAGAAGATAGTTGACTTCCTGCGTATAGTAGAAGCCAGTAAAGCCCTGTTGGATTTCGAAAATGTCAGGATCGTAAAATCGATGCGCAACCAGGTAAACCGACAGGTAAATTGTGAAACTGCTAACCTGGCCAAAACAGTAGACGCTTCCGTGCGGCAGGTTGAAATGATTGAAAAAACATTGGACAAAATAGGAGTAAAGGGACTTCCGCCTGCTCTTAGGGATCTGGCTATTTTGAGGATAGATCACCCTGACAGTACTTTTAAAGAACTGGGAACAATGTTGGATCCACCCCTTACTAAATCGGGGGTTGCATATCGGATGAAGAAATTAGAAGGTTTTGCTGTAGACATACTGGATGAATAGAAAAAGAGGGGAATAAGCATGAGGCTGACGAACGATATATTCCTGGATCAACAACAGAAGCTGGTAATGACGCCGGAACTGCGTTTGGCGATTGCTATTCTCCAAATGTCGACTCTGGAGTTGGAAGAGTATGCCCAGAAGGAATTGGAAGAGAATCCGCTGCTCGAAGTTAAGGAAGCCGAGGAACCTAGTCAGGAAAGCGCTGAGAGTGCCAAAGAAAAAGAAGCTGATGAAGCGGCTGACAGATCGGAAGAGTGGCTGGAATATTTCAATGACCGCGATATAGGTATGCCTCCCAGTGAAGTCGTCAACAAGACTTTTGATAATTTTTTAACTCAAAGGCCCAGTCTCTATGAACATCTCCAATTTCAGCTTAATCTGGCCTGCAAGGAGCTTGAAGATATAGCTGTAGGACAATATATAATTGGTAACATTGACCCACATGGCTATCTCTGCGTGGACGCTGCGGAAGTAGCTGCCGCAACCGGAGCAGACATGGAACGGGTTAATACAGTATTAGGCTTAGTTCAATCCTTCCATCCCCATGGCGTAGGTGCAAAAAACCTTAGAGAGTGCCTTCTGATCCAGCTCAAATATTATGGACATGAAAATACCATGGCTCAAACAATAATTACCCAATATCTTGATGATCTGGCTCAGGGTAAAGTGTGCAAGATAGCTCAAGCCCTTGGAACCACGGTTCAATTGGTACAGGAAGCATGCGATCTTATTCGTACCCTGGATCCTAAGCCTGGTTTACAATACAGCCCCATAGATGAAATTAAATATATCATTCCTGACGCCATTGTAGAAAAGGTAGAAGGTGAATACGTAGTAGTCCTCAATGATAGTGCCTCTCCCCGGCTGGTCGTTAACCAGCTTTACGAAAACATGATGCGCAAACAGGGTAACTTTTCGCCCGAGGCTCGCAAATACCTGGAAGACAAGATGGGCTCGGCTATCTGGCTTATCAGAAGTATTGAGCAGCGCCGCAGAACTCTGGATAAGGTTATTAGGTGTATTGTTGACATACAAACGGATTTTTTAGACCACGGGATCAGGTACCTAAAGCCTCTTAACCTCAAGCAAGTTGCGGAAATGATCGAGGTGCATGAATCAACAGTAAGCCGTGCTACTTCAAAAAAATATATCCAGACCCCCCAGGGATTATTTGAATTGAAATACTTTTTTGGCAGCGGTGTAGAAGGGCAGGATGGCAGCGATAAAATATCTGCCAAAAGCATTAAATGTTTTTTAGAAGAAATTATTGCTAATGAAGACACCGGCCATCCTCTCAGCGATCAAGCCATCGCGGAGATCTTAAAAATAAAGGGTATAAACATATCACGCCGAACCGTTGCTAAGTATCGCCAGGAGATGGGGATATTGCCAACTACTGCCCGAAAAAGATATTAAATTTTTTATTTATACATCATATATGGTTAAATGTGCTATAATAATTAATGGATATAAAATAATACGAGGTATAAATTTGAGACCGTTGGGACAGATTTGTCCCTGGATAAAAATAATGTCCCGAGGTTGATGCGTGAATAAACTATTTGCAGTAATGGAACGATTTGCTCCTGAAGTTGTAGAGATTATGACCACCAGGTATCAGATCCTGAGACAGGTGCTTCATAATCAGCCTATCGGCAGGCGCCAACTGGGGAAAAACGTGGGCTGTACTGAGAGAACGGTGCGGTCCGAAATTGATATCCTCAAAGCGAGAGGGGCTTTGCAGACAACTCCAGCCGGTATATACCTAACTTCTTATGGAGAAGACATGGTACGTGATATCGACGAGATTGTTCCCTGGCTTTTTAATATCCAGACCTTGAGCGAAAAGCTGAAAGAGCGATTTGGACTGGATGAGGTAATAATTGTTCCGGGAGATTCTTACCTGAATGATTTTGCTAAAAAAGACCTGGGCCGGGCAGCTGCCGAATTCCTGCGTAAAAAATTATACCCATCCTGTATTCTGGCCGTAACAGGCGGAACTACACTTGCGCAAGTCGCCGATTCAATGCGTGAAGGATTGAGCCCCTGCCAGGTGTGTGTGGTTCCCGCACGAGGCGGTCTGGGTCAAAATGTAGAACTGCAGGCAGGAAACATTGCCGCAAAAATAGCACGAATAATAGGAGGTAAGTACCGTCTTTTACACATTCCTGATAATGTGGAAGAAAGTACGGCAGCAGCATTAAAAAAAGACATACATATAAGTGAAGTAGTTAAAACTATAAAGTCTGCTCATATTCTGGTGCACGGGATTGGCCCAGCTATGGAGATGGCGAACCGAAGAGGATTGTCTGAGTCAGAATTAGACTATTTGAAGAATCATGAAGCTGTAGGTGAAGCACTTCGATATTATTACGATCGATGGGGCAAAATAATATTTGAGATTCCGGGTATTGGCCTGGAACGCAATGATCTTAAGAATGTCAAACTTATAGTGGCAGTGGCCGGAGGAAGCAATAAGGCTCAGGCCATTAAAGCAGTATTAAACAACGGGCAGGAAAAGGTCCTCATAACCGATGAGGGTGCAGCCCAGCAAATTATATTTGGAAAGGATGAAGATTAAATGGCTGTTAAAATTGCGATCAATGGTTTTGGGCGCATCGGGCGTCTGGTAGCCAGAGCGGCATTGCAGAGAGATGATTTACAGTTGATAGCCGTAAATGACCTGGGGGACCCTAAGGGAGGCGCGCACTTATTTAAATATGATTCCCTTCATGGCCAATTTCCGGGTGATGTAGCTGTTGACGGCGACAGCATCACAGCTGCCGGCAAGAGTTTTAAGTATCTATCCGAAAAAGATCCGGAGAAATTACCCTGGAAAGAATTAGGCGTAGATATAGTTGTTGAAGGAACCGGGAGATTCAGAAGCCGGGATAAGGCGGCCAAGCATTTACAAGCCGGTGCTGCCAAAGTTATCATAACTGCACCTGGTAAAAATGTTGATTTAACTTTAGTAATGGGAGTTAATAATGACCAGTATAATCCCGCCCAACACCACATTCTTTCCAATGCCTCCTGTACAACCAACTGCCTGGCACCAGCCGCCAAAGTTTTGTTAAAGGAATTTGGCATTGTAAAAGGTATGATGACCACCGTACATTCCTATACCAACGACCAAAGGGTCTTGGATCTGGAACATGAGGATCTTAGACGGGCACGCGCCGCAGCGCTTTCCATGATCCCAACTACAACTGGAGCCGCAAGTGCAGTAGGGCTGGTAATACCTGAATTGGCAGGTAAATTGGATGGCCTGGCCATAAGAGTTCCTACTCCTAATGTTTCATTGCTGGATTTGACGGTAGAACTTGAAAAGGCTGCCTCAGTGGATGAAATTAATGCTGCTTTCAAAACGGCCAGCGAATCATATTTGAAGGGTATTCTGAAGTATACTGAAGTACCCCTGGTATCCCATGACTACAACGGTGAAGCACATTCGTCGGTAGTGGATGGGCTTTTGACTATGACCATGGGAGATAAGATGGCTAAAGTGATTGCCTGGTATGACAACGAATGGGCTTATTCTCTGCGTGTTGTAGATATGGCCGTCTTTATAGCCGGGCAGGGGATTGGGAAATAAGAACCATAGACGAATGGTAGAGGAACGATAGACGCTGATTACGCTGACCCTTCGGGCGCGGATTTGCGCTGAATTTATACATTAAATAGATACGTGTCAAGGGGGACGGTTCTCTTTGACACATTCAGGTACAGCGATTTATAGTGAATTAAACCGAAAACCAGAGGAGGACTGCAATTGAGGAGTATAAAGGATGTAGAGCTGAAGGATAAGCGGGTTTTGATGCGGGTAGATTTTAATGTGCCTATGGATGAAGATGGTAAGATAATTGATGATACCCGGATGAGTGCAGCTATTCCTACTATTGAATATATACTGGGGCAAGGAGCCCGGCTTATACTCATGAGCCATCTGGGCCGCCCCAACGGAAAAACAGATCCCAAGTACAGCCTTAAGGCGGTTGGACTGCATCTGGGCCGCCTGTTAAATAAAAAGGTACTTATGGCCGAAGATTGTATAGGCCCGGCAGTTCAGGAAATGGTAAGCAAGCTGGCACCAGGTGACGTATTAATGTTGGAAAATGTCCGGTTTTATCCGGGGGAAGAAAAAAACGACCCCGAATTTTCCAAACAACTTGCTTTGTTGGGTGACATTTTTGTAAATGATGCCTTCGGAACAGCCCACCGAGCTCATTCTTCCACTGCTGGAATAGCAGATTATTTACCGGCTTATGCCGGCTTCCTGCTGGAGACTGAGGTAAATATGTTAAGAAAGGTTCTTCAGCATCCCGATTCTCCGCGTATGGCGATTCTGGGAGGGGCTAAAGTAAAGGACAAATTAGGCCTCATCAGAAATCTGCTTGATAAGATGGATGTACTGCTGGTGGCAGGAGGGATAGGAAGTACCTTTTTATGTGCTCGGGGAATTAACGTGGGAAAATCAATTTGTGAAAAGGATCTGGTGCAGGAATCCCTGAACCTGTTGGAGCTTGCAGAAAAGAAGCGCAAACATATACTTATGCCTGTTGATGCGGTAGTAGCCAGTAAAATATGCGCTGATGCTCCTACACAGATAGTTGATATTGATCAGATACCTGAAGATATGATGATGGTTGACATCGGACCTAAAACCATAAAGGGATTTTCCATGGCTATTTCGCGGGCTCATACAGTAATCTGGAACGGGCCGGTAGGGGTCTATGAATATCGGCAGTTTGCACTGGGAACAGAATCAATAGCTCGTGCAATTGCTGCTTCAAATGCAGTTAGTGTGATTGGCGGGGGAGATTCAGCAGCAACTATTCATAAGCTGGGGCTGGAAAAAGATATCACTCACATATCCACGGGAGGCGGGGCTACTCTGGAGTTCCTGGAAGGAATAGAATTACCCGGAGTCAAATCCTGCGAAGTTTAATAGGACAATTGGTCTCTTGCGTAAGAGATTAGGAGGTGTTTGGGATTAGAAAAACACTAATAGCTGCTAACTGGAAAATGTATAAAACTATTAGTGAGGCGGAGACTTTTGTTAATGAATTTCTGCCTCTGATTGCTGTGGTTGAGAAAGTCGATATAGCTGTATGTCCGCCTTTTACCTGCCTGCCTGCTTTAAGCCGGGGACTAAAAGGGAGCAAGGTTCTGCTGGGCGCACAGAATGTTTTCTGGGAAGAACAGGGAGCCTATACCGGGGAAATATCACCGGCTATGCTCTTGGATCTAAATTGTCATTATGTTATTATAGGCCATTCAGAACGCCGTCACGTTATGGGCGAGAGTGACTATACAATAAATAGGAAACTTAAAGCTGCCTGTGCTGCTGGATTAATACCGATTTTCTGTGTCGGGGAAACCCTGCAGGAACGGGAACAGAATCTCGCCCGGGAAGTTGTAAAACAGCAGTTGGAAAAGGGACTTAAGGACATTCCAACTCAGGAAATGGTCATCGCCTATGAGCCGGTTTGGGCTATAGGCACAGGCGTAAATGCCAGTCCTGATGATGCTCAGGAGATGAATGGATTTATTAGAGAATACCTGTCAATACTATATGATAAAACCTGGGCAGAGGGAGTTCGCATTTTGTATGGCGGCAGTGTCAAGCCTGAGAATATTACTCAGTTTATGGCCGAAAAAGATGTGGACGGAGCCCTGGTCGGAGGTGCAAGTCTTAATGCGCCTGATTTTGCCCGGATCGTGAGGTCGAAAGGGAATGCCTAATAAGCCAGTTATGTTAATGATACTTGATGGGTGGGGATCAAGGGCTGCATGCCCGGATAATGCTATTACTGAAGCCCAGCCTATCAACTTCTTTTCCCTGCAGGGAAAATATCCGCATACCTTCTTGGAATGCTCAGGCAATGAAGTAGGTTTGCCTCGAGGACAAATGGGAAATTCAGAAGTAGGACATTTGAATATTGGAGCAGGCAGGATAGTGTATCAGGAAATTACCCGAATTAGTCATGCAATTGATGACGGTTCTTTTTATTCTAATCGGGAGTTTTTGTATGCTCTTGATTTTGCGCGTGATCATAACGGCAAGGTTCATCTGATGGGCTTGCTTTCTGATGGAGGTGTTCATAGCGAGATCAACCATCTGTATGCACTATTAAAGTTATGCCACGATCATCAGGTTGAGAAGGTCTTCATTCATGGATTTCTGGATGGCCGGGATGTTGCCCCTAAAAGTGCTCTTGAGTATGTAAATGCCGTGGAACTGAAAATGAAGGAAATAGGGACTGGACGCATAGCTACTCTGGGCGGCCGCTTTTATGGAATGGATCGGGACAACCGTTGGGAACGCATAGAAAAAGCCTACAATGCAATAGTAATGGGTGAGGGACCCAGAGCTGCTACAGCTCAAGCAGCAATTACCGACAGCTATGAAGCCAGGGTGACAGATGAATTTATGGAACCGGTGGTTCTGGTAGATGACGGCGGCGAGGCAGTTGGAAAAATAGAAGATGGGGACAGCATAATATTTTTTAATTTCCGCGCAGACCGTGCCCGGCAAATCAGCCATACATTGGTTGATAAGAAGATGTCTAGCTTTAATCGCCGTTTTGTGCCAGACACTCATTTTGTTTGTATGACTCAATACGATGCAGATCTTCAAGCACCTGCAGCCTTCATGCCTCAGAACCTGAATAACACCCTGGGGGAATTCCTATCGCAAAAAGGTATTAAGCAGCTCCGAATTGCGGAAACTGAAAAATATGCACATTTAACATTTTTCTTCAATGGAGGAGTTGAAGAGGCCAATCCAGGTGAGGACCGAATTCTCATTCCTTCGCCAAAGGTAGCGACATATAATCTGCAGCCTGAGATGAGCGCACGAGAGATAACAAAGCGAACTCTGGCGGAAATTAACCGTGATTACTATGATGTTATCATCATGAACTATGCGAATGCAGATATGGTTGGACATACCGGAGTGCTGCCAGCTTCAATAGAAGCTATAAAAGTGTTGGATGAGTGCCTGATAAAGGTGGTTAATGATGTGCTGCACAAGGCCGG
>Ga0074193_1003792_pt1 | contig 10443 bp, 10 predicted proteins | sample EPASupsiteHSE605_FD_64523 | JGI IMG/M metagenome (GOLD analysis project Ga0074193, IMG submission 64523) | Bioremediated contaminated groundwater from EPA Superfund site, New Mexico - Sample HSE6-05 | ecosystem: Environmental > Aquatic > Deep subsurface > Groundwater > Contaminated ...
GAGGATGCTTACAGCTACGGTGAGATGAGTTCAGTTCATATTTAGCCAAGTAATTCAGCCAGTAACTCAATTATATATACAACTAATGCTGAGCCCCTGGATAATAACTATCCAGGGGCTTTGGCATTTACCCAATTAGCAGAGTATTAATTTTGGGGAGGGGTAAATAATAGAAGGAATTGGAGGAGGTAATAACTAATTATTAGGAATGGGGAAAAACTAAGGGGGATTTATTAGTGCAAGTCAGCATAACTATATTGGTGGAGAATACAACACCTGTACCTAGCTTGATTGGAGAGTATGGTTTTTCCTGCCTGATAACAGTTAATGGCAGGAGTTTGCTGTTTGATACCGGAAGTGCAAATGCCTTATTCCCAAACAGTAAAGCATTGGGAATAAACCTGGAACAGGTTGGGGATGTAGTGGTAAGCCACGGGCATTTTGACCATACAGGTGCTCTCTTACCACTTCTGGAACAGTACGGAAATAAAAAGATATATGCCCATTCTCGATTCTTGTTACCCAGGCTTCTTCCTCTTCATAAAGGTGGGTTTAAGCAAATAGGCAGTCCATTTAATCATGAACAGCTTAAGAAGGCGGGAGCAGAATTCATCCATGTTGATCGATTCACTGAGATTATGCCCGGCATATATTTAACCGGGGAGATCCCAAGAAAAAATGACTTTGAGGATGTGGGCGGAGATTTCCGGGTTGAAGTTGATGGACAGATACAGAATGATAAACTTCAGGATGATATGGCACTAATTATTGACCATCCGCAGGGCTTAATCATATTAAGCGGATGTGCACATGCCGGGTTGATCAATACCATTGAATATGCAACTCATATGATGGGGAAAACCAGAATATTAGCTTACATAGGTGGAACCCACCTGTTTACCGCTTCACAAATCAGACTCGACAAAACAGTTGCCGCTTTGAAAGCATATACTATAGAGAAGCTCATTGTTGCCCATTGTACAGGATTTTATGCAGCTGCCCGGCTTTATAACGAACTGGGAAGCATGGTCATCAAAGGAGAAACAGGTATGAGTTTCAAGTTCTAAACCAGGCCTATAATTATATGGGGGTGTAATGCTTGGATATTAATAAGTGTAAGGTGAAAGCTAATGAACTATCTAAAACCTGCCGGCCATCAATTTTTAAATTTGCCAGTACCGCTGATATAGAGCCCCTTAAAGGGATTATAGGTCAGAAAAGAGCAGTTCGTGCCCTTAGTTTCGCATTGGATATAGAGAATGACGGCTACAATATATACTTGGCTGGCTATTTTGGCACAGGCAAAACTACTCTGGCCAAGGATATGTTAGAAGTGAAGGCTCGAAAAAATCGGGTGCCCTCTGATTGGTGTTATGTAAATAATTTTAAAAATTTGGAAAGCCCGCGTGCATTAAGCCTACCTGCTGGTGTTGGCAGCGAGTTTAAAAAAGATGTTGCAGAGAACATGGAAACGGTGCTTAAGCATATTTTGAAGGCGTTTGAAGGGGAAGAATTTGAATTCCAAAAGAGTGCTATTCTTAACCGCTTCATGGAAGAAACCAACCAGATTTATCTGAAGTTGGAGGAGGAAGCTCGCACTTTTGGTTTTACGATATCTCGCACCCAAACTGGTGTCAGCAGTATTCCTTTGAAGGATGACGGAGAGCAGCTGAATCAGGAAGAATATATGGCCATGCCGGAGGATGAACGTGCTGAATTGATGAAGAAGAGCTCTATAGTACAGGAGAAGATCAATGAAGCATTCAGGCAGTATAAAGAATTGGAGAAGAGTGCCAGAGAAAGCATTAAAGAGTTGGAACTAGAAACAGCCCGACTGGTAGCCGTACCCGACTTCAGTGAATTATATAAAAAATATTCTGAATTCCCGGAGGTTATGGAGTATCTGCATGATATGCACCAGGATGTGCTTAAGAATATTGATATGTTCAAAACCACTGAAGAAGAATCCCCTTTAAACCTGCTGCGGCGTATAGACAAAAGATCCCTGATTAGAAGATACCAGGTAAATCAGATCGTTGACAATTCGAGTCTAAGACACGCACCGGTTATTTTTGAAACTAATCCCAGCTACTCTAATTTATTCGGACAAATAGAGTTTGAAAGTGAATTTGGCATTCTTACTACAGACTTCTCCAGGATAAAATCAGGTTCAATTCATAAAGCTAATGGCGGGTACCTGGTCTTACACGTTTATGATATCATCAAGAACTTTTATGTTTGGGATAAACTAAAAAGGGTTATAAAAAATAAAGAAATCGTAGTAGAAAGCATTAGTAAAAACTTAGGTTTAGGCAATAGTGAGACCCTTCAGCCAGATGCAATTCCGGTAGATATTAAGATCATATTAATCGGGGAACCGATTTACTATTATTTACTTTATAACCATGATGAAGAGTTCCAAAAGCTTTTTAAAATCCGTGCTGATTTCGATGTGGATATGAAACGTACTCCGCAGCATATTAAAGATTATGCACGATTTATCAGTTCCGTATGTGTAAGTAAAAAGCTCAGGCATTTTAGCCCTTCAGCAGTAGCAAAAGTAGTCGATTATGGGAGCAGGATGGCTGATGACCAGAGTAAGCTGAGTACGCTCTTTAATAAACTGGTGGAGATTATTTACGAAGCCAATTGCTGGGCCGGATATGATAAGTGCAATGTGGTAAGCGGTGAACATGTTAGTAAGGCCATTGAAGAGAAACAATACCGATCGTCTATGGTGGAAGAGAAAATGCAGCAGTATATTGAGCAGGGTACTATAATGATAGATGTAAGCGGTGCTAAAATTGGCGAATTGAACGGGTTGGCGGTCTATCAGATGGGAGATCACCAATTTGGCAAACCGGTACGTATTACCGCCAAGACTTTCATGGGCGAAAAAGGCCTTATCAATATTGAGAGGGAAATTCAACTCAGCGGAAGCATACACAGCAAAGGGGTACTAACTCTGAATGGTTATCTGGGAGCACAGTACGCTCAGGATAAACCCTTGTCCCTATCTGCGAGTCTGACAATTGAGCAAAGTTACTCAGGTATAGAAGGGGACAGTGCTTCCAGTGCCGAATTATATGCATTGTTATCCAGTTTATCACAGGTACCCTTGCGGCAGGGCATAGCGGTCACTGGGTCAGTCAATCAGAATGGAGAAATTCAAGCGGTAGGAGGAGTAAACCATAAAATCGAAGGATTTTTCCAGGTTTGCAAAAACAGGGGTTTAACTGGTGAGCAGGGAGTTGTCATTCCCAAACAGAACGTAAATAACCTTATGTTGAATGAGGAAGTAATCGCTGCCGTAAAAGCAAAGGTGTTCACCATCTGGGCGATAAAGCATGTAGATGAAGGTCTGGAGATCTTAACCGGTATTCCCGCCGGTGAACTTAAAGATACTGGTGATTTCCCATTGGACACCATTCATTACTTGGTTAGCCGCAGACTGAGTCAGTGGGGAAGCAGGAGTGGGGCAATTTTGGGGAGCAGCTTTAGGCCAGTGCCGAGGATAACTGGGTTAAGAAGAAGAACAAGGAGGTAGTGGCAGTGGGCATAAAAAAGCGTATACTCGCAGCGTTGTTTCTTATACTATTTAGTATAGGAATGGCAGGCTGTAATGTGAATCTCCAGCCGCTTATTCAAAAAGCAAAAAGCCCGGAGGCACCATTAATAAGAGTACAAATTCAGTTCACCGACCAGAAACAAACCACCTGTTATGTAAGAAGCCTGGGGTTGGAAGAAAACGCTCAAGTTTATACGGGGGGACCGTCATCAAATTATATGTATGACCGGAACGGCAATATTCTGGGCTCGTTTAATTATCAGCACGTTATTTATATGAATATCATACCGGACGAAGGCAGCACCGATTAATAATAATGTAAAAAGGGGATGGATAAGATGGAACATGTGGATGCTAAGTGTTTGTTGTGCGGGAAAACCTATCAACTTGGCGAAGATGATAAAGACTTTAAGAAAGTGAGCGATAAAGACAAGCCCGGTACATTTATCTGTGATTTCTGCTCTAATCGGGTAAGGTACGAATCTGATGATAAAAAGAAAAGCCCCAAACCCCAGAGTAATTAAAATTTAAACTTATCCAGTATATCTTGCTGCCTGGTATATTTCAAAAATATCTTACATAATTATTGTATTAATAATTGCAATTATTGAAACATTTGGTTAAAATTAACACAACTACATATTCCAATTATTTCAGGTGCCTTTAATGAGGAGAATAGGGAATCGGGTGTAAATCCCGAACGGGCCCGCCACTGTGAAGATGAGCCTATACCATAAACCACTCAGTAATGGGGAAGGGGTATTAAGGCGTTGAGTCTAGTCAGGAGACCTGCCTGGAATAGTCTAAGCTGACCAAAAGGTTAGCCTAGGTAAGGATGTTGGAAAATCCATACCAGTTTATTGGTATGGATTTTTTTTATTTCTTTTTAGGAGGTATTGATCGATGAAAGCTGCGTTGTTAAATGGCATTGAAGATTTAAAAATCGTAGAAATGCCTGTCCCAAATTGCTCGAAAAGGGAGGTACTTATTGAGGTTCAGGCATGTGGAATATGCAGGACGGATATGAAGGCCTTCTATTTAGGCCAGCGTGATTTGCATCTGCCCAGGATATTAGGACACGAAATCGCAGGGGTAGTAGTCCAAATCGGAGACGAAGTTAAAGGGATTCATGCAGGAGAACGCGTTCAGGTAGCCCCAGGCCTGCCTTGCGGATCTTGCAGCTTCTGTCTGCAGGGACTGGATCATTTATGTGCTTCAGTGCAGATCATGGGATTTCACTATGATGGGGGTTTTGCACAATACGTACTGATTCCGGAGAATGGTGTTAAAAACAGGGTTATCAATAAAGTTCCTGATCATCTTTCCTTTAATGAAACTGTCTTTACCGAACCCCTGGCCTGCAGTATCAATTTAAATGAACGTCTTGGCACCTGTGAGGGAGATACGGTGGTTATTTATGGTGCCGGCCCGCTGGGGATACTTAATGCACGATTATGCCGGGCAATGGGCGCAGCAATAATAATCCTGATGGAAATAAATAACGAGAGATTGTTAACTACTTCTCCGTCGGACTTTGATTATTGCATTAATCCCCTCACAACCAATGCAGAGACAGCCGTTATGGAGATTACCAGGGGCAAAGGGGCTGACATAGTGATTCCTTGCTGCCCGGGTCAAGAAGCAATGAGCTCTGGATTGAAAATGCTAAGCCGGCGCGGGCGATTTGGTTTTTTTAGCGGCCTGATTCAAGATTCTCAGGCTGGCGAGGTGGATATTAACCTTATCCATTATAAAGAACTTAGTGTTTATGGTGCATATGGCTGTTCAGCAGAGCATAACAGGACTGCTTTAAATCTATTATCCAGCGGGAAGATTGAGGTGAAGGATTTAATCACCCGCATTATCTCGCTGGATGAGGTCTTATCAGGAATCAAGATGGTGGCAGAAATGGAGGGGATAAAGACAGTAATTAATTACTGATCCAAATTAGGGGAATGAGGGAATTACCCAGCCGCTGGAAAATTAGTTTATAAAAATTTAAGGAGGTTACTTATGAGTATCGAGAAATCAAAGCAATTTGGAGCTGTAATCACAAGATTGATGAACAAAGAAAACCTTTTGCGAAGTGAAACCAGGGAATTTTTCTCCGAAGTACTGCTTAATGAACAGACCGAAATGCACCAGGGAGCCTTCTTAGCTGCCCTGACAGCAAAAGGTGTATCTACCGATGAAATAGCTGGGGTTTGGGATGCCATTTATAATATAGATACAGTAAAAGTGATTCCTGATACTCTGGAGCCACTGGTGGAAAACTGCGGAACAGGGATGGATTCCCTAAAAACCTTTAATATTAGTACTGGTGCTTCATTAGTGGCAGCTGCAGCCGGAGTTCGTATGGTTAAACACGGAGCTAGAGCTATTACTTCCACCTGTGGAACTATTGATATTTTAGAAGAACTGGGAGTAGATGTAGAGTGTGATCCGCAAGTGGTAAAACAGAGTATAGAGAATGCAGGTATCGGGATCTTTAATGGGATGAGCCCTAAAGTTCATCCACAGGCCCTGGGGAGGATACTATCTCAGATTTCCTTTGGAACCGTTCTAAATATCGCTGCCTCTTTAGCTAATCCTGCTATGCCGCAATATGCGGTGCGGGGGGTGTATGCCAGAGAAATGGTAGAACCGGTTGCCCAGGTAATGCGAGAAATAGGTTACCAAAAAGCTCTCGTCGTATACGGAGCGTCACAGGATGGTTCTCAAGGAATGGATGAGGCTTCTACGCTGGGAGAAACAGTTATTGCTGAACTAAGGGAAAACGGAGAGATTAACACCTATTCCTTTTTGCCTGAAGACATTGGTTTGCAGCCAGGTGAACAAGATTCGCTGACTGCTTCTTCGAACCGTACAGAGGAAGCCCTGCGCTTTATATCAGTAATCAGTGGCCAAGAAACAGGAGCTAGATCTGATATCGTATGCCTCAATGCCGGGTTAATATTATATTTGATGAACATTAGCGAAAGCATTCAGGAAGGATGTAAAATGGCCAGAGAAATTATTTTCTCCGGGCAGGCACTACAAAAGCTTAAAGAATGGGTTCAGGCACAGAATTCACAACCGGAGCAGGGACTGGCCAAACTTAACAATCTATTAAGTATGGCCGGGATAGAAAATTACTATAACTAAACCATTATAATAAACTTGATTTTATTATCGCCAGGGTTCGTACCAGCTATAATCGATAAGGTCCACTCCGGCTTCTCGAGCTGCTTTATTAGTGTAATAATTAGTCTGGCCGGCATAAACATCCACCCAGTAGGGATATTTGCGCCATAAGCCATAATAAACATCACCGGTATCATTAACTACCAGGGAATCATATTTGTTACCCTGAATTTCAATAGGTTCAGACAGGTAAAGCCGGGTACCGAAAGGAATAATCGGCTGCCTGGCCTCACCGCCCGCATTCAGAGGATACTGCGGATGAACAGCCCCTGAACCAATAAAATACCCTTTGGCAGAGGCAGAGGCTGGAGCTCTGGCAGCTTCGGTATAATAAGTTGATTTCTGTCCTTTTACGGAAAATTGCACATACCATTTTGGCTCGGCATTACCTGTTTCCTTGTCAGGTTGAACTATATCGGGCTTGGGAACAGGTTTAGATTCGGGCTTCTTATTAACCTGAAAGAAAAAATATAAGGCAGCGAATAAGGCAATTATAATTAGTGGAAGAACTAATATGCGCCAATCTCTGACCATCTTGCAGACCTCCTTCTTTCTATTATTTTGTACGATATCGATATTTTTTATTAGTTATAGAATGCACATGGTATAATTACAATTAAAATATTAAATCAGAAGGGGCTGTAATATCGTGAATGCGGTCAATGCCGGGCTTGATGATAAACTATTTGCTTACCTGCAAGAAGCAATAAAAGGAACTTCATACTATAATTTGTTAGGTATAGAATTACAGCTGCTGTCTCCGGGTTATGCAGAGATCAAAGTACTTGCCGGTCAAGAACATACAAACCCCATGGGATTAATCCATGGTGGATTGATTACGTCAATTGCTGATGCCGCTATGGGTAATGCTGTCAGAAGCCTGGCAATAAAGGTCGTAACGGTGGATATATCAACTGCTTTTACGGCTGCAGCTCGTCTTGGGGATACTATAATTGCCCGGGGAAAAGTCATTAAAACGGGAAGAAATCTTATCTTTGCCGAAGCTCTGGTTTATGCTGGTGATACTCTTATAGGAGATGCCAAAGCCACATTTTATAAAATATCTGATTTGAATTATTAACCGCAGGAGATGTTTCAATGGAGAAGAGTTTATTCAAATTAAAAGACTATGGTATATTTACCTTTAGATCTACATCGCATGCCTTAAAAGCGGAGCGGGTGCTTAAAAACGCATCCGCTGATTTTTTGATGATGCCTACTCCGCGTGATATATCGACCAGTTGTGGATTAGCTGTTAAAGTTACCTATGATGATCTCAATATCTGCAATGAAACCCTGATCAGCAACCGTGTCGAAGTTGACGGCGTTTACAAAGTTAAAACTATAGATGGTAAAACCCAAACGGAAAGGGTTAATAATGAATAACTATCTAGGTCTGGTTCAAGGAATCATGGAGCCAGGCGGTAAAATGGAGCAGTTCCTGGATGGCTTCACTCATCGGGAAGAACAGCTGCGATTTGCAAATGCAGTGGCCCGAGCCTTTCAAGACGAGACCTTTCTGGCAGCTGAGGCGGGAACCGGTGTAGGAAAAACGTATGCCTACCTGGTGCCGGCCTTAATCTGGGCTAAAGAAAACCAGGAGAAAATAGTCATATCTACTAAAACCAAAGCATTACAGCATCAAATTGTTGAACGTGATTTACCAGAGCTGGAAAAGGTTTTGGGAAACAAAGTCAATTATATCGAAGCTAAAGGCCGGGAAAATTTTTTATGTTGGAATAAGTACCAGAAAATATTAGCGGGCAGAAAGCAATTGGGACCCGAAGAATTGAATTTCATAGAAGCAATATTAAGCTGGGCTGAGGCTACCAAAAGCGGGGATAGAAAAGAATTAGCACTGCGCCAGGAACTTATGAAACATTGGGATATTATCGCCGCCGATCGGAATAACTGCCAGCGTGAAATGTGCCAATACCGTGATAAATGCTTTCGCTTAAAAATGATAAAGGGTATGAGCAAAGCCCACCTTATTGTAACTAACCATGCCTTGTTATTGTCTGATGTTATGGTTGATAATAGTATCCTGCCGGAATTCCATTACCTCATTATTGATGAAGCCCACACCTTTATAAAAGAGTCTTTTGATAGACTGGCTCATCGTTTTACCCTTTATGACACATTGAGTCTGCTGCAATTGCTCTATGTAAGAGACAGACGCTCCAAGAGGGGTTATCTTTTTCACCTGCGCAGCAGCTATCCTCACCTTGGAGCATTGCTGGACGAAACCGGAATCCTGGTTGAAAAAGCAATAAAACTGACCAATGGATTATTTAATTGTATCAGCGACGGTTTAAACTATCGGGATGATTTTAATTTCAGCCATATATTAACTACCATGGACAAAGAAAAAGGGTGGTTTGCAGACACTCTGGAAATATACCGGCTGGATTGGAAGCCCAATATGGATCTACTGTTGGGAAAACTAAGAGAAATTAGTATGGAATTAGAAGGTGAAGCAGAAGGCGGTGACCTGCTGGGGATTATAAGTGCTCTTCAGGAAGTGGACAATATGGCCTTTACCATAATGACTGAAGAAATACATCACAACACCAGCATAGCCTGGCTGGATTACGTCAAGGGAAAAGCAGCCGCTGTTTGTTCATCGGAGGTTCACAGTGGTAATTTACTTGATCAGCAGCTCTACCAGAATCTAAAGGCTATGGTGATGGTTTCGGCCACCTTGGCCATTGAGGAACGATTCGATAACTTTATTGAACGCAGCGGACTGAAACAATATGCCCGTGAGGGAAGATTGGAAACTCTTTTGGAACAATCCCCTTTTGACTATCAGAAGCAGGCCTGCTTATATGTAGTAAGAGATATGCCTGATCCCAGCAGTCAAACATTTAACCGGCAAGTTAATAAAGTGCTGGCCGATATATTTACAGTCCAGGGGGGGCAGACTATGGTTCTGTTCACTTCTAGAAAACAGCTGCAGGAGGCCGCTGCAGAGCTGCGTCCTTATTGCCGGCAGCATAACCTTAATCTGCTGGTCCAGCATGAAGACGGGGAATTTGGCAGCTTGGTGGAAGAATTTGTTGGTCATGAAAATTCAATATTAATGGGCGTGGAGACTTTTTGGGAAGGTATAGATCTAAAAGGTGAAGTACTTAAATGCCTGGTTATTGTTAAGCTGCCGTTTCGTTCGCCATCTGATCCTTATTGCAGTGCCTGGGACAGATATTACAAGATGCAGAGAAAAAGCAGCTTCGAATACTTTATGCTTCCAGATGCTGCTGTCCGTTTTAAGCAGGGTGTAGGGCGTCTGATCAGAAGTGAAAACGACCGGGGTGCCGTAGTGGTGTTGGATACCAGGTTAGTCAACCGCAACTACGGGGCAGTCTTTAAGAATAGTATTCCTATTAAAAACCTGATAACTCTGCCCAAAGTAGAACTTAGCCGTCAATTGGAACAATGGTTATAGGAATTCCAAAATAAAGCAGGGATTGTCAAGGGGACGGGGTTGTTGACAACATTGGCGTCATATTCCTAGAATGTTGTCAACAACCCCGTCCCCTTGACAATCTTAACAACCCCTTAGAATTATATTAAGAAAGGTAACATTTTGCATTCCCTCTTCATAGTATAAGTTAGATTCAATTCGGCCTTGCGGAATGAGTAAGGTTGTTCAAAAGAATAGTATAAAGGGGTGAATGTTGTGCGGGTTTACT
>Ga0074193_1003793_pt1 | contig 10422 bp, 13 predicted proteins | sample EPASupsiteHSE605_FD_64523 | JGI IMG/M metagenome (GOLD analysis project Ga0074193, IMG submission 64523) | Bioremediated contaminated groundwater from EPA Superfund site, New Mexico - Sample HSE6-05 | ecosystem: Environmental > Aquatic > Deep subsurface > Groundwater > Contaminated ...
ACGAGCGCGTCTTTGTTCTTGAAGTACAGGTACAGCGCGCTCTTGGTCACCCCCACCCGGGCCGCGATGTCGTCCATCGTCGTCGCGCAGTACCCCTTCCGGCTCATGACCTCCCAGCCGGCGGCGATGATCTTCCTCCGGGCCTCCTCCTTGTATTCCGGTACGACTTTGGGCATCCTGCCGGATGGTATGAAGCCGCTCCGTAATAAAGCAGACTATGGAGTAAAAATAATGACCGTTAGGTAAATTTTATCAATTATGGCGGAGAGTACTGCTGGAGGACGATTCCATGGTCACACTGACACGGGAGATCGAAGAGTCGCTGCGAGAAGCGAAGACCGCGTTCCTTGCAACATCGTCGAAAGACGGCATTCCCAATGTTGTCCCGATCGCGGCGTTCACGGTGCTGGATGACGGGACGATGCTCATCTCGGACCAGTACTTCAACAAGACCCTGCTTAACATGCAGGAGAACCCGCAGATCGCCCTGTCGTGGTGGGGGACGAAAGGCGGTTTCCAGATCAAGGGTACCGTCACTCTCCACACGAACGACGAGGTCTTCGAGCGGAACGTTGCCTGGATGAAGGAGCGCTGGCCCAAGTTCGTGCCCAAATCCGCAGTGCTCGTGACGATCACCGGTGTGTACATCGTCAAACCGGACCCCGAACCCGGGAAGAAGATCCTCTGATCGGGTAGTCGAAAGCCGCCGGCAGTGAGAAGATCCGGACTCTCTTTTCCGCTCCTCTTCGGTATTGGCACTCCCCGGGGAGGCGCCCGGGACCGACAACCGGCATCGCACGGGCTCATCCGGTGGGGGCGGTCAGGGCCGATCCCTTTCGTTCGGGTTCGAGGCTCCTGTTCAGGAGATGATGAAGGCGCTCTGCAACAGGTCAGACCATCGAGCAATAAAAATGACCGACTAGTAAGTTTTATTAATTTTCAGTCAGTATTGTACTGCGGCGAAGGATTCATCCACACAAAACGTCGTAGACCGACCGTTGCCTGAACCGAAATCCCCGAACCGCGAACCGTGGAAGAAAAGGTGGACCATGATGAAACAGCTGAAAGTCGTCGCATTGAACGGCAGTCCCCGGAACGATGGCAACACGTCCATCCTGATCCGGCACATCCTCGACGAACTCGAGCACGAGGACATCGCCACGGACCTCGTCCCCATCGGCGGGCGGACGGTCCGCGGGTGCACGGCGTGCCGGAGATGTTTCGATAACAGGGACCGGCGGTGCGTCTTCGACGACGATATCGTCAACGACTGCATTGCAAAGATGATCGAGGCCGACGGGATCGTCCTCGGTTCGCCCGTCTATTTCCTCGACGTCACATCCGAGATGAAGGCCCTGATCGATCGGGCGGGCATGGTGGCCCGGGCGAACGACGCGCTCTTCCGGCGCAAGGTAGGGACTGCCGCAGTGGCCGTGCGCCGTTCCGGCGCGAACCATACCGTCGACACCATCCTCCACTTCCTGCTCTACAGCGGGATGACCGTCCCCGGAGCCCCGGTGATCGGGCTGGGGAGGGAGATCGGCGACGTCCTGACAGACGATGAGGGGCTGATGCGGGCGAGAGAGACGGGAAGGGAGATGGCCTGGCTGCTCAGGACGTGCGCATCCGCAGAGCAAACGGAGGAGACCGCATGAACATACAATCAGTGAAACTGGTCTGTTTCTCGCCGACGGAGACGTCGAAAACGGTTATTCAGGGTATCGCACGGGGACTGGACCACGGCACCGTGGAGCTCGTGGACGTCACCAGGCCGGAGGCGAGAGAGGAGCCATTACGGACATCGGAGGACGAACTGCTCGTCATCGGCGTGCCCGTGTACATGGGAAGGGTGCCGGCGGTTCTCACCGGGTGTCTGCAGGCGATCGAGGCCCGCAACACGCCGGCCGTCTGTGTCGTCGTCTACGGAAATCGGGTGTACGACGACGCACTCCTCGAGCTGAAAGACCTCCTGGTGCGTGGCGGCTGCAGACCGATCGCGGGCGCGGCATATATCGGGGAGCACTCCTTCTCCAGCCCCGAGACGCCGACGGCCGAGGGTCGACCCGATGCGAGCGACCTGCATCACGCGGAGGCGTTCGGGCGAAAGATTCGGGAGAAGCTGCTCTCCGCCCCGTCGGTCGACCGTATCCCGGAGGTCGTCATACCGGGCTGCCATCCGTACCGGGGAGACCCGACGCTCTGGACTGTCGACTTCATCGCGGTCGGCGACGAGTGCGCCCGGTGCGGGCTCTGCGCAGAGGGGTGTCCGGTCGGGGCGATCGATCCCGAGGACACTGCTCGGATCGATACGGAGAGGTGCATCACGTGCTGCGCCTGCATCAGGCACTGTCCCGAGCATGCGAGAACGATGAAGCCCGGCCCGGTCAGGGACGCTTCGTTGCGTCTGAGCACGCTGTATAAAGAGCGGAAAGAGCCGGAATTCTTCCTGTAACGGGCAGTTCGGTTGAAAGGAGGGGTCTGTTTACCGGTATCGCCGGCAGTCCCCGGCCCCGGCGACCCGATCCGGAGTCCCGTTGTGATTGCGATGATCGTGCACGCGGCTCCATCGGGGGCCGGCGATGCGGGCAGTCCTCCCCGGGTCTGGGCCCGGGCTCCGGCGTCCCGTCCGCCCGTGCTCTGCGCCTACCCTCGGGCCTTCTCCATCATCTCCCGGGCGAACGTTTCCGCATTCCGGAGGTCGCCGGCATCCGGCCTGCCCTTGTTGAGACCCCCGAAGAACCGGAGAAAACTGTTCGTGTTCCACCCCGCACACCCGAACTCGCCGATGACCGTGTACCCCTTCGCCTGCAGTCTCTCCCGGATCTGCGAGTGGTTCTTCGCAACGAACTCTCCGCCCGCAAAAACGGCCGGGGCACCGTAGGTCGAGAAGAGGAAGGCTCTCTTTCCCGCAACGTGCGGCAGCCGGTCGACAAGGTCGAGAACAGAGGGGTCGAACGTCGCACTGTAGATCCCCGAGCCGAAACCGACGAGGTCGTACCCGGCGATCTCTTCGGGCCCGACCTGCCGGGGCGTCTTCACCTCGGCACCGAGCACGCGTGCACAGGCGTTCGCGATCTTCTCCGTATTGTTGTGATGGTAGGAGTATACGACCACGAGGGATCGTACTGCCTCCTGCAATCCGGTTTCGACTTCGTTCATCTCCATTTTCACCTCTCCCTATCATCCTGTCCCATGGTGATCACGACAGTTCCTCTCTTGTGCCTGATCCGACATATCGGTGAGCCTCGACGATCCGTCCCAGGGGGTAGCCCCTCTCGATGACCGGCCGGTCGGGCTTCAGGGTCGGCCATGATGGTGGCCGCGACGGGCGTAGACCAGATATCCGACATATTTATTATTCTCGTGCGATAAGGACACGCCATGGCACTCTATGTCATGCTCGGGGCCCTGAAGAGCGAGGCCTTCGCCACGCTGGACGGGATCGAGGATCGGGATAAAAGACTGGCAGCCCTCATGGAATCGCTCGGAGGGAAGATTGTCGGCCTGTACTACATGATCGGCCGGTACGACTTTGTGCTGATCTTCGACATGCCGACCAAGGAGAACCTCGTGAAGTTCCTGGCAATCCTCGGGAAGCGCGGGTCCGTCAGGACCGAGACCCTGGAGACCATTCCCGCCGACATGTTCTACAGGATATCGAAAGAGGTCTGATGCGTCGCAGGTGAAGGTTCGGGGAAGACCTCACGCTGAGGGGGGTTCGCTCCCTGCCCCGAGTCCGCCCGCCGCCCGACCTCTCCGGATCGATCGGGGAGAGCCGCTGCAGGTCGCGAACGCCTCCGTTCGATGAAACGTCATTTTTCCCCGTGCGCCGTCCGTCCCGCCCATGAAGCACGGGCATGACGAAGGCACGTCGGTCCGGCCCCCGTCCTCGGCGAGCCGATGGCCCCGTTCTCCCCCCGGTCACGCGCTCCTGTCGCGGCCCCGCCCCGTCCCGGCCCCCGAGGCGATGACCCGAAGGGACGAGGCGAGGCAGAGGAGGGCGTTCGTCGCGAACAGGACCGAGTCTCCCGGGGAGGCGACGACCATGCCGGCGACCAGGAGTGCGAGCCGCTCGGGGCGGCCGATGATCGCGGCGTCCGAGGAGAGGCCCTTCCGGTGGTTGTGCACCCTCGACGCCAGCAGGAGCACCGAGCCCGCGATCACCAGGGCGGCCGTCGCGGGCACGCCCCCGGCGATCGCGCCGGCGATGAAGACGGTCTCGGAGAGCCGGTCGGAGACGCTGTCGAAGTACAGGCCGAACTCGGAGCCGAGCCCGAGGTTTCTCGCGAGGGAGCCGTCCACGGCGTCGAGGCAGGCCCCGACGGCGAAGAGGGCGATCCCCGCATGGAGGTGGCCGTATGCGGCGACCAGCCCCGCGGCCCCCGAGAGGAACAGGCCCGCCGTGGTGACCGTGTTCGGCGTGACCCCGGCCGAGAGGAGGGCGCGGCAGGCCGGCCGCATGGCACGGTCCTTGAACGGCTTGAATCGATAGAGCAGGCTCATCCGAAGGTCCCTCTGGACGGCGGGGGGGTGCACCTCGCCCGTAGTACGGCATCGCCCCGGCATATAGTGCTTTTTGGTTTGATCACGGGGAGGCCGGAGATGCCCTCCTCCGATCGCCCGGCGTCGTGCCCGTACGCAGCCGCTCCGTACGGGCGGACACGGTCGAGCCGGCAGCTGACGGCCCTCTCCGGATCGTGAGGGACATATGGGGAGTGCAGAGGCCCATTCGAGCGGTGAGTTTTTCTACTTCCTTCGATATCCGATACCCTGTGAAGGTGATGACGATTGGACCCTGATCCGTGCGTCCGCACGGCGGGCGAGAGCGGGAGCTCCCGGATGGCGACGACCGGCGGCGGACCGGGGAGGAGGAGCGCATGGTGAGGTGGCGCCAGGGCCCGACGAGCGGGAACGTCGAGGACCGGCGGGGCACAAGGATCTCGGGCAGGGCGGCCGGCGGCGCCGGCGGTATCCTCCTCCTGCTGATCCTGATCGGCGCGGCGATCATGGGCGTGGACCCGGGCCAGGTGCTCGGCGGGGGCGGGGTGCCCTCGGGGCCGATCGGGCAACCCTCGTCGCTCTCCGCGGAGGAGGAGCAGCAGCTCGCCGACTTCACGGCCCAGGTGCTCGGCGACACGGACGCGACCTGGACCCGGGTCTTCGCCGAGGACCTGGGGCGGACCTATACGCCGCCGACGCTCGTGCTGTACACGGGGTACGTGGAGTCCGCGTGCGGCCAGGCCGACGCCGCCGTCGGGCCGTTCTACTGTCCGAGCGACCGGAAGATCTACGTCGACCTCGAGTTCTTCCACGACCTGCACGCGCGGTACGGGGCCCCCGGCGACTTCGCCCAGGCGTACGTGATCGCCCACGAGGTCGGCCACCACGTCCAGACCCTGCTCGGGACCGCACAATACGTCTCGGCCGCCCAGCAGCGGGTCGCGACCCAGGCAGAGGCGAACCGGCTCTCCGTCGCGCTCGAGCTGCAGGCCGACTGCTACGCGGGGCTCTGGGCCAACCGCTCGAGCGCCCGGAACCTGGTCCTCGAGCCGGGAGACGTGGAGGAGGGGCTGAACGCCGCGAGCGCCGTCGGCGACGACCGCCTCCAGCAGCAGTCGCAGGGCTACATCGTGCCCGACGCGTTCACGCACGGCTCGTCGGCCCAGCGCGTCCGGTCCTTCCGCGGGGGGCTCGATACGGGCCGGCTCGGGGCCTGCGATATCGCCGGGCTCCCCGCGGTCGGGTGAGCCCTACCGCCGGGCCTCCAGGGCCCAGAGCCCCGGGTAGCGCGTGACGAACCCTGCGGCGTTCAGCTCGAGCTCGGCGGCATACCCGTATGCGGCCGCTCCGTACCGGTAGCGCCCCGGCCCCGTCCGGCGGTAGACCTGGTCGAGCCGCTCGAGGGCGAAGTCCGGGAGCCGGAGCCGGGCCGCCGTCACCGCGGCCGACTCTCCGACGGCGAGGGCGAGGCGGCGGACCGGGAGCAGGTTCGTGCTCGGGCTGAAGCCCAGGTCGAGGTCGGCGAGGCCCGCGAGCTCCGGGTGCTCGCGCCCGTCGAGCCGCCAGGTGCGGACCCCGTCGACCTCGATAGCGCACCGGACGGCCCTGTCCCCGCAGCACCCCTCGACCCGGGCCGAGACCGTCCGCCAGGCGCGGTCGCAGGCGATACGGTAGTCGAGCCGCACGGGGGCCGCCTCCTCGACGAAGACCGCGGTCCCGGCCAGGACCGGCCCCTCGGGGAGGTGGGAGAGCCGGCAGAACTCGTGGCCCGGCTGGTCCAGGCGCCGCCAGAGCACGGAGCGCCCGGAGTCGCCGGGAGGGTCGCCCGGTTCGTGCCGTTTCGTCATGGGAGCCGCCATACTGCCGGGTACGGCATGGTCTCCTCCGGTACTTCCGCGTGTCGGTCGCCGGTCGTCCGGAAACTCTAATACGCCGGGGGGATATGGCAGGGAGGACGGCGGGGCGAGCCCGCCGGTCCAGGAGAGAGCATCATGGATCGCTATGTCTGTCAGGTCTGCGGATACGTCTACGACCCCGAGGTGGGGGACTCGATCGGCGGGATCCCGCCCGGAGTCCCGTTCGAGGAGCTGCCCGACGACTGGGTCTGCCCCGAGTGCGGGGCCGCAAAGGACCAGTTCGTCCTGGAATCATAGGGTACATCTGCCGGGCCGGAGAGCGCACCTCGGATGCGATCCCCCGGCCCGGTTCGCCACGACCTGTTCGTCGAGCCGGGTGCTATCACTTTTTGGATGATTGATTGAATCGACAGAGCCGGCGCGGCGCCGGATTCGAGGAGTAAGTGATCAATCGTAGTCACGGGTGCCGATCGCCAGAGTCTGTGGCCCCCGTCGGATATGCCCGAAGAGAGGGATCCTTTCACTCGGTTCGTCGCGAAGGTCCTCGTCGCACCGCTGCCGGTCGACGAACCCGCTCGGCTCAATGCGGCCGATGAAGGTCGTGGCCAGAGTATTCAACCGGCGGTGCGGCGCGCGCTGGCGAAAGCTCCTCGATTGAGATCGGAGACGATCCTGGATCAGATATATTACAGTCCCTGATCCAACGGGGAGCAGGAGATCGCATGTCGACGTTTACCGCCGTGTTGCACAAGGAGGACGACCTGTACGTGGCCGAATGCCCGGAGGTCGGCACGGTCAGCCAGGGAAGGACCGTCGAGGAGGCAGTGAGCAACCTCAAAGAGGCGACGATACTCTACCTGGAAGAGTTCCCGCAGAGCGAAGAGAGACGGGCGATCCTGACCACCTTCGAGGTGTCGTCGGTTGCCTCATCATAAGCCGGTCTCGGGCGATCAGACCATACGCATCCTCTGCAATCGGTTCGGGTTCTCCATCTCCGGTCGGTCCGGAAGTCACGTACGACTTTCAAAGACGACGGACAGCGGCAGGGTGGGAACCGTCGTGCCGGACCACGACGAGTTGAAGACCGGTACGCTCAGAGGAGTCCTCCGACTCGCACAGGTGGAGATCGACGTTTTTTACCGGTTTGTCTGAATCGGTCTGCGGGCACTCCCGGTTCTGGGTCCGGGCCGGAGAGATCGACGTCTGCCTGCGGACCCGATCCACTGCTCGTCCGGCGAATCCGACATCGAGGGGGTGGCCGTTGCGGAGGGACGGGCCGAACGCTCGCCCTCCCGGACATCGATCTCTTTTTCCCGCCGGGAGCAGAGCTCTCAGCACACAGGTCCGATCCGCCATGGTCACCGTCTGCGCCTACTGCCACACGATCATTCGCCCCGCGAGCGAGCCGGACGAGCCGGTCAACCACGGGATCTGCGAGCCCTGCCACACGCACTTTCTCGCCCTGCTCGGGATCGACCTCAACCGGTACCTGGACCTGCTCGACGCCCCCGTCGTGCTGGTCGACGAGGAGGCCCGGGTCCTGAGCGCCAATCACCTGGCGCAGGAGTCCTTCCACATCCCTGCCGGCATGGTCCCGAGCCCCCGGCTCTGCGGGGACGTCTTCGAGTGCGAGAACGCCGACCGTCCCGAGGGCTGCGGGCGGACGGTCCCGTGCCTGAGCTGCGCCATCCGGAACACGGTCATGGAGACCCACCGCACGGGAGACCCGGTCGACGGACGGCCGGCCGTGCTCACCAGGCGGCTGCGCAGCAGCGGGGCGGGGCTGGACCTCCGCATCTCTGCGCGAAGGGAGGGGAGGGTCGTCCTCCTGAGGATCGAGCACGCCGGCACGGGCAGGACCTGGCCGGACCGCACGGTGTGACCTGCCTTCCTATCAGCCCGCCACCAACCTCAGCACCTCCCCGGTCATCGTGGCCGGGTCGGGGCCGGCCGCCCGGCTGACCAGGACGTAGACCTCGCGGCTCCGGTCCTCGCCGAAGCCCCGGACGTAGGCGTTCGGGTTGCCGTCCGTGCTGTTCGCCACGCGGAGCTCCTGCGTGGTCCACATCCGGTTCTGCTCGGCCGTGACCCGGTCGGCCTCGAGCGGGTACCGGCCGAGGTCGAAGCCGGCGGGCGGGGTCGCGACGAGGAGCCGGCCTTCGCCGCCCGAGCCGGCCCCGCCGCTCCAGTCGCCGAAGACGTACTTCCCTGCCAGCGCCGGCACCGCCGGGCCGCGGTAGACGAAGCCGCCCACGATCGTCGTGCCCATGTCGTGCCCGAGCTCGACGATCGGCCCGATCAGGGGCTCGCCCCGCGCCCCGGTCGTCGGACAGGTCCCGCTCGCGGGCCGTGAGTTGTCGTTCGGGTCGAAGCAGTGCGTCCCCTCCCGGATCCGCCACCCGTAGTTGCCGCCCTTCGCCACCACGTAGACCGACTCGAAGAGCGCCTGACCGGCCGATGCCGTGAGCAGGCGGCCGGTCACGCTATCGAACGAGAGGTACGCCGGGTTCCGGAGGCCTGTTGCAAAGCACTCGGGGAGGACACCCGTCGTGTTCGCGAACGGGTTGTCGGCCGGGATCGCGTACGCCCTGCCGCCCTCGCCCGGCCGGTCGACGTCGATCCGGAGGATCTTCCCGAGGAGCGTGCTCCCGTCCTGGGCGTTCCCGGTCCCGGGCGTGTGGCCCGTCCCCTCGTCGTCGGCGCCTCCCCCGTCGCCGAGGGCGAGGTAGAGGTAGCCGTCGGGCCCGACGAGAACCGGGCCGCCGTTGTGGTTCTGGGCCGGCTTGTCCATCGTGAGGAGGACCCGCTCGGAGTTCGGGTCGGCACGGTCCGGGCTCCCGGGCGCGACCGTGAACTCGGAGAGGCGGTTCGTGCAGCTCCAGCCCCGGGGCCCGCCCTCGCGGAGGGGCGCGGAGTAGAAGACGAAGAGCCGGCCGTTCTCGCTGAAGTTCGGGTGGAAGGCCATCGAGAGGAGGCCCCGCTCGTCGTACCGGGGGTTCAACCCGACCATCCGGCTCCGGAGGTCGAGGAACGGCTCGACCAGGAGCCGCCCGTCCGCCGCGACGACCCGGACCAGGCCGATCTGGTCCACGACGAAGCGGCGCCCGCTCCCGTCATCGGGCTCCACGAGCGTCATGGGGGCGCAGAGGCCGGTCGCGACCTGTTCGAGCCCCACCGTGATTGCCGGGCCGGAAAGGGGCGTGAACGACTGCCCGTCCCGGAACACGGCCGCCTGGGGTGAGGCCTGGTTGGTCAGATCCGCACGCGAACCGGTCGTCGCGGTCACGGGAGAGGCGCTCCCCTCCGGCGAGGGAGAGGCGGTCGTCGTGGCGGGCGGCCCGTCGCCCGGGTTGCCCGCGCACCCGGCCAGGACGGCGCAGGTCGCGACGATGAGAAGGAGGACTGTCTCGGGGCCCATGAGACCCCATCGGGCGGGTGCGCGATAAACGTTTGTCTCCGCCGGGCCCGGTCAGAGGCCTGGGAGGAGGAGGAGCAGGACCGTGCAGTGGAGGGCCGCGAGGAGCGGGACCGCGACGACGAACCGGAGTTTCCGGGTCTTGTGCCGGAAGAGGCTCATGCCGGCGAGGGCGCCGAACGGCCCGGGGAGGGCCGCGAGGAGGAGGGTCCGCTCGGGCGTCCGGCGCTCCCGGCGGCGGGCCCGCCGCTTGTCGTGGCCGTAGAGGAGCATGACCCCGAGGTTGACGGCGAGGTAGACCGCGGCGAGCGGGAGGAGGGGCGTGAGGGAGATCACCACAGTTCTTTCCCCGGAGGCGGCATCAGGGTTCTGCCCCCGGTCCCGGGGGCGCCCGTCCGCTCCGCCTCCGGTGGAGCATGAAGGCCGACCAGGCCAGCGCGATCAGCACGGGATAGAGCACGGACCACCCGGCGAAGAGGAGGATCACGCCCGTGAGGGCGAGCGAGACCGCGCTGACAAACCGACCGGCGCGCACCCCCCTGAGGAGGACGAGGCCGGCTCCGCACCCCCCGAGATAGGTCAGGATGAACGAGGCGTTCGGGAGCTGGATCAGGGCCGGGAGCGAGACGAGCCCCGAGGAGAAGCCGAGGA
>Ga0074193_1003801_pt1 | contig 10397 bp, 7 predicted proteins | sample EPASupsiteHSE605_FD_64523 | JGI IMG/M metagenome (GOLD analysis project Ga0074193, IMG submission 64523) | Bioremediated contaminated groundwater from EPA Superfund site, New Mexico - Sample HSE6-05 | ecosystem: Environmental > Aquatic > Deep subsurface > Groundwater > Contaminated ...
CCTTCTTTTACATATAAATCGAAATTAAATCAGCATCATCTTTCCGAACTCCTTTGTGAAATATTGCCCGGCCGGCGTGTCAATCTTTTCCATTTGCTGCCCGTCGAGTTTTACAATTACCCGGTACAAATAAACGCCGTTGGCAAGCTGATCGCCGAATTCATCGCGGCCGTCCCACGCATATTCAGTAATATTACGACCAATATGTATTGGTCCGAGCTCGGTTTTATCAATTTCCCTAACCACCTTGCCCGTGACGGTCATAATCTGGATTTTGAAATATTCCGGGACTTCGGAGCCGGTAAGCGTAAATACAAAGTGCGTTTTGGTACTGAAAGGATTCGGCCAGTTCAATACATCGGTGATTGCCGGCTTATTGATAACTTCAAAATTAATTTTATAATCAATGCTGCCACTTTCATTGCCGCTCTTGTCGCGGGCCTGAACCACCAATGTGTAAACACCATCGGTAAAAGAACCTGCGGGGTACTCAATACGCGCTGTATTATTGGTTGTTGAATACGGCGGATAAAACCGCATGTTTTCCTGCCCGTCTTCGGTAAAGAAAATCCGCTCCAGATCAGCAGCTCCGGGCCGCAACAAAAATATTCTGAATGCTGTTGTGTCATCCAAAGGCAGATATTTGTTTTCGTCTTTCAGCATTATTTCAATCAATGGCTGCGTACTGACAATATCTCCATCCAGAATATGTACGCCATCAAAGGTTACATCCAGCATGGGGTTGATCAGATCCTTGTCAACAAAGAATTTGATTTCTGCAATATTATTAAAATGGTATTGCTCCAGCTGATCATAAAATCCGGTGGCACTGTCAACCGGATTAAATTCGACCCACAGACTGTTCAAACCGGCAAAACCTTCACTTGAAAACGAAATGGAATCAATCAGTACATCGCCAACCGGATGCAGCCTCAGTTTTTTCGACGCCAGATGATGAATATTCCGTGCATTATCAATCAGCCAATAGGCAACCGACAGACTGTCGGGAAAATCAACAGGCCCTACATTGCGTGTGGCAATGGCCATACGAACCATTTCACCTTCCTGAATGGTATCATTATAAAAAGTAAAATACGATATTGGATCAATAGCGGTTTCGGGAACCGGCTCGTACAACACCTGCCAGCGATCAAGCTGTGCAGCAGTCCGCATACTGTCATCGCTCATGCGCAAATGCAGCTTCAGATAAGGATAAACAGTTGCGTCGATACGGGAACTCAGATTTAAAATATCAAGCGAATCCTGCACCGGCGGTAAATTAAATATGACGGTATCCTCTGTTCCGTCTTGTTTAATTCCAATCACCGACAGGCGCACCGTATCGGTCCACAAGCCGGGCTCAAAGCTTTTCACGCGCCAGTGCAGACTTCCCCACTCTGCAGCCGGACCAATGGGGGTAGATTCAATAAATCCCTCTTTCCAGTTGGTGGTAATATCCCACGATCCGGAAACCGGGCTGCTGATAGACGGGGCAACTCTTTCATCGGCCATACTGTAATAGCCTTTACGCCCGAAAATGATATAAGGAATGTTGTAGGGCAACGTGCGGATAATATTCGATCCGATACTTTCAAATGCATCGTACAAATTCTCGGTATAATTCTGAGCATTGTGATTCCGGTGACTAAACGCCAGCACATAGTATCCGTTCGGTACAGCATTGATCAAATCCGTCATCCGCTGATACCAGACTGTATCCGGAGTAGCAATAGTATCCTCCCATATACCATCCGTTGTGAAAAAATCAAAATCATAATATTCATAATCCCTGCAATTCATCGAATTGAATGGCCCGAGCTTATCTAAATCGGGGTCCGTATTTGACCAGGGTGTAATACTCAGCGTATCGAAAACAGCGAACTTCATTCCGTTGCCACCGTCGTTCGTACACGACCACTGTCCCTTGTTGATATTATTGATTTTATACCATTCTTCCTGCCACTGAGTGTATGGGAAAAACCCGGTCTGCGCCTGAATATTCACAATACTATTGATAAATTCAAAATATCGCGATGGCTTATTATATGACACATAGTTATATTCATCCTTTTTAAACTGAAAGAAATGCGCCTGACCCCATCCGCGCTTTCCTGCAATAAACTGAAATGAGCTTTCACGCCAGTTGATGTTGGATGCTGAACTTACACGCCAGTAATACACCGTTGAATCGGCCATGCTGATCATACTGAAAGGCAGTGCCCACTCTACAATTCCTCCACTCTGCGTTATGTGGCTGCTTTGCTGCATAAACGGACTGTCGAACGCATCCGTTGTGTCAATCTGAAATACATACGATGCCGATGGAGCCATGGCATAGCCAGTACTTGCCACAAGAGTAACAAATGTATCGGGTAACACCTGAAACTCGTATGGATACACAGGGTTAACATCGTTCGAAATAATGAACAGCGTTGTAGAAGTACTATTGTTGCTCTCTGACGATTCCACTACTCCATCAAAGGCGTCAATGATAGCTGAAAAGGAATTCAGTCCAACCCCATTCAAAGGGCTCACCGGAAAAATAAATGAAATGGTATCGGCATAAGCCGGACTTTTTACCATTCGCTGAACCATTTCGGTGGTATTATCCGGAAATGTCCTGGTCAGTTCAAGAATAACCGAATCGCTCACCGCCATACCGACGTTATGCGCAATTACATTCACTGTAAATGAATCCAGATCGCTTGTAATGACAGACGGTGAAAAATACAGACTGGTGGAATTCAGCATCAGATCGGGCTGAGGAAATGATCCCAGACGTAACACCGGATCGCCGTGCAAAGTCATTTCAAGACAAACATCGCGTGTATAAGACGAAGCAGAATAGCTTTGCAAGGTTTTGACAGTTTCCTGAATAATATATCCGATGGGTCTGCCATAATTCTGGCGCGCAATACGCCTGATCAATTCAGAACTGTATGTATCCAGTGCAGGGATGGTTGATTGGGTAATAGAACCCAGATATCCGATGGTGCCTTTATCCTCAATCAACACAAATTCTTCGGCCGAGCTGTTGGGATACTGATACAAATCGCCGGCAAAACATGAATTGGCAATTAAGAACGGATAACGCTTATAATTGCTGTAATCTCCCGGATTGTCAATACTGATATCAAATCCAATTCCGGCTCCATGACCAAAAAAATTCAGAATCGCAACACCCTCATTTATCAGCGTTTTTAAACTATCGCTCTGATTTTGCTGTATGGGCGCCGTCGATGATTTCGAAAACGTTTTTACATCAGCTCCAAAATAAGGCGCCATCAGCGTATCACGAAACTTGTTCAGAATGTTGAGCAACGTGATCATCTGACTGTACTCCGATCCACCCGCAAAATGCAGTACTCGTTTCATCCATTGAAGCTCGTTCGGATTGGCCGGATTATATGGCTTGTTTTGTTCAGTTTCATAATCCTGCATTTTTTCCAGATACCAGTCAACAGCCATTGGAGTACGGGCTGCCAGACGACCGGTCGGAATAGCCTGTGCATAATTGTTGTCCTCCTGTTCCGATGTAAACAGGTTGTCTGAAGGCGGATTCCCAAACGATGGAACCAGGGTCAGTCCATAATAGGTGTTGTTCTGCCGGTAGGCATATTTATCACCAGCCCGGTACCCTTTACCAATCAGAAACAATCCATGAATGGTATCGGCAAACTGAGTCCGGGCAAAGCGCGTAAAATTGGTAATGGCCAATGGATGTTTACCAATGCCGTAGGCAAATTCATCGTACAATAAGCCAACATCTGCCACCAGCGACTTATAGCCGGTGCTGTTGCGGTATGTCGCATAATTATTGGCTTTTGACAGTAACGAATTGTGTGTTACAATCAGATAATCGACATCGTCGTACAGCGCGTTACTGAAATCAATAAAATAACCGGCTGTACCGGTGGCATTGACCGGCAGCATCGAGTTTACCGGAAACACAGCACTTTCTGCCGCAATAAACAATTGTTTCGATGAACCACTGTTGGGCACAAGAAAGCTGACATTGGCCCCGCCTCTGGTAGTAAGAATCCGTCGGTGGTTAGTGATATCATATACAATAACCGTATCCGTGGCTGGCGCTGTAAGCCCTGTAAATGAAAAGTAAGTTTTGGCACCAACACCATCAGCCGATTCAAACAGCAAAGAAGCAGAAAAGTTAATGTTTAATTGCCGCGGATAGCGAATATTGATATAACTCAAGGCTGTCAGATCAGCTGCACTGCCAAGATCGTTGGGCAAGGTTACATCAAAGGCAGTGGCCCCGGATGTTAATGTATTTGCAGGTCTGCTCTTTAAAACCCTGATGGGCACATAACCTTCGAAAATGGTGTCCACATTCAGTCCTGCAAAGTTCATTACCACATGGTGATCGGGATTTACATTGATGTAATTAGATGCTCCTAGCAATAATAAATCAATGGTAGCATCCGGACCGGCGGTATAAACCGATGGTGTCGGAACATTCCGGGAGTAGGACGTTGCCTGAGTTATATCAAAACCTAAATCAAACCACCCTTCGCAATTGGTATAGCGGGGATCGGTAATACCACTCTGCTCTGTCTGTCCGTTGTAATAAGCCGACGTAAAATTTACCCGCGAATTGAACCATACATAACTCTGCGAAGTGTAACCTGAAAAATTCCGATCCGTTTCAACAATCATCCGTCTGTTGGAAATAGATGAATTCCAGGTGAAGAAATAAACGGTCGTATCATTAAATAAACTGTAATCGGTATTTGGAATATCGGCCGGATTCAGATACATGTCGGCGTCAATACCGCTTCGGTTGCGCATTCCGTAAAACTCTACATAATCGCCCGCATTAAATACACCGTCGTTTTCACCTCGCACATAAATATATTGTTCCTCACCATTTGCAAACAACTGAATCTGACGCGGATCGAAGGTGCTGAGCGGAATTCCGGCCGAAGCCAAGGCTGAATACGACAAACGGTAAACACCATCTTTTGCAACCTTTATTTTAAAATATCGCTGCGAATAATTAATCCACTCATTGCCGTAATTCTGCGCAACCAACGATCCGGTGCAGAAAACAGAAACGAAAAATAAAAGCAGCAGTAATCGTTTATTCATGCAATCAGATACTTGGATTTTTTCCGGTTCCCATATTTTTCGGACGAATATTAAAGACCAACGAAAAGACATTGGAATACAAAGCTACACTCACATCGCCCAGATCGGTCAATGCATAATCAATCGATAAAATATCCTTGATTCGGATACCGACTCCCATATTGGGCTGCAGCGTTGTAATCTTCTTTCCGTCAAAGTTCGTCTCTTTCTGAATGTTTCCTACTCCACCACGCAGATAGGCTACATTATTATAATTCACTTCAAACCCGGCGTGCACATCCACACTGGCAAAACCGGTTTTCAGCAACACATTTCGTTTTCCGTCAAACGTAATATCCATGCCGGCTTCGGGATATACCGAGAAACTGTTTGAGATTTCGAAAGTGCGGCCTGCACCCAGTAACAAACGTGGCATGGTGAGTTCAAGACTATTCTCAGGTATTTCATTACCGGTGAGCGTAAAAACCTCTCTGGTAGCGTCGTCCAGCGTATAGGACCAGGCGTTGAAAGTAGATGTAACATCGCGCAGCACAGCACCAAAGCGCCATTTGTCCTTACGGTACTGAGCTCCGGCATCGATGCCGAATCCCCAGCTGCCGCCAAAATCGCCTACGCGGCGACGGATGATTTTTGCATTGGCGCCCACCTGCAGATTTTTAATTGGAAGTTTTTTCGAATAACTCACGATAAATGCATTGTCAATCGCACTGAAAGTGGTAATGCGGTCATAATCGATGTTGCCCTGCGCATCAATCAGCTCAGTAGTGTTCGGAATATCGTCGACACCAAAACGGATAAAAGAAAAAGCCAGCGCCGATGAATCGCTTGTTACCGCCGCCAGCGAAATGTTATCGTACTTCGCAATGCCGGCAAAATATTCCGAATGCATCAGAAACAACTGCCGCGGTGCTTCGCAATCGACCAGCCCAGCCGGATTCCAGTAACCCGCCGAGGCATCTCCTACCGAAGCAATCACCGAATTCGACATGCCCAACGCCCTGCCGCCAACACCTATGGCCAGAAATTCATTGGAATACTTGGGCGCCTGTGCCAATGAGGCCCAGGAAATACATAAAAAAACAACAATGACAAATAATCTCTTCATACTGGCTGAAATCTGCATTTTGAGTGTAGTAACGCACAAAAGTCAAAAATAGTTTCTACCCTTTATATTTTTAATGTATAAAAGTACAAATAATTCTAAAATCGGGTACTGGAATATTTTTATCGTCATATTTTACCGGAAACTGAATGAATTCCGCCATTAACTAACCATATAGTTGCACAACTAATCTTTTAGTTACCTTTGTTTTGAAAATCCCAGCTATATGGAAAAAGAATTAACCCGTGCCGAAGAACAAGTCATGGAACACCTTTGGGAAATGAAAGAGGCTTTTGTAAAAGATATTGTTGAGCGGATGCCAGAGCCGAAACCGGCCTACACCACCATTTCAACCATTATCCGGATTCTTGAAAAAAAAGGAATTGTTGCGCACAAAGCGTATGGAAACACGCACGCCTATTATCCGCTCATCAGCCGCGAACAATACACCGAATTCTGCACAACCAATCTGGTGAGCCGTCATTTTTCAAACTCATTCAGCAGCCTTGTTTCGTTTTTTACTTCAAAGAAAAACCTGAGCGTGGCAGAACTGGAGGAAATTCAAAAACTGATTGATCAGGAAGTCGATAAAAAGAAAAAGTCATGAGCACCCTGCAATATATCCTCTATGCCAATGTGCTGATGCTGGTTTCAGGAAGTGTGTACTACATTTTTCTGCGCAACAGAATACACCATACAACAGCACGAATGTGGATTATCATCACCATGCTGCTTTCAGTTTTTGCTCCGTTGGCAGGCCAGCTGATTCCCGCTCCCGAAGCGGTTTCTGTAATGCATTATACTTTGCCGGAAATTAATATTACCAGCGGACAACAAGCCATTGAAACACAACATACACCTGTTGCAAACTGGCCGCTCATATTGTTTCTCTCAATTTCAGCATTGACGATAATTCGCTACATTGCTGGATTGGTGCGGATTGGCCGATACATGCGTCAACACACTTATATGCGCATCGGACCATTCAAATATTTCAGCATTCCTGAAAACGCGCAGCCATTCTCGTTTTTCACCATGATATTCCTTCCGCCGACACAACATTTCACCATCATCAGTCTGCACGAAGAACAGCATGCACGCCTGCATCACACACTGGATATACTTTTGAGCGGATTTCTGTTTGTTCTGTTCTGGATCAATCCAATGTATTGGCTGATTACAAACGAACTCCGAAACATTCATGAATATCAGGCCGACGAGGCTGTACTGGCCAGCGGAACAGATATGAAACAATATCAGCAAATCCTTCTTACGGCAGCTTTCGGAACCATTCCGGTCATGCCGGTAAGTCATCTTAAACAATCCACAATCAAAAAACGCATCATCATGATGAAACAAAAAAAATCATTTCGATCATCGGCACTGTGGCTATTACCAGCTGTGATGCTTGTTTCAGCTGCCATCTGGTTTACCGCCTGCGGCTCGAAAAAACAATCCGAAAGCAAAACCAACGACTCGGCAAAAACCGAAACCAGTGCAAAAACAGATGCCGGTAAAACTGTTCCGGCCCTTGATGAAGTATTCGAAGTCACTGAAAAAATGCCTGAATTCCCTGGTGGCAACGAAGCGCTGTCGCAGTTTATGGTGAAAAATATCAAATATCCTAAAGCTGCAATAGAAGAGGGCATCCAGGGTACAGTCTATGTCGATTTCATTGTCAACAGCGAAGGGAAAGTAACTGAAGCCGAAATTCAGAAATCCGTTTCACCCGAGCTGGATGCAGAAGCCCTGCGCGTTATAAACAAAATGCCGAACTGGACGCCTGCCGAACAAAAAGGCGAAAAAGTATCCGTGCACTTAACACTTCCTGTGAAATTCAAATTGCAGTAGTATCGCAAAACATTGTATTAAAGAGGCTCCGGCCTCTTTTTTTATGTCCGGATTTTTATTCCGGATTATTTCGCAATCCAGACTACATCACCGCTTCCGCTCTGATGTGCGAAATAGCGCGCCAGCACAAAAAAGTAATCACTTAAGCGGTTTATATATTTCAATATTTCAGGATGAACCGGCTCCGATTCATGCAAACGCAATACAGTTCGCTCCATGCGCCGACAGACCGTCCTGCATACATGCGCTCTGGCTGCGGTTTCGCTGCCTGCCGGTAAAATAAAATTTTTCAATTCCGGCAGCGTTTCATTCATCCGATCGATTTCCGATTCAACCAGTTTTGTATCGTCCGGTGTGATGTCGGCAAAATATTTTTTTTGCGCTTCAGCGGGATCAACAGCCAGATGCGACTCAATCAGAAATAAAGTGTTCATCACAGTTTTCAGAAACGATTTCACCAGCGAATCTGTTGTTTCTTCAAACAAACAACCGGTAAAAGAATTCAATTCGTCCACCATACCATACGACTCAACCCGTATGCAATTCTTAGGTACAATGCGGCCTCCAATCAGCGAGGTGGTGCCACTGTCGCCTTTGCGTGTATAAATCTTTGCGTCTTTATTCATAGCCAACCAGATTATAAATTCTCCGATAATGAATCAAGGATATCCTGATGGCGGGTAATTTTATGATTCAATTCATCGGATTCAATCAGACCATCGCGCAAACGTATGATGCGGTGCGCATATCGGGCAATATCTTCTTCGTGGGTTACCAGAATTATGGTGTTCCCTTTTGCATGCAAATCATTGATCAGGCCCATGATTTCCACCGAAGTGCGTGTATCAAGGTTTCCGGTAGGTTCATCGGCCAGAATGATGGATGGATTATTCACCAAAGCGCGCGCAATCGCCACACGCTGGCGTTGTCCTCCGGAAAGCTCATTGGGCTTATGTTCCATGCGGTCAGCCAGACCAACATCGGTCAATGATTTTTCTGCCAGTTCAAGACGCATTTCTTTTTTAATGCCCGCATAAATCAAAGGCAGTGCAACATTGTCGAGCGCCGAATAACGCGGTAGTAAATTGAACGTCTGAAACACAAAACCAATTTCCTTGTTGCGGATTTCCGCCAGCTGGTTGTCGTCGAGCTGGCTCACATCCTGATTGTTCAGAATATAGGTTCCACCCGTGGGCGTATCCAGACAACCCAGTATATTCATCAGCGTTGACTTTCCTGAACCCGAAGGCCCCATCAATGCAACATATTCGCCCCGTTCAACATGAAACGAAACGCTGTTGAGTGCCTTCACAAGCACTGTCCCTACTTTATAATGGCGGCTGATATTTTCCAGCCTGATGACTTCCGGCATAACACAGATATTTAATACAAAGCTAATGGATTTTTTGATGTGAATCAATCAACTTTCAAATCCCGGTTATTAAGCCAGGTTCAATTTTATTCGCAAAACCACAACGCTATTGTATCACGGTATGATGCACCATATTCTTCGGTCAGAAACATATCAATATCATCGCGGGTATTTACATTTTCTTCACTCATAAGATCCTCATTGTTTAAAATACGCAACACCATGCAACGAAATGCACTTTCCTCATTCAGCCTCTTATAATGATACATCATGTCAACCTGAGCCTCCAGATTGCCTTTACCCGAAGCTATTATACAATACTTAAGTTCTTTTTCTTTATCCAGTGGAACAGCATTACTTTGGCAACCAACAATACAAACAGATGGTTCTCCTCTTGAATAACATGTTGATAATTCATACAATGCAGATGGATGACCTAATGAATCCGCTTTTAGCAAATATCTTTCTCCTTCAACATATTTTCCTGTACAAAACATATAAATACCCAAATCATAAATAGCACTATAAGAATTTTTGTCCGCTGCAAACCGCAACAGGTTGAGTCCATAAGCTGTGTCCATCTCAGAGGCCAATTGTTTGAATAAAAAAAAATGACCCATAAAAGCGCTGGCCTCAACATGCTGTACAGCAATTGCGTTATTCATATATAACAAAACAGAATCCCACAAATGCGGAATACCCTGATTGATATACTCGTCATTAAATGCAAGCGCTTTCTCATAATCTGTCTGGCCGGGAATAGTGTTACGGGTGTTCGAAACATTTCAAAGAGCATATTTTACTGAGCTTACAACGTTGTTTGTTTCTTTAAGCAGAGCTCATGAAGTCCATAAGTTTTACCGAAAAACGAGTTTTGGATCTCCTCCGCAGGCTGTAACAATTATGGACATTATTAGTTCGTCCACCTCTATATGAAATCGTCTCACTGCCGTTTTGTATCCTATC
>Ga0074193_1003802_pt1 | contig 10397 bp, 8 predicted proteins | sample EPASupsiteHSE605_FD_64523 | JGI IMG/M metagenome (GOLD analysis project Ga0074193, IMG submission 64523) | Bioremediated contaminated groundwater from EPA Superfund site, New Mexico - Sample HSE6-05 | ecosystem: Environmental > Aquatic > Deep subsurface > Groundwater > Contaminated ...
TCCAACTCCTTGCGCCGACGGGGGTCAAAGGGATGATTATCGCCAGCGTGATGGCCATTGTCATGAGCTCGGCCGACTCCTTTTTATTGAGCGCCTCGGTGGCGGTGGTGCATGACGTCTACCAGCCTCTGGCGGGCAAAAAACAGCACAACGATAAATTCAAGCTTAAGCTCGCGCAGCTGGCCAATATCCTCACCGGCGGCGCGGCGCTGATTTTTGTGCTCTACATCCCCAACGTCCTCGATGTATTGATTTTTGCCTACAACTTTTGGGCGCCGATGATTTTGGTGCCCCTGGTGGCGGCATTGATGGATTTCCGCGTCACCAAACGCTCCTTTTTTGCGGGCTTCGCCGCCGGGCTCGCCGGGACGGTCCTCTGGAATCTCACCGCCGGCCGCACCATCCCAATGGACGGTATCCCGATCGGCGTCGGCTGCAGCCTTGTCGCCTTCGTTTTGGCGAATCTCCCGGCGTATTTAAAGCGGCAAGGAAAGCACGCCAAGGACGCCAAATAACAGCGCCCGGGCATACCACATAACAACGTTGCCCGGTAAGGCATACCGAGTAACAATGTCTGGTAGCAAGGCATTCCGAGTAACAGCGTCTGTTCACAAGGCATTCCGAGTAACAACGTTGCCCGGCAAGGCATACCGAGTAACAATGTCTGGTCGCGAGGCAATCCACATAACAACGTTGCCCGGCAAGGCAGTCCGAGTAATAACGTCTGGTCACAAGGCAGTCGGCGCAACCATGTCTTCTCGCAAGGCCTAGCCACACAACAATGTCTTCTCACGGGTAATAGCGCGGTCAGCGCCGCGAGCGTATGGTGAGGGTATTGCCGCTTGCGAAGCACCGGCAACGACGGCGAGAAATCGCCGAAGCCGAACGGAGTCGAGCGAAGGCTCCACCGCCATAGCGGGCGCGCAGCGGTCCCGCGTTGAGGTGGCGTGACGGGGCAGCGAAGCATGCCCCGGCCGGCTAATTGGTGAAGTCTGCGGCGCTGTGGAGTGATAGGCGTTTGTTGTGCCAAAGCATTAAATCCCAGTCACCATGCATACCAAGGCCATGTATAGATAACTCCCTACGCGTTGAGCGCGAGGCAAGTGCGGTAGATGACGCGATAAAGACATGGGAGAGTTTTAATACCACTAGCACAGACTCATCCGGACGGGCGGCGAGAAGATCTATCGCCATTATACTCGCCCATTTGCCGAAGTACAACAGAAGAAGGTAAGGTAAAGTGTAAGGTAAATATTTTTTATAAGTACCGTATATGCTAGCCAATAGGATTTTGAATAATTTTAAATTTCAAATTATTGTCTCGAGATGGCAATTGTTTAATTTGAAAAGGGCTCTCAATCTTTGGTATTATTAATGATTGAGAAAAGAAAATCGCTTCTTGTCCAACATTTCGACAACGTGCACTATAACTAATATCATAAATGTACTTTTGAGTCATTTCATATAAGCCAATAATTTCAGGGGCATTGTCATATGAACATATCCATGGTGTCTCAATTTTTTTTATCCGTTCTGCAATTAATTTATGGTCTTCCTCTGTATAATAATTTCGATATAGTGCCTGCCCTTTTACAAAGTATGGAGGATCAAAATAAATAAGAGACTTTTTATTAAGCTCACTCTCAATTGTATCAAGAAAATCAATGGCATCCATATTATGGACTTCTATTTGTGCAGAAAGAGCCGCAAGTTTTCTAATGCGATCGATTAAGTCTATTTTATTAAATCTAGCATCAATCCCATAGGTCGCTTCTTGAGCGTACCCTCCAATGACCCCACCACTTAAGACACCAGATACATTTGTTCTATTTAAAAAAAACGTTGAAAATCCCAAATCGATTGTTGGTATTTCAGGTATTTTTTGGATTGCTTTTTGTCTTCTCCATTCTTCAATTGATATGGGTGTATTATTAATTCTATTGCAGAGCTCTTCTGAATATAATTTTAAACTTTCCCAAAATGCCCATATTGACCGGTCAGCATCATTGATGATGATTTTACTAACAACACCAGAAAGTAAAAGTGAGCAAGCAACACCAGCCCCACCAGCATATGGCTCGACATAGACCCCATTTTTCAATTCATTCTGAATAATTATATATTTGATAAATGGGGCAAGTTTTCCTTTGCCTCCTGGATATCGCAATGGAGATTCAAAAGCCATAATTATTCCTTATAATCGAGTAAAAACTTTGTAAATTCATGGATTACACTCCAAAGATTTCTTAAATCATCTTTACCTGGAAATATAATATCATGATGCATATAAAAATTCAATGTGTCTAAACTGACAACATTTTTTGAATCCAAAAATTTCGTAATAGCTGTCTTCAAATTTTTGTCCAGCTCCTTATCCAATTTGGTTTTCAAAAAGCATATTCGAGTATATAATTTTTCAGCCAATTTGGGTTTGTTTTCTGTAAAAGTTAGTAACTCTTCCTCCAATTTCATTGATTTTATATAATCACAAACTGCCAAATCCAAAAATACCCGAAGCATTACAGCAAACGTATTTGGCTGGGTTGAATAAGTGACCTTCTTAAGTTCATAAAAAACTTCTACCAACCTATCATTTTCAGAATTTAAGTGTAAAGAGGATGGTATTTTGCATGTATTTCGATTTCCGCCCTTATTTCCATTAGGAGGTTGAGGGAGCGGTAGTGGCTTAGGGTCAGAAGGCTGCGGCTGTAGCAAATTGGTCCAACTACTTATCGATACATAATTCCCTGTTGACCTCGGCCAATCTACAATCTTACGATATTTAGCTTCAATGTATTCTTGCAGTTGGCTGTTAGTAGATACTGAGCGTGATGTCATATTACCGGCAATTATTTCTCTGACAATAAATGTCAAAGCAGCTTCAAATTCATCTTTTTCTAAACCACAAACAAACTCCTTAGTTTGTTCATCTTGGCTTAATTTAAAAAATTCTTTTCCGACACTGGACTCAAAAATGCGAATAAAAGTTGTAAGAGGAAACGCATGGATATCATTGACAACTTCACGCTCCCTAAAAGTCAAACTCTGAAGTGTTTTTGCATAGTCTTGCAACTGAGTCATATTCAATGCATGACTAAAATCTGACGGTTTGAAACCCGAAAGGCGACATGCGTCATCAACATCGCCGTTACATTCCGATAGGACAAAAAGCAACCAACGTTTTTGCGGTTCTGTCTGCCATTTGTCAACTGGGCTAGTAGTATGGCGCTGAGAGATAAAAAAAAACGCATCTTTTAACGAGGGAGCAATACATACCTGAATCTTTTTTATGCTTTCCAAGTCAACATTTACCGCATATCTACGAACAGATGTACGTTTCTCAATTGGAGCGAGTTTTGGATTTATAAAAAGTTTTAATGCCGCGACTCGTCTATTGCCCTCAACTACTGCCATTAAGCCTTTGGCATCAGGAGGCAACACCACAATTGTATCAAATCCTAACCATCCTTGCTCAGAAATACTACGCAAAAGCTTATTAAATTTATCCTCAGCTTTTTCATATATTTCTTTTATTACTTGACGCGGAGATACGTAATAATCAGGATCTTCCATCAATCTTGGATTTTCATCCCAAAGTTTCAATGAATTCACCGCGCGTAAATTACGGTTTTCTGACCAATGCATAAAAGCTATCCCCCATTTTATACAACATAATTCATTAAAAAATATACAATGTCAATATAAAACAAAAAATCTATAATTTCAAATAATAATATATTGATTTTTAAATATCGATCATATTTAATAATCAATCACAACCTACTATACTACTTTATCTTGCAAATGCAAGTTATTAAACAAGTAAAATGAAAATTATATCTCACTAACTCGCCCAGATGGGCGGTGAAAAAATTTATTTGATAGAACATAACCAATGTAGCTTGGTACAGATCGTGGTTGTCGGCCACGCCATGCGGTAGACTTCCGCCCGTAGCCGGCCGGGGCATGCTTCGCTGCCCCGTCACGCCACCTCAACGCGGACGGCTTCGCGCCCGCTATGGCGGTGGAGCCTTCGCTCGACTCCGTTCGGCTTCGGCGATTTCTCGCCGTCGTTGCCTTCGCATGCGCTCGGCAATGCCCTCACCATACGCTCGCGGCGCTAACCGCGCTATTACCCGCGAAAAGACAAGGTTATGTAAATTGCCTTGTGTGGAGCCGTTGTTATGTGGACGACCTTACAAGCAAACATTGTTGCGTAAGTTGCCTTGTTGAGAAGACATGGTTGCGCGTGTTGCCTTGCGACCAAGCATTGTTGCTGAAATTGCCTTATTGAGCAAACACTGTTATGTGGACGGCCTTGTGAGTAAACGTTGTTACACAAACGGCTTTACAAACAGACACCGTTGCTGAAATTGCCTTGCGATAAAACGTTATGATGCGGTATTTTGCCGAAAAAACGCAACGCCTATTTGCTGCATAATTTGCTACATGAAATTTAACGCGCAAATTCGCCAACGGTTTTTTCCAAAAAAGGCTGCGGTATTCCCTAATGGTTTTTTGCGTTGAGCCGGGAGGCAAGGTCGGTTTTTTCCCAAGGAGGCGCGAGGGAGCGTACTTTGGTACGTGACCGAGAAACGACGACTGGAAAAAAGAGAGATTGCCCGCAAGTTTCCCTACCGTTTTTTGCGTTGAGCCGCGCGGAAATGTCGAGTTTTGCCCAAGGAGGCGCGAGGGAGCGTACTTTGGTACGTGACCGAGAAACGACGACTGGCAAGGCGCGAGATTTCCCGCGGATCAATGCAAAAAAAAGTGGTACACCCGACGAGATTCGAACTCATGACCTTCTACTCCGGAGAGATAAAAAGCCCCCTCAGAGCCATCCGTTTGAGCTCAAACGATCATCACAAAACATCAAAAATCAGGGCTTATTTGCTACATAATTTGCTACATGGGATTTTACCCAAAACGTTGTCATTCAGCTCATTCATGTTATTGCAAAAACTCAAACCCGAAAAAATTAACTGAGTATAACATATCACCGTTTTTTCAAAAGTCAAGTCAAGCTAAAACCGCCCCCCGAGATTCGAACCCTGACGACAGGTGATACCGTAAATAAAGTAGATAAAATCGACAAATATTTTTTAATTGCGGGCAATTTCTTTAGAGTTATGATTTGCATATTGAAGCGAAACCAATTATATTATTTCGCAGTACTAAAAATATTGTTAATGCCTGTTGAACCCATAGAAAATTCCCTGCGATTTGAAAGGATGACGCGATGAGCGAACAATTGCCGGAAAAAAGCCAATTCCTGATTTATCAGACCGAAGACGGGAAAATCAAGCTTGATGTCCGTTTCGATGACGAGACGGTTTGGTTGACACAACAATTGATGGCCGACTTGTTTCAGACCACCAAACAAAATATCAGTCTCCATGTCCAAAATGTCTTGGATGAAGGGGAATTGAGCAAAGAGTCAACTGTCAAGGAATACTTGACAGTTCGACAAGAAGGCACCCGTCAGGTACAACGCTTGATGGAGTATTACAATCTCGATATGATTATCTCGGTCGGCTATCGGATAAAATCCAAGGTTGCCACGCAATTTAGGGTTTGGGCTACCCAACGGTTAAGCGAATTTATCCGCAAAGGGTTTGTACTGGACGACGAGCGGCTCAAAAACCCCGATCTGCCGTTTGATTACTTTGAAGAGTTGTTGCAACGCATTCAGGATATCCGCACCTCGGAAAAGCGTTTCTACCAAAAGATAACCGATATCTACGCCACCAGCATTGATTACGACCCGACGACCGATATCAGTATCAATTTTTTCAAAACCGTGCAAAACAAAATGCACTGGGCAATTACCGGACAAACTGCCGCTGAAATCGTTGCCACCCGCGCCAAAAGCGAGTTGCCCAATATGGGGCTCACCAGTTTCCGGGGAGCAAAGGTCCGCAAAGCAGATATCGGGATTGCCAAAAATTATTTGAACGAAGCAGAAATATCCGCCCTCAACAACCTGACCGAACAATATCTGGTGTTTGCCCAAGGCCAAGCCATGCAACGCATCCCCATGCACATGACCGATTGGATCGCCAAATTGGACGCCTTCATCTCCATCAACAACCGCAAAATTTTGGACAATGCCGGAAAAATCTCTCATGAGTTGGCGCTGAAAAAAGCGGAGCAGGAATATGACAAATTTCATGCGGCGCGAATTGCCGCCTCCTCCACAGAGCCGGGAGAGTTCGAAAAAGCCATCGGCAGTTTGCCGCCTCAACCAGTCAAACGCAAAAAGAAGTAACCTCTATGCTCAATCTGAAACAATACCGAGTCTGCGCGCTCGATGTCTTTAAGCGTTGCGTGAAACGCAGCGCAAGCGGAGCGAGCGCGCAACCGTCTAATTTTTCATAATTTTGCTCAAACATAGAATAATTTGAAAAAGAGGGTTTTGTTTTTCTTTTTTTGTTTGCATAAAATCGTATCCAATGGTATATTACTACAGTAAGGTTTTGATGCAGGGGTATACTTAGCAACAGGCTGTAAGCTGAGGGGCTAAAAATAGGCAAGCTTTATGTCAAGTTCTGTGTATGAATTATTCAATATGAATAGAAAGAATGGGTTGTTCTTTGTGAAAGACAAAGAACTGACACCTCCTGCCATACGTTTCATTCTCGAAGAAGCAGAAAAATTAAAAGTCACTGCGGTTTTTGTTCGCTTCCTACATGAATCCAACCCTATTCCTATCCCACAAGTTTATGTGTATGATAACACCACAAATATGTTTAATCTCAATGGTGTTGCTGAAAAAGTTTGGTGCTTTGGCAAGGTTCCGATCACTTTAATTTTTGACAACAAACAGGTTTTGATCTATAATAATCTTAGGACACCTGAATTACGTGAAAATCAAGTGACGTTGAAACCTGTCGAAACTATTTCCTTAGCCTCAAAAGTCGAGCAAGAACTAAAAGCAAAGAGATTTTCCGCTCACCTTCTCGCAAATGGAAGTTTTTGGCATGAGGATAAAAATAAAGAGCTTAAGTATGGAGAAGGTTCGTATGAGCTGTTATTAAAATGCTTCTCTGCTATCCGAGGCGATCTAATAAAAGAAATTTCTGGCAAGATCAATAATCCAGTTCCTCCAATAGCTATTTATACCATTGACAGAGTAATAATGCTCTGTGTTTTGGTAAAATATCTAGAAGAACGACGAGGAGAATATAGCGACTGTGTTTTTCAAAACGGTTTTTTTGCTCAATTTAATAATGCAGAAACCTTTATTGAAGTAGTACGAAGTGCTTCTGCATTGAATACGCTATTTGCATTTCTGTCACAAAAGTTTGTGGGTGAAATTTTTCGACTCGGAAAGTGCGAAAGCGACTATTTAGAGTTGATAGACCTTAATCACTTAGCTGATTTTCTGGAAGGCAAGCTAGACGGTGAGCAGTATTGCTTATTTAAACTTTACTCTTTTAATGAACTTCCCATTGAGCTTATCAGCAATATTTATGAAGAGCTTATGGTCGATAAAGTTGAATCACGAATAGATGGGGTTGTTTATACGCCGCCTCATCTTGTTCAGTTCATTATTGATGAGGCCATGCCCTTAAACACCCCTCCAGATAATATTTTTTCTTTTAAGATATTAGACCCCTCCTGTGGCTCTGGCATTTTCCTTGTCTGTGCTTATAAAAGAATTGTACAATGGTGGATTATTAAGAATAACTGGGCTCGTCCAAGCCAAGAAATATTAGTTGCCCTATTGCGAGCCTGTATATTTGGAGTAGATAAATCTCCTACGGCAACACAGGTTGCCGCATTCAGTTTATTTTTAGCTGTATGTGATTTTTTGGCGCCTAAAGAAATATGGGGAAATTTAAAATTTGATAATTTCGATAAAGACAACCTTAAAAGTCTTGATTTTTTCGATTATAACCCAAACGAGTTGTTTGATCTAATTGTTGGTAATCCACCTTTTAACCGTTATAAGCAGAAGCAATGGACTCCGTCAGCCAGAACACGGGACGATGAATTCTCCAAGAAGCACATCCATCGCCCCTCAAGTCCTAATCTTGCATATTTATTTTTTGAGGAAGGCTATCAACACCTCAAACCAAAAGGTAGAATATGTTTGATTCTTCCCGCAAATGGTTTGCTTTATATCGAAGCGTCACTTGAATATCGGAAATTTATTTTCGAGCATCACAATATCCTCCAAATAATTGATTTCACTTATTTAAACAGAAGTCTTTTTAATGGTGAAAGTGGAGATATCTCAGTTTGTGTCTTATTTGGGGAAAAGACTTCAACATTCGCCGATTATGTGTTACACCTCATTGTCAAAAATACTCTTCCAGCGAAAGAAAAACTTTTCTTTGAAATAGACTATTATGACTTTTTTTATATAAATAGGCAGGAAATATTCACCGATAAATATGTTTTCAAGTCAAACTATTGGGGTGGAGGGAGACTTTCCACTATTATAGATAATCTCTCCCAAAAAAGGACTTTTGCTGACTTTATTGAGGAATTGCCGGGCTTTCATATGTCTGGAGGCAAGAGAGAAGACAGTTTCCTGCGTGAAGTAAATGACAAAAATAGATATTTAAACCTTAAAGGGATGTATAGACTTGATACGCAGAATAAATCTTTTACCACTAATGAAATTATATTAGATCATTTAAATCTTATTCCAGAAGATACATATATCGCCAAAGAATCTGCAAAACCATTTCTTGCGCCTCATATATTAATTAGACGAACTGTTGAAAAAAAATCGAGTAGAGTTCCTATTGATTATCTGCCGGATACAAACATGGTCTTTGGAGAAAGGGTAATAGGTATTCACGGCCCCGAATCAAGTATCGCTACCCTAGAGCAAATTTATAATAAATTCAAGGCAAGTCATGAGGCTTTATCTTTGTTTCTTGCAGTGACCAGTTCTGATTATTCTACCGGAACCGCTACAGGTATATTGAACGAAGATATTGATAAGCTTCCTTGGGGAGCCCCAGAAGAAAACATTAAGTTGACTAGTATTGGAAAAATCTATTATAACGATATTTTTAGTTATATTCTTGATTTTAAAACACGAGGCGAAAAATCGAAAGCCTTAGCACGAACTGATAACGATGATGTAACATCCTATACTAGTTGTTTTTGTAAGATTTTAAATAATATTTATACATCAAACCGGAAACAATTCAATTTTGTAGATAAAACCGCTTTTGATGACAATAACTTTCTAATGGTCACATTTAAATATTCGTCCGATTCTTTCACTAACGCGACAAATCACCATTGGGATGAATCACAAATAAGCTCAATGATGACCTCTTGCGATGAGGGGAAATCGTATGTTGTGAAAAGAATCGTAAGATATTATGAAGACGACACTATTGTATTTATAAAGCCTAATGAGAAACGATTTTGGTTGCAAAGCATTGCAATAAGGGATGCTGATGACGCTATAAGTAATTTTTTAGAGGAAGGGCGCTAGATATGTTATCAGATCAGCTCCTCTCTAAAAAAAATAAGATTGGGAATTTTAGCATTCCTCCTAGGACAACGATAGCAAAATTAATTGAGCATGTAGAGCAAACCTTTTGCAATTGTCCAGCCATCCCTCCAGTTGTTACACGGGAGGATGCTATCACTGAAAAACTTGTCGAACATCTAAATCTGGATGAAGAATCTCCATTTTATTTTAGTGCTCAGCATAATCCCTTTAAAAGCAATCAGGACAAACCAGATGTAGGCGTCTGCTTTAGAAGTTCACGTATTTATTTTTTCCATTTTGAGGCTAAATTCATTCACTACGATTACGTTTATGGATCCACAGGGGGAATCGAGCGATTTATTAGAGAAAGACATGGGGTTGAGGAAGATGAACAAATGCGTCCTCGTTATTTAGGAACCAGTGGCCTTTGGGGTTATGTAATAAATGATGATTTTAACAATTGCGCGCAAAAAATTAATGCATGGCTTTCCTCACGCGGTTCTCAAGATTCTACTTTACCATGGGCTGGAGCAACTCCTTTACATCAAACCAAGCAATTGGGTCGTATCGTTGAATTGATATCTGAATGTGTTACCATTTCTGGAAAAAAGGTAATGCTATATCATATTCTAATTGCATTAACGCCTTCCTGAGCACCGCCTCAACGATGTAAGAAGTAATATGATAACCCCCTACTGAACGGGGCGTAAACCGATCATGAATTTGCGGCCGGAGGTGCCTTCGCCGTGGTAGAGGAGCTTGTAGGTTTGAAGCTGAGTTTTTTTGGTGGACTCCGGGAGGACCAGCTCCAGCTCGATGAGCTCGGTGAGGTGAATGTGGAGACGGGTTTTGGTCCAGCCGGTAAACTCCATGACTTCCTTGCGCGAGAAGACTTTCTTTTTCATTTGCATGAGGAGCGCCAAAAGGTTGCGGG
>Ga0074193_1003805_pt1 | contig 10384 bp, 12 predicted proteins | sample EPASupsiteHSE605_FD_64523 | JGI IMG/M metagenome (GOLD analysis project Ga0074193, IMG submission 64523) | Bioremediated contaminated groundwater from EPA Superfund site, New Mexico - Sample HSE6-05 | ecosystem: Environmental > Aquatic > Deep subsurface > Groundwater > Contaminated ...
ATCATGCCGGGCCTTCTTTCAGCGTCCTGGCTTCCATCGTCCCGGTCAGCCTGGCAATGTTCTCACGGACGCTGACGGGCACAAGCGCATCCTGCCGTTCTCGGTTCATTTGCGTTTCGTATGCCTTGCGGAATTGCCCCCTGATAACGTCCTGTTCCTCGGACAGGCACAAGTCACGCCAGCCCATACGCTCGGCGCAGCGGGCAACTGGTTCCGGCAGAGACTCAAAAGCCTCTCTCGGCCGGGTGTACCCAAAATGGCTAATGGCCTTATTCACCATTCCCCAAGCTTCATCCGGGCCAATCGAGGATTCTGGGCAGGAGGCCTTTAAGACTTCGCCACGGATCTCGGCAATAGAGGGCGCACGTGGCTGGAAGCGTATGATTTAATCGCCTCCGCAACCAGTGGGGCCGGTAAATCCTTGACCATTTCGAACCAGGCGTCGCGGGCGAACTCGTCCGCTTCGGCGTAGTTTTTCGCCGACTGCGGGAACAACACCACGATCAGCTTGAACAGCATAATTACGTCTTTCGGGGTCATGTCAGTCCTCCGTTCTCGCCATCAGGGCGTCGAGATTTGACAGCGCTTTGCCGACCGCGCTTTGTGGCGCCGTCTTATACGGCTGCTGCTGTTGCACGGCGGATCTCCGCCCCTGCCACTCTCTTTGCGCGGCCTCGGCTCCATCCAGCGTTTTAACTCCGATTTCCCGCCAACGGGTCAGGATGGATTCAATTCCTCGCCATGTCCGAACACCGGATAATGCGCCCTGCTTAATGGCATAGTCGATCACATCCGCAGGCATATCTTCCAGCCATTTACCGATACTTTCGGCCTCAATTGGGGTCGGAATGCGGATATTCTGCTCGTAGGTCTGGATGAGTGCTGAATACCGGATGTCTCGGATATCCGCCTGAAACGGTTTTTCAGGGATCCCGCTTTGGTCCCTAAGGTGCTGGGTAGGGGAGTCGAATCCCTGACACGGGTCGTTACCCTCGCATGCGCATACGCCCTCGCGTGCGCGCGTTTCCGCCGTAGTCGTCGTAGTATATGGTACGGTACGGTTAGGTACGGTAGCCCCTGCACGTGCTCTGCACGTGCAGGCCTCATACGCTCCGTGTTGCGCTCTCGTTTGTCAACGAGTTTGCCGGCGTATGAATACCAGTCGTGTAGGTGCAAGTCTCCATCCACGAACCCTGATTCTGTAAGCGCGGAAAGAAAATCATCGGGATTCTTGCCCGTCCATTGAGACACCTCGGCTATTTCATCTGCTGAAAAACCAGACAAATCGCCATTTGGGGCGTTGTCGAGCGCCCATAGCCATAAAATGCATAAATGGCCGACCGCCTGCGGTGTCTTTATACGCAACAGTTTTTTAAGGCGCATTGTTTTCTTGTTCGCAGGCAATGTCTGATGCAGTTCAATCCATGCCACGCCTACACCTTTCCCTTTCTGTGCACTTCTTTGTGGCACTTCTCGCACAGTGTAATACCGTTATTCACATCCAGTCGGCGACTAGTGTTATCCGCAAATCTTTCTATGTGATGGGCATTAAGTTTACCGCCATGTTGTCCGCATTGTTGACATACATAGCCGTCACGGCTGAAGACCGCCCTGCGCCAGTCGCTATATGCTCGCGAACGTCGCACTTTCATTCTTTCGGGAGTTATGCCGCCCTTCCAGTTCCAGTGATCTTTGCCTTTTTGAAGAGCGAAGTGTCTAGATTTACGGAGTTCGTCCCAATCGTGTATAACATATCGACCGTCTGTATAATCAATCAAACGGGCGTCCATAAGCGCTTTAATCAGTCGCTGCGGTTTTCCTTTGTAGTGCATGACGATGGCGATGGTCGTCAGATCTCTCTCGAAAAAACCCCGTCCTCCCGGTTATTGATCGCCCAGGTCCACAAGCGGACGAGTTTACCCACGACCGCGTCATTATCCATTTTCAGGGCTTCCGCGACCTCTCCGACCTTCGGATGGTCCGGTAAGTTGTCGTGTATCTCAATCCATGACATTGGCTTTCAGCTCCATCTGCTGCCCATCGTTCTGATAATCTGAAACGGCCCGCTTGAAGGTTGCCAGCGCCCGCCTGCGTTCGCGTTCCACAAACTCGTTCCACTCGGCAGCGGTATTGGCGATGTAATACCCGCCCGTGGGACAGCCGACGATCCACACGCCGCGTCTGCGGGCTTCGGCGATTTCGCGGCGGATCCGGCGGTCGCAATAGCGGGTTTTGAAGATAAGCTCGCTGCGAGTGGTCGGCCATAGTGATTCATGGCTTATGTACGATTCGATCGGCACAATTACACCCCCTTTATAAGAAAAGGGGCGCATAAAAGATTTGCGCCCCATCCAATACAACACACAATTGAGACTACGCGCTTTTGCGCGAGGCCATCAGGTAATCTTTACCTGTTCGGGACTCTCCTCGCCCTTCAGCTCACCGGTTACGGGGTCTACTCCGTCGGGGACGGGCTCTGCATCCGATATGTCGTTGGGATCGTCCATCGAATAGTCAACCTCTATTGCGTCCGTTCCGGGCTTAATATCGGCTTTGATCGTGCCGCCGTCGGCGACGATGCCGCGGGCGAAATCGGACCTCAGGGGTGCGCATTTCAGTACGCGTTTCAATACTGTTTTCTTGGCCATTTCTTCGAAGTTGGTTTCCCAGGGCGAAGACCCTTTATTTGCCGCCTTGCTGTAGCGGTTCATATGTGCGATCACGTCGCGTTTTGTCATGACCTCGAAGGCATAGCCGCCGTTCATCAGCTTGAACAGGGCGTAAACATGGGTCATGTCACCGCGCTCTCCTGTGGCCGGTATATGCCGCAGTTTCGCTTCAAGTCCGAGTTCGTACTCGAAGGTATCGTTGGCGTATACGCAATGTGCCTGCACGGTGGCAATCTCGCCGGAACGGTATGCCAGGTCGACAAGGCCCTTGTAACCGATCTGGAACTGGCATTCCACGATGTTCCTGCGGTTATTCCGGTAGGGTATCAGATAAGCTTGTCCCAGCGGGGTGTTAGGTTCTAAGCCCAGCTGGGCTGCCTGCATCATGCCGCCCAGGAAGCTGTCACGCGTGCATTCCGCAAGCGCGGGGTTACTGGACAAGGCCGTCATGACGATGCGCGTAAAGCGTTCAGGCGTCATGACGGAAGGAAGTGCTTTTGATATTGCGGGAAGATATGCCTGCACCCAATCTTTCAGGGACTCGGGCTGTTTTAGTTCGGCGGGTGCCGCCGCGGTTCGCTGTGAAATAATGCCTGTCTGATTGGGCTGCTTGATTGCTGTGTTGTTCATATGGCTTCTGCTACCTCCTTTATGGTCAGTCTGCGGTATGTGCTTTCTTTCAGGACGCTCTGATATACATCGGGGTGCTCGGCTTTCAGCTTCTGCGTATCGACGCTGCTACGGCCATACTCGGGCCACTTGACCAGATAGCCGGTCATGCGGCCGATGCCGGCCGTACCCATCCGGGCTTTAATGGTTTGTTCCCAGTTTGGTCATGTAGCCGGGCGACCGGCTCAATAACTTGCAGGCTTCGATCTTCTTTATTGTCTCGCCGTATTTCTCGGTCCAGTCCGCACGGTAGAGCTTTTCGTCCTGCGCCGGGGTAACAGAAATCAAAAAAATTGGGAACGAACCGCTTACGCAGACAGAGATTGAAGCGATCCGGCGGCTTCTTGATCAAAAAAAAGATTAACATAATAGATCCCGGCGGTAATAAAACCATACAGACAGGGACATTCCTTAAGCGCAACTTCAACAATCTCCATTCTTTTTTCTATGCCTTTCTGCGAACATGTGTTTGTATATAAACATAAAACACGAATTGGCGTTTGTCAATGACTTATCTGCTATATGTCCAAAAGAACGGACAATAAAAAATATATAATAATAAAGTCGGAATATGGAAAAATATGTTAGTATTGAATTGTTTCTAATGCTTTACAAAGGAGTGGAGGATTTGAAATGAAGAAGCACAATTATGCCTTTCTCAGTGGGCCGTAATATTCAGGATCAGATTCAAATAGGTCATTGAGCCAAATGATATCGTTCTTTTTTTATGCGAATTAAAGACACAGAAAGACACTAAGGAGGACAAAAAAATGAAACGGCTTTGTTCCTTGTTTCTTGCAATCATCATTTCCCTTAGCTGCGTTGCCGCACTTGCAGCAGTCGAAATCCCTGATGAACTGCCTGTTGGCATCATGAACGCTTCCGCCAAGCTTTATAAAACGACTTCCACAAAAAACGGTACTGTGACCACGCTTAAAGCCGATACTGAGATTGAAATCATAGGAGAAACCAAGAGCTTTTACAGGGTTGTATCGGATAACAGGGCTGGATATGTACTTAAAAAATATATCACTCTTTCTGAGGATGATCAGGAGACCAGTTCTTCCAGCTCCGATAATCTGGGTACAAGGAAGAACCCGGCAGAGGTGGGAGAGACTATTACACTAAATATTAATAGTTCTTTCTATGGCATCGGAACCCTAAAAATGGAGCTTGTTAGTGTAACGCGGGGAAGCGCTGCTTACCAACAGATTGTCCAGTGGAATATGTTTAACTCCGCCCCAAGCGAAGGTACAGAATATGCATTGCTATATTTCAAAGTTACATTTGAGAAAGATGCTTCTGGTATCGATAAAGGATACGAGATTAACCTTGCACAATTTGATCATGCGGATAAAACATTTGCCGTTGATGATCAGTATGTTTCAGCTGTGTTAAACCCTCCTCTTAGATATCAATTGTACGAGGGCTCTGTCGCTTCCGGATACATTATAATGGAATGCAAACCCGGCGAAGATTCATATGCGATTTATATGGATACTGCATGGTTCAAGTTCTAAATAAAAAGCCCCGCTCCTTGATACAGGGGGCGGGGCACGGGACTCTTTCATTTGAAAAATATGGGTTCTAAGTTGTAATTAATGTTAATTAATGCCACTCTTTAGTAATTTTGTGTATTTTTTCGTTTTGAGTATTGACAACCGGGGTTTTCAAGCATAATATGATAGCACGATGATTTCATCGTTTTCCAGTTATGTAACTGGATTCAAATGCTAAGCAAGCCCCTTGTAGTAGGCCTCCCAACATCCGGGAAGTGTCGAGACATGGGGCTTTTTTATTGGAGGCTAACATGGATATAATCACGGCCATTTTAGTTGATGGCGGCTTTTACCGTAAACGTTCAAAGTATCTTTTTGGCGAGAAAACCGCTGAAGAACGCGCAGATGAATTATATCGGTATTGCATGGCCCATATTAATTACAATTCAAGGTCCAGAGGAGATGCTGGCGTTCAGTGCTATTTGTATAGAATTTTCTATTATGACTGTCCGCCTATAGAAGACACGCTAATGCACCCTCTAAAGGGCGCTATAAATTTTAAAAAATCGGAAACATACAGATGGACGACTGCTTTTTTCTTGGCACTAAAGCAGAAACGGAAAGTTGCGCTTCGGCTTGGTAAAATCGACAGAAAAGATTCCGCGTTCCGGCTTAAGCAAGATAAGTTGCGTGATCTGTGCCAAAAGAAGATTACAGTTGATGATTTAACCGAATACGACTTTGAGCCCGCTTTTGGTCAAAAGGGCGTTGATATGCGTATTGGTTTGGACATTGCCTCACTCTCCCATAAGCGTCAGGTGAACCAAATCATCCTAATATCTGGCGATAGCGACTTTGTCCCGGCAGCCAAACATGCACGAAGAGAAGGCATAGATTTTATTCTCGATCCAATGTGGGCCAAAATTAACGACGATCTTTTGGAACACATTGATGGGCTCCGTTCGCCTCGGCTTAATCCACATAAGAGTACGGAGCACGAGGTTGATCACGCACCACTTCCGACAGAATCTGAGCCGCTTCTTCGGCATGAAGCGCCTACTGAATCCACACTAGGAACTCTAGGAGTTAAAGCGGATTAAGCAGAAACTAAAAGGGTCAACTATCATGAAAAAGCAGGCAGACGGGCGTTATAAATCGAAGATTGTCATTGGCCATGACAAAAACGGGAAACCCATCCGTAAATTCGCAGCCGGCTATACGAAAAAAGAATTTGAAGAAAGCAAGGCCGAACTCAAGCGCCAATATATAACGGGAAATACCGAAGCAGTGCGCCGCGACGTGCTGTTTGGTGATTTTGCCCGCTCCTGGTATCAGGATTACAAACGTCCCAGCCTTAAAGCCGCCGGCCGTAGTCTTTATTCGTCGATCCTTGATGCGAATCTCATTCCGGTTTTCGGAAAACGCCAACTAAGAGCCATAACGCCGGGGGACTTACAAAGCTTTTTAAACGATATAGCAGAGAAGTACAGCAAATCCACTGTTGGCCATATTCTCATGACGCTGCATCAAATATTTGCACTGGCGACAGCTCAATATGTGATCGACCGTGACCCTACATTAACGTTGGTCCGCCCCTCGGCGAAGTTCGGCGAACGCAGGGCGCTTACAGACGCGGAGAAAGCAGCGGCCCTGCATGTCGCCCGCACGCATGAGTTAGGGTTACTATGGATGATCTTGTATTATACTGGCGCCCGTCTCGGGGAAGTGCTTGGGCTACAATGGCGAGACGTCAATTTCAAAACCAGCGAGCTATCCATACGGCGCGACATTGATTATAAGCAGAAAGGCGATCAGGTGGGCACGCTGAAATCCGAACACAGTGAACGCACTATACCGGTCGCATCAGAGCTGCTGGACGCCCTAAAAGCCGCCCGGGGTATTAGTTCGGCGTACATTATCAGCGCACCAAGAAGCGGAGGATATTTGCCGCAGTCTACAGCCAAAAGGCATATTGATGTCCTTCGCCGCGCAATGTACGAGTTCGACCCATCAATCGAGCATGAAGATTCGCCGCTTTACAAGAGCAAAAACGCCCAGCGAGCCGAAAAGAACAAAATCCGAGAGATCCCGCAAGTCTCGATTATCACCCCGCATTATTTTCGGCATAACTTCGCTACGCTCTGCTATTACAATGGGGTGGACGTGCTTACGGCAGCGGCATGGTTGGGTCATGCGGACCCTACTACCATTATGAAGATTTACGCGCATTTGGATAAGACTCGTGGCGTCCGAAGCCCGGAAAAAATCAACGCAATTTTCGACGCGGCGACACCTAGGAATTTGTGATCATTTGCTGCCTACTTTTTGCCTACTTTCATTTAAAAATGCGTGATGGTTACATAAAACCACATGGCTGGAAATGCCCTAAATTAGCCAAAGTTACTTCATTTTTAAATTGTCCAAAAACGTATTAATACGCCTCCTAAGCGGAAGGCCGTGGGTTCGAATCCCGCCAGGTGCGCCACATAGAAAAGCCCCGGATTATCTGATGTCCGGGGTTTTTGTTTATCGGAATTTGTGCTCGTTTCGCGGTTTAAAATCAGCGTTTGGCAACTTTTCGGCAACTTTTTAAAAATCCGAGGTCTGGAAACGGGTTTTTCGGACGATTGGATTTGTGTTCGTTTACAACCCGCCGACCTTATGGCCGACGAGCGAGGGTCTTGATTTAACCCTCCCCAGCTGGAATCACTTCGCAGTCTGTCGCCTCAGCGCAGGTATTCGCAAATGCAGCGGACGGTTTCGGTTGAGGCCTAACCCCGGTTTCGGAGGGCCTTTATGTCAGATGGCTTTACGCCGATCTTCCGGGCAATAGGTGACCGTGCAGCCTGTTTACGAAGGCATGATAGTTGGCCAATGCGCCAAGGACGAGAACGTGGTGGTGAACGTGTGCAAGAAGAAGCATGTTACAAACACCCGCGCCTCCGGCTCAGACGATGCTCTCAGGCTTGTGCCCCCAGTGATTTTGAGCCTTGAGCAGAGCCTGAAGTTCATTGGTGATGACGAGCTTGTAAAGGTCACACCCAAGACCATCCGCCTGAGAAAGCGGATCCCAAATACGGAACAGCGCCTCAAGCAGAGGAGCAAAACAACACAACAGTAATTAATTACGGCGCCGCCTATCAGGTGTCGTCAGACATATGACAAAAGCCCATGCTTCTTTTTGAAGCATGGGCTTTAAGCTTTGACTTAGTCGGTGTCGGTGCTTTCCTCGCGGAGGAAGCCCATTGCGGAGGTGGGGTCGTCAGCGCTAGCGTTGAGGCCGGAAGCCGCAATACCACCTACGATGGCGTATTCCTCTACGTACTCAAGAGGCTGGCCTGCTGCATACAGAGCAGCGCTTCTGCCTGCACCACGACCGGAAGTAAGCGCCCAGCTCAGGTACTCGCCGCCGTAGAAGAAGGGAGGAGTTGCGCCCAGGCAGTCGGTGCCGCCTGCGAACAGGCCGCCGATGGGCGTTGTCCTGTCAGCTGCGGACATAACCTGCAGCTTGTCGTTTACCAGCACACCGCCGCCAGAGGTGTAAGCCCTAGGCATAGCCAGCAGGAAGTAGAAGGGGCCTTCGGTGCCGATAGCATGCATGAAGGAAGGATCCTTGCCAAACTCATCGCTGCCTGTGGCTACGCCCTCGTCGTACTTGGCAACGGTTTCAGCCAGGACAGCGGGATCCATGCCTGCCAGGGTGGCCAGCTCTTCGAGAGAGTCGGCCTTGATGGCGTTGCCGGTCTCAACGCATGCTTCCATGATCTCGTACACGTCGGTGCCCATAGCCTTGATGCCGGTGTTCAGGGGGAATATGCCGGAGGTCATGGAGCTGGTGTTGATGAAGTTGCCGGCGAAGTTGACGGCGAAGCCGGACTCGTTCACATAATCCAGCAGATCCTTGGACCACAGGCTGTAATACAGGGAGCCGTTGTTGTTCTTGGGAGCGAAGATGCCTGCTTCGTTTACGAAGCGTTTACCCTGGGCGTTTACGTCGACGCCTTCCCAGGCACTGACCATGACGTTGGGAATATCGTTGTAAGACCATGCACCCACGTCGTCGCGGAACAGGTCATAGGTGCCTTCTTCCCAGATGATGTCGTATTTGTTCAGAGGGTTGGGCACGCCGAAGTTCCAGATGACGCCGGTGAGGCAATCCTCGAAGCCTGCGGTGGCAGCGCCGATCTCGATGGCGGAAGCCATGATCTTGCCGTCGTTTTGCATCATGCTGATGTCATGACGGTATGCGCCTGTCTGCTTGCCCTCGTAGAGAGCCTGCTCCATCTCGTCGTTTGCGCCGAAGCCGCCGGTGGTCATAACGATGGACTTTGCATAGATGGTGTATTCAACGCCGGTGACGTGGTTCTTAGCCTTGACGCCTACGACTGAATTGGTAGCTTCGTCGTAGATCAGCTCGGTGCCTTCGGTCTCAAGCAGGTACTTGCCGCCCAGCTTGGTGTAATCCTCGATCATGTTTTTGTAGTAGGAGTAGGCAACAGCCAGAGAGGACTCGCCGCCCATGCCGTTGTACTCGAAGGAGTTTGGCATGGTGCCTACCAGACCGGGCTTAGGCTTGCCGAAGTAGAAGCCGTGGCTGATCAGCCAGTCGAGGGTGTAGCCGGACTCGTTGAGTATCTTGTTCCAGCCCATGCTCTGGAAATCGTTCAGGGTGACAGCGCTGCGCAGCTCGGCGTCGCAGTCTTTCTTGTCGAAGTAGGGCTCGCCGTTGTTGTAGGTGTCCTCGGTGTACTTGGAGTCAAATGCCAGCATAACGGAGGTATTGCAACCGGTACCGCCGAACTTGCCTGCCTTTTCGATGGCCAGCACGCTGACTTCCTGACCCAGCCTTGCCTGAGTCTCAGCTGCCATCATGGCGGCGCAGGAGCCGGAGCCGCCCATGCCGACTACGAGAACGTCAACGTCCAAAGTCTCTTCGCTGGTCTCGGGGGTGATGGTCTTCTCGAAATACTTGGCAGCGGACAGGTCCGTGCCTGCAGCAGTCAGAGCCTGAGCCACGCAGTCGGCAACGGCCAGCTTAACAGCGTTGCTGGATGCGGTGGCGCCGCAGATGGCGTCAACGTCATAGGACTGATGCTCAATTATGCGGGGCAGCAGCAGGTCCTTTACGGATTGCAGTATGCCCACGTTTTCCTTGTTCTCACCGATCTCGATCTTGGTTACGGCATAGTCGGTTACGGTAACGGCTACGTTTACGGGACGGGTCTTGGAATAGCCCTTTGCCTGGGCGGTGTAGACCCCGGGAACCATTTTCACAGCGGCTTGCTCAGCTACAGCACCGGTGGACTGTGCCAGTGCTTCCTCTGCAGCGGCGATGATAGCCTTGGAAGTAACTGTGCAGCCTGACACGGCGTCAACTGCTGTGCTCTGTGCCTCCAATATGGCGGCGGGCAGCTTTTCCCCCGCTACGCTGCCGATGCCGGTGGGCTCGGGAGAACCCCCAGCGGTCACCTCGGTGATGCTGTTGGCCTCCACCGGGGCGGGGACGGGCCCTTTCCAGCCGAAACCCGCCTACACTCACGGGTAGGG
>Ga0074193_1003806_pt1 | contig 10381 bp, 12 predicted proteins | sample EPASupsiteHSE605_FD_64523 | JGI IMG/M metagenome (GOLD analysis project Ga0074193, IMG submission 64523) | Bioremediated contaminated groundwater from EPA Superfund site, New Mexico - Sample HSE6-05 | ecosystem: Environmental > Aquatic > Deep subsurface > Groundwater > Contaminated ...
CTGGTCTATCACCTGAATATACAAATATGTCAGATTTGCCGAAGTATTTTACTGAAGTCAATAAAAATTTAATGGAACATATATTTAAATCTTTAAATCCTGAGAATAATTATTTTATTTGCTTTGATCAGCTTGATCTTGGTTTTGATCCTAATAGTTTAGAATATATGAACAGAATAATTGGTTTATTATTAGCAGCGAAAGATATAAATAAAGTATCAAAAGAAAATTTAAAAAAATGTTCAATCGTAATATTTTTGCGTGATGATATTTATGATAATCTTCATTTTGAAGATAAAAATAAACTTACACAAAATTCTTTGTCATTAATAGAATGGGATAAAGAAATTACCGGAAATACGTTAAAAAATTTAATGGAAAAAAGATTTAATAATCTTTTAAATAATGATGTTGAAATAAGAATTAAATGGGAAAATGTATTTGATGAAAGTAAAGAAATGCCCGGTCATCAAACAAAATATACACATATAACTGATAGGACTTATTTAAGACCAAGAGACATTATAAAGTTTTCTAATGAAGTATTACGACAATATAAACTAAGAATAAATTTAAAAGAAATGCAAGAGAAATATTTTATCAATCAAGATATTAACTTAGCTAGACAAGAATACGGTAATTATTTTTACGAAGAACTTGATGATGAAATACATAAACATATACCAAATTATAAAAATTACTTTGAGATATTTAAATCAATAGGAAAATTCCAATTTAGCTTAAAAGAATATATTGATGCTTTTGAAAAGAGACATGAATTGTATCCTGATATTACAGATCCGATTGCAATACTAAAGGACTTATTTGAATTTTCGATTATCGGTTATTATAAAGCAGGTGGATTGGGATATGGTGGATCAGAATATGTATTTAAATATATAGATAGAAAAGCCCAATTCGATTCTAGCTCAGGAAAATATCGAATTCATTTAGGACTTCTAGAAGCATTGAATTTACGTAGGTATTAGCTTAACAACCGCTTCAACCTTTTAAAATTTTAAGCATGGTTTATGCAGAACAACAAGGCACAAACCACCCTAATCCTTAGCTTCGCTTGAGCCAAGCTTTAAAGGTTAAGCCAATTTAAGGTAAATTGGAGGAATAATGCCAACCCAATCAAAAATCGCTCTTTTTATAATGATCATGTTTGTATTTTTATCTTCCTGCACCTCAAATCAATATGTCACAAAAAAAATCGACGCAAAAAATCCCTATCAAAAGGACTTTTTGATACTTGCTGATTACATTCGTAAAAACCATGCCGGATTTTACAAGACTCCTTTGCAAACAATTTCATTTCATGATTATGACGAGCTAGTCGCTATGACCGCACAGAGACTTAATATGCTGAGCCCTCTGATCAAGACCAAAAACAGCTAACGAATAAGGGTAAGCGTCCAATTCTACCCGTCTTGACGGTTGATCAGTAAGCCGAAGGACCAAGCCGGTACGGAAGCAGTGCAAGCTTCTCTTCAAGCGTCTTCGCTTTCGGCAACATATCAAACAGGTAACAAAGATATTTATAGGGTTCGTGGCCATTAGCCTTCGCTGTCTCAATGAGGCTATAAAGCCCAGCACTTGTGTGCGCTCCTGCCGGCGTGTTCGAAAAGAGCCAGTTCTTTCTGCCAAGGACAAAGGGCCGAATCGCATTCTCAACCGCATTGTTGTCAGGCGTCAAAAGCGAATGCTCAAGGTAGCGCACAACCTGGTCCCATTGCCCCAAGGCATAGGAGACCGCTTTTCCAAGACCGCTCGAAGGCGTAACGCTTTGGCTTCGTAAAGTGAGCCATTCATGCATTACCGCAAGGTGTGGTTCTTGAAGTCGTTTTCGTTCAGCAATAAATGAACCTTCATCATGTTCTTTGTTTTCATACCGTTGCCGCAAAAGCGTCTCGGTATGGTAGAGCGTGGAAATCATCGAGAGGAACTCGGCAGCGTCCCCAGAACCCCCGGAAACCTTGTCCGCGTCGAAGAACTTCCTTCGGATATGCGCCATGCAGCCCACGTGAACGATTCCTGGAGCTTCGCCTATCTGTGAATAGCCTGAATAGCCATCGGTCTGAAGATAGCCTGCGTAGCCTTTCAGGAATTCTGTCGCGACGCTTCCCGATCGCGTCGGGTGGTAGTGAAAGAAAAGGAGCTTCTTTCCTTCCCTGAATCCTGACACCACCCACATGTACGACTTTGACGTGGCGCTCCGATTCTTTTCGTGAAGGACCTGTAATGGCGTTTCATCCATCCCGATCACGGGCGACGCTTTTAGATCATCCCTGATCGCTTGGACTAAATCGCCCACTGCGCGCCCTGCATTCATGGCGAGCGCACACAAGGTTGAGCGCCCGGTATCTACGCCCCAACGTGAAAGAATCCCTTCCATGCGGTAGAAGGGCTGCGCGTCAACAAACTTGCTCGTAAGGAAGAAGGCGATCGTTCCGTTCGAGAATCTGGAGCCGGGTATGATCTTCGCATTCCCCGGCGCCTGGATAATCGGTGCCGCTTCGTTACCCTGGCATTCCTTGCAGGGGCAAGGCCCATATTTCTTCATGACGTGGACGTCGATCACTGCCTTGGCGGGAATGAGCCTTAATTCTTCCTTGCGCTCTTCACCGATTTCCGGACGCAAGGCCCCACAGGAAGGACAGGCTCGCTCTTCATTGCTCAAGACATGGACGATTTCATTACGCTCGAGATTGTCCGGAAAGGGCTTCCTTCCCGCCTTCTTGCGCTCGTGCTGGCCGACCGTTATCATGGCCGGCTTTCGGTCAGTGGTATCGAAGAAGGTTTCGGCTTCGTTGAATAACAGATCCTGCTTGGGATTCTCTTTCTGGTGCTTTTCGCTTTTAGGGCCGAATATCAGGCGCTGGAGCGCCGCGTATTTCTCCTGCTCAATAGTGAGCTTGCTCTGCAGTTCTCTCACTTCCTTGGCATGTTCAGTTGCCATTTCTTTGACCAGTTTTTTGAGGCTGGCCACGTCGTCAGGAAGGTTTTCAAGCATGCTTACCATGCATGACAGTATAGCATGAAAGGCCCTGTTTGCAGCCTATAATCGCTTATGCCACCGCTGAATATTCAAGCTTTCGATGCTCCCGGAAGATATCAATCCCCCGCACTAGGAGCTTGAATTTATCATGCTCGATTTCGAGAACGCCTTTCTGTTTTCCTGTCCACGGAAAGGTTTCTTCTTCGAGCCTTTTGATCCACATGCAGAAGCCGCTCTTGTCCCAGTAGAGGATCTTCATGACTTTTCTTGTCTTCCCGAGGAACACGAAATAGCTACCCGAGAATATCTTTTCAGGTTGCTTGTCTTGCGCCAGCGCCGAAAGCCCGTTGATTTGCTTTCGCATATCCGTGATTCCAGCGACGATGTAAATCGTACGATCTTTTCTTAAGTACATTGATGATCCCTCCCTTTGCAGGAAGGATAATCGAATTTCCTAGGCTGTCAGCATGGGGAGAATTGGACGCTTACAGCTTTTCTAACAGCTTCATTAAAATGCCCATCAATAAATAGCTGTAAAGGATCTACTAATAATGCTATATCAAGATCATGTTTTTCCAAATTTTTTATCAAATCTTCTGGAGCAATGGTAATTTTAGGTATAGACTCATCAATTTTAATTTTAGAAATCTCGCTTTTCATATCGATTCCTAATGATACTAGTACTTCAGACAATTTTTTAAGTTCATCTTTCGTTAATGGCTTTCTTTTAAATCTCCTATATTCTATAGAATTTGTGATTACTTTTCTTACAATTATTTTAGGTAATTTATCATGCTTTCTATAAAGCTTTGTAAAGCCTTGTAATAATGCTTGCTTTTTATTTTCTGGCCCTACTAGGTATGCTTCAACTCCACTTTCTTTAAATATTGTCTTGAATGTTATAGCAGCTTTTGATCTAGATGTTAATGGCAAGAAATTATAAAGAACATTTATAAGATCATTAAGATTTGCTTGAACTGGTGCAGTTATTCGTCGTACAGAAGCCTTGCTTTTCATATAATTTTCCTCGTGCGCCTAACATTGGCTTGACCCTTAACGCGTACATTGGCGTGGTTTATGCTCTTGTGAGCGAAGCGAACCGCATAAACCATGACAATAGCGTTATAGGGTCGAAGCAGGTGTTAGACATCTTCTTTATACCTTTTATGCCATTTTATTTCATTGCATCTTTATATTCTATCGTTAAGTATTTTCATATACTTTTCTATTTGCTTTTAATATATGAGAGTATTTCAATTATGGTCTCGTTTTCTTCTTTAAAACTATCCATACCTCTTTCTATTACTTCTTTGCCCTCTTCATCTATCCATTTGCTTTTATACCTAAGAATGCATCTATGACCAAAGCCTACAAGTTCTTCAGTTTGATACAATATATTCTTTCTCTTACTAAAAAGCTCTTGAAAATGTTTTCTAATTTCTTCTTTGCCTTTATAGTTTTCATTTTGAAGCATTGAAGAAGAATCTTCTAATATGCATTTGTCGTTTAATAGCCGAACTATACCTTCTATATCATGTTCATTTTCAGCATTAAGCAGCTCTACTACAAGGCGAATTGCAGATTCTGCTTTTTGCATTTTAATTGGACTCATATGTTTTCACCTAATGTATTATAAGGATACTCTTCACTATTCAATAAAATACTCATCTTTTTAGAATGTTTAATCAAAGCTTATCGTGCTAACATTTTCAATATTTACTTTAGCATGTCTTATTTTTGCGCCGAAGGCGTCTGTCTAACATTGGCTTAACCCTTAACGCGTACATTGGCGCGGTTTGTGCTTACGAGCGAAGCGAGCTGCACAAACCGTGACAATAGCGTTATAGGGTTGAAGCAGGTGTTAGATTTCTTCTTTAATTAACTACCTTATCTATATATAGTCCACAATCAGGTACAAACTTGTTTTCCTTTAAAAGTTCTAGTACTTCTTCTCGTGTTGCCATTCTTGCTTCTTCAACTTCAGTTTCTTGACACTTTATTGCCATTTTATCTATTTCTTGATTAAAGACCCATACATCAACAAAATGCGGACTAAAGCCATTATCACCTTTATATTGATATACGATCTTTCCTCTTTCTTTATCCAAATCAATTCCTAATTCTTCTTTTACTTCTTTCAAAGCAGTTTTTAAGCTATCATCCCCTGATACAGCTGAACCACCTGTACATTCCCATAACCCAGGATAAGGATATTTATCTTTCTTTCTTTTTGAAATAATGAATTCATTTTCCGAATTCTTTATCCATACATGTACGATGAGATGATATTCATTCTCTTTGATTGCTTCACCACGAAGAATAACTTTTCCAGTTTTATTTCTATTTGAATCAAGTACATCCCAATATTCCATTATTGTCCCTTATTTAATGATAAAGACCAGTTCGTCAGTAACTCTCATTGCATAAACAATCGAATTTTTTCTTGGGAGGTACCATCCCAAGCGTTTGCCTTGGCCGTTCATTAAGTAATCGAGCAACACGCGAAACATCTCGTTGGGTTAGATTCCTAAAGTCTGTTTCTCCATCGAGCATATCACGAATTAAGAAATTTGTATTTTCACAGGTTCCCTTTTCCCAAGGAGAATGGGGGTGACAAAAGTAAACCTTCATCCTTATTCTGTAAGCCAGTTTTTCATGCTCGGCCATTTCTTTACCTTGATCACAGGTTAAGCTCTTTACAAGCATTGGCTCTATTGTCTTAAGGCGTTTCTCTATGCTTTTTCTGACTTCTTCCGCTGAATAGTCTTCAAGTCGATCAATGAGGACGTATCGCGTTTGCCGTTCGACAATAACGCTTAATGCTGATTTATGATCTTTCCCGATAATCAGATCGCCTTCCCAATGGCCAGGGACGGCTCTTGAATCTACTTCTTCTGGCCTTTCGTCAATAAGCGTAATGTTTGCAAGCTTTCCGCGTTTTTCTTCACCCCGTTTTGTACGCTTTTTACCCTTTTGACGAAGCTCCAGAATCGCTAGCTTTTTCAATTCTCCCTTCATATGGAAGTGAAGGTAGTTATAGATCGTTTTCTCACTCACAGGTATTATTGTAGCATCGTTTGAGCAAGTATGCAGGAAGTCTGCTATTTGAAACGGTGACCAACGGATTGAAAGATGATTTTTGATCACCTGCCATGTTGGACCATTTATCTTAAGCCCAGGGATTCTACGTTTTGCTCGCTTATCAGTAGTCCGCTGCGCAAGAAATGGGTTATATAAGCCTCTATCGTGTCCCTTTTTAAGTTCACGCGATATGGTTGACTGTGTAAAACCCATCATTTTAGCGATTGCCTCTTGGCTATTCCCAAGATTTAGGTAAACGGTGATCTCTTCACGATCTTTGCTCGTGATTCTTCTATATTTTTCCACGTTCCCATCCTAACACTTTATGCGCTAGGAGTTACTGAGTACCTATGCATTTCGTGCAGCGTTAGTATTGGGATATTCAATTATTACCTTATCAACCATTTTAAGGCTGTTTCTATTTTAGGAATCCAACTTGAATCAATAATAAATTTATCACTTTTTCCTTTAGACCAAAAATCTCCATTACGAAGATATGAAACTGCTATTGCATTAGAAATTGTTTCTTTTGATATATCTCCAACAATTTCAGTCAATTCTTTAACCCTATCCTTAACAATAATTGCTTCATTTGATTCAGGATACTTAGTATATAATTCTTTCCATGTTTCCAAAGCAACTGATACCTTGTTTTCATCAAAAGCAATATTTCCAAGCAAATAGTATGCTTTTGCTTTTACTGTTTCTTCATAATCTCCAAATACTATATTTATAAGTTCAACTTTAGCTTCTTGTGATAACCCATATTTTAGAAGCATTTGAGCTTTATCTAATGACTGAGCATATACTAATGATGAAATAATACAAAAAAAGATTACACTGATTGCTATTTGTCGATTTTTCATAACACTTCCTATATTACTATAAACAATTTACACTATATAACCTAAATAAACCTAACATTGGCTTAACCTTTAAATCCGAGCCTGAGTTACTGCGAAGGCTTGGCGTGGTTTGTGCATGTGATTTCTGCACAAACCATGCCAAAGGATTTATAAGGTTGAAGCATTTGTTAGCAAGTTTTTATTGATTAATTTCTAGCTCTTTCATTGAACTTTCTTGAAATTCTTTTTGGTCTAGTATCCAATCTTTTCTCTTCTCTTTAAATTCTTGATATACAATTCCTTCTTTCATTAAAAACATTAGTGATTCAGCTCCTGACAAGGACGCTAAATTCCAATCCCAAGAAGAATCTTCTATTTTTTCATAAAATTCATTTAATATTTTTCCAACATTTTCATATACAATTTTTACATTAGACAAATGCAATTTATCTTCTTTTATATCATTTTCCAAAATAGCTGATTTTAAGTCTCTATGAGCAATATACTTACTTCTTCTTTTTCTAAATGTTGATGCAGCTTTCTCTATTTCTTTTATACAAGATTCAACCAATACTCTATTAATGTTAAATTTATCAATCAACTCCAATAAAATGTAAATTGATAAATTTTTATTACTTCCTTGTTCACATTTATCTGTAAATTTTGAGATTGAGATTGTAAATCGATCCCAGTAAAACAGATGAAGTCTAGAAAAATATTGTCCAGTCTCTTTAAGTAAAAGTTCCTTTTGTTTTCTATTTTCTCCAAATATTACTTGATATTCATTTAGATCATATTGGCACCAAATTAAGTCTTCTTTGAGAATATCAATTATTTTAGGCACAATAGGTTTTTTCATATTTTCTTTAATCTTGCTAACATTGGCTTAACCTGTAAAAACGGGCGCGTATTCGCGCTTGGCGCGGTTTGTGCATGAAGGAGCGAAGCGACTGCACAAACCGTGACAAAGTTTTTATCAGGTTGAAGCGTTTGTTAGGTTTCATGGGTTCAAATAGTAAGTGCAACGGTGTAGGCAAAAAGAGGGAGAGTCACGATACTGAGCGCACCCTCATTCTGCCAAGAAAAGGAATACACCGTTGAGCTATCAGCAACTCTCCCAGCAAGAACGATACACTATTCACGCCCTTTTGCGAACCCATTGCTCTCTTAGTACTATTGCTAAAGAGCTTGATAGAGATAAATCTACTATATGCCGTGAATTACACCGAAACAGAAGACCTAAGCTCAATACCTATTCTCCTGAAATCGCTCACAGTTACGCAACGGCTCGACGAAAACGTAATCGCCGAGGTTCTCAGTTCTCTCCTGATCAATGGCGTATCGTTCTCCTCCTTATTAAAGCTGACTATAGCCCAGAACAAGCTTCAAATATCATCAAAGAATACTTTGGATTTTCTATAAGTCATGAAACCATATACTTATACCTGCTCTATGATAAAAAGAAAGGAGGGACGCTCTTTACGCATCTTCGTATCGTCCCTAAACGCCGGCGTAAGCGCTACAACTCGCATGATTCCCGCGGTGTCTTACCTGGGAAGCGTATGATTGCTGACCGCCCTTTCGAAATTGATTCTCGAGCTTCCTTGGGCCACTGGGAAGGCGATACTGTTATGGGTAAGGATCGCCACCACTGTATTGTAACCTTAGTCGAACGTAAAACCGGCTTCCTTATTATCAAGAAGGTTAAGGCGAGAACGACGCTCCAAGTTAATGCTGCTTGTGTTGCTGCAATTCGTGAACACGGAAAGAAATTTGTTTCAATCACGTTCGATAATGGCACTGAATTCCATGCCTATAAAGAACTCGAATATCTCTTCCCTGTTACTTGCTACTTTGCTAATCCCTACCATTCATGGGAACGAGGAACCAATGAAAACACGAATGGTCTCATTCGCCAATATCTTCCTAAAGGATCCTGTATGAAACGTGTTTCTCAGGCCGAATGTGACCGTATTGCCTATAAACTCAATACGAGACCTCGTAAGAGGCATGGTTATAAAACCCCTTTCGAGCTATTCTACAACGTCGCCTCTCCGTTGCACTTCGACCTTGAATTCAGGTGGTTTTTCTATCTAGAATTTTTCTTATTACTTTATTTTCTAATTCATTTAAGCTATTTTTAGATTTTTTTAATAAATGCATTCTTAACAATAACTTTGCGAATGTTTCTCGATATTTCTCTATTAAAATAATTTTATCATTTTCATTTATATTCTTTTCAATCAAGTCTTCTTCTATGTTAATAGCATTTATTATCCGAATCGCATTTTCAATATCTTTAATGTTTTCTTGTGACGTCATATAGTCAAATACTGACTCATTTAATATTGTTATAGGATCCACTGTATTTAAAAAATAAGAAAATATTTTATTTCGTCTAGATTTCGATTCAAGAACAAGTGCATTATTATAGAACTCATTTTCTTTATTTATATATGATAAGAATATTTTTTTAAGTGCAATTTCATCTAAATCATTTTTTATATTCTTATTTTCATCTAGAATATTGTTTTTAGTTTTTTCATACTCTTGAATATAATATTTATTATGTATATTTTCACTAATCATATTCTTTCTATTATGTTTATAGACTATTGATATTGCCAAAGATATTAAAGAAAAACATAAAGACAATAGTGCGTATTTCATAATTTTATCCTATTCAAGTGATAATACTATAAATACAGAGCATCCTAATATAATTGATGTTCCAAAATATATAATTGAAGTTATAAACCTAATATTTTCATTTACGTTCGACTTTATTAACCATTCTGAATATGATAATGAGCCTAAAATTATACATAGAATTAGCGGTCCTATTATCCAATATTTTGAGATCTTATATTTTTCCTTAATTTCAATACTTTCGCCAACTAATCCTGTGTAAATAAATATTGATAACAATACTAGTTCACCATTACTTATTGATTTCCCAATACAAACAATGATATTATTATTCTCAGCAAACTTCCAGATTGAAAAAATAATTGGTACAAGCGGTATTAGTACACTAAACCACAACCATTTAGTTATCAGGATTCCTTTAGATTTATCGCTATTCATGAATCTATCTCCTTAAATCCACCTAACATTGGCTTAACCCTTAACGCCTGTTCCTGAGCGAAGCGAAGGATTGGAGTGGTTTTTGCGTAAAGGAGCGAAGCGACTCGCAAAAACCATGACAAAAGGCGTTATAGGGTTGAAGCTTTTGTTAGAAATCTTCAATTTCTACAGGTAAAAAATATTCACCTATATTTGGTTTAGCTTTATAGTTTTTCGGAACTGCATCTTTATTATACATAATCATAATTATATCAGTTTCTTTTTTATTTTTTCTTAGTTTTTTAAGTGTGTTCGTCAGTAACTCTCATTGCATAAACAATCGAATTTTTTCTTGGGAGGTACCATCCCAAGCGTTTGCCTTGGCCGT
>Ga0074193_1003807_pt1 | contig 10372 bp, 7 predicted proteins | sample EPASupsiteHSE605_FD_64523 | JGI IMG/M metagenome (GOLD analysis project Ga0074193, IMG submission 64523) | Bioremediated contaminated groundwater from EPA Superfund site, New Mexico - Sample HSE6-05 | ecosystem: Environmental > Aquatic > Deep subsurface > Groundwater > Contaminated ...
TTGCTGCAGCGACTCTGGGTACACTGATGGGAGCAGCCTTGATCCCGGCGTTCGTAAATATTTTTACCAGGGCTATTTATCTTTTTGAGGAAACAGGTTCGGTACCGAGGATGCTGGGTACGGTCATCTTTTCTCCCCGGCGAGTCTTAGGAATGACCGGGAAGATTCGCCTGTCCGGTAAAAAAACTTTTAAACTGGCGACTGTCCGGCGGTTAGCTATTCCAAAAACCTTTTTAATACTTAATTTCTTTGTAACTGGTATTTACACTACCGGGGTTCTCTCCGCGCTCTTTGCCGGAGCGCTTTTCCCTGATTTTCGTGCCGCCGCCGCCACGCTTTCAGCCGTCGTGAACGGTCTTGCCACCATCCTGGCGGCAACAGTGGTGGACCCTACCGCGGCGGCTATCACCGACCAGACCCTGCGTGGTGAGCGCAGCGAGGAAGACGTCAAGCAGATGGCTCTCTACCTGGCCATCACCAGGCTTTTAGGCACGGGTTTCGCCCAGCTGATATTCGTCCCGTCCGCATATTTTATCAAGTATATGGCCTCACTGCTGGCGTAAAGTGGACAGTGCGCCTGAAAATAAGAGCTTATGTAGGTGTCGAATAATTCGCACCCACATTGGATACATCACCTATATTTATATTAATTCGTAGCTTTAAAACAGGAGGTGCCCGTCTTAGATGACGCAGTCTCAGGAGCAGGCACGGGAGAGGGCGGAGGCTCTGCGTAAGGAACTCGAAATGCATAACCGCCTTTATTATGTATTGGACAAAGCTATCATTACCGACTTTGAGTATGATCAGATGATACGGGAGTTGGAGGATTTAGAAAGGCAGTTTCCTTCTCTGCTTACACCTTGTTCTCCCACCCAGCATGTCGGGGGGCGACCCAAGGATGGATTCCCCACCGTGCGTCACATAGCCCAAATGTTCAGTCTGGCCAATGCCTTCAATGAAGGCGAGCTGCAGGCTTTCGATCGTCGTGTCAGACAGGCCTTACCCGGTGAAACGGTGGATTATGTGGTGGAGCACAAAATTGACGGGCTGGCTGTCTCACTCTATTACGAAAACGGTGTTTTCGTGAGGGGGGCCACCCGCGGAGATGGTGAGGTCGGTGAGGATATTACAGAGAACCTGAAAACCATCCGCAGCGTGCCCCTGCGCTTGCGCCAGCCGGTGGCGGCCCTGGAGATAAGGGGTGAAGCCTATATGCCCAAGGAAACTTTCGCGTGGCTTAACCAAATCAGAAATGAAGAAAACTCTCTCTCCTTCACCCATCGCAACGCCGCTGCGGGTGCGCTCCGGCAGTTTGACACGAAAATAACCGCATCCCGCAATCTGGACCTGTTTGCCTACGAGCTTGGCTACAACAGGGGGCTTGAACTCAAGGAGCATATCGAGGATCTTGAACTATTGCATGAACTGGGTTTTAAGGTAAATCAGCAGTATCAGTTACTCGGTACTATTGATGAAGTTGTGTCGTATTGCCAGGTCTGGAATGACAAACGCTTTGACCTTCCTTACGCAGTGGACGGGGTTGTGATTAAGGTAAATGCCTTGTCCCAGCGGCAAAGGCTTGGTTCAACTAAGAAAAGCCCCCGCTGGGCTATTGCTTATAAGTTCCCTCCTGAGTATGGTATGGCCGGACGAACGGAAGAGCATAGATATGGATAAAATATTATATTATCAGTAATATTTCACAATAGACACAAAACAGAAATAAGGTGAAATGGAGTAAGAACAAGTGGATTATAAATTGAGATATATAGAATTAAAAAAACAGATAGAGTACTATATGGATAGATACTACAATCAAGATGAACCAGCAATTCCTGACTACGAATATGATATGCTTATGCAGGAATTTAAGGCGATCGAAAAAGAGCATCCCGAGCTGGTTAAGAAAGACTCACCTTCCCAGAAAGTAGGTGGCCAGCCTAAAAGAGTGGCGGGAGTTACCGTCACTCACAATGTTCCTATGTTATCCATACAGGATGTCTTTACAAAAGAAGATGTCTTAGCATGGATTCATGATGTTAGAGCAATGCATCCAGACGTTAAGTTTTCTGTAGAGCAGAAGATTGATGGCTTATCAATGAGCCTTAGATATGAGAATGGAGAGCTTAAATTAGCTGAAACCCGTGGTGATGGGTTTGTCGGAGAAGACGTTACTCTTAACAGTTATCAAATTGATGGCGTTAAAAAGAAAATCAATCTTCCTTATGAATACTTAGAGATCCGCAGTGAAGTTTATATGAGTCATGGGGATTTTAATAAGATTAATGAAAAGCAGGAGGATATGGGCAAAAAGCCGTTTGCTAACCCTCGCAACTGTGCCGCGGGGACACTCAGGCAGTTAGATCCTGCAATCACTAAGGAACGTGGCTTAAAGCTGTTTGTGTTTAATGTACAGGATGGCCCGAGCGAATTGATGCAATATCATACATCTGGGCTTGAGAAGCTGGCTTCTAAAGGGATACCAGTAGTTCCTTATAAATTATGTACTACAGATGATGAAATATTTACTGAAATCAATAATATCAGCGAATCCAGAGGTGATTTGGACTATGATATTGACGGAGCTGTAGTCAAAATCGAGCAGGTTGATTATAGAGAGGATTTTCCTGCTGGGAGTAAGTATTCAGCAGGACAGATTGCTTATAAGTATCCTCCAGAGGAAAAGGAGGCTGTTATTAGAAATATTGAACTTAATGTCGGCAGGACGGGAAGAATAAGTCCTACAGCAATATTTACCGCGCCAGATTCAGAAAAACCGATTCGTTTATGCGGAACAAATGTATCAAGAGCTACATTGCATAACCAGGATGTAATTAATGAACTTGGTGTAGGCATCGGAGATACAGTAGTTGTCTATAAAAGTGGCGATATTATCCCTAAAATCAAGGCGGTTTCAAAGCATGAAGGTGAAGTGTACAAAATTCCAAATACTTGTCCGGAATGTGGACAACCAGTAGTTAGAGAAGATGATACGGCCGATATTAAGTGCGTTTATCCTTCTTGTCCCTCACAATTAATCAGAATAGTGAGTTATTTTACCAGCCGGGATGCTATGGACATTAAAAGCTTTGGAGAAACATATGTTAAGGCTCTAGTTGAGAAAGGTTATATTCACGATTATTCTGATATTTATAGTCTTATCGATTTCCGTGATGAACTCGTAGAGAAAGGAATTACGGGCAAGGAAAAGAATACAGACAAGATTCTTAAAGCCATTGAAAACTCTAAAAAAAATGATCCTGTTAAGTTACTTACAGGTCTTGGAATTCAAAATGTGGGCAAAGCTTCTGCAAAAGTAATTATGAAAAACTTTAACAGTATCATGGAACTCGCAAAAGCTACAGAAGAAGAATTATTGACAATTCAAGATATCGGAAAAATTACAGCTAAAGCAATTGCTGATTTCTTTAAGAATCCTAACAATATCAAAATTATTGCAAAACTTAAAGACGCAGGCGTTAACATGGCTTCCAAAGTAACGGAGGGGGCTACGACAAAACTGGGAGGCATGACATTTTGTGTTACCGGAACACTTCAAACAATGGGCAGAAAAGAAGCTGAGAATGTCATTGAGTTGAACGGTGGAAAGATTATTGGTTTAAGTAAAAAACTCAATTACTTGATTGCAGGCGAGGCTACCGGTTCTAAGTTAGATAAGGCAAAGTCGCTTGGAATTACCATAATTTCAGAGGATGACTTCTTGGAAATGCTGAAATAAGTAATTGGCAAAACCATTCTGTTAATAATTAAAGTGATAATACAGCTCAGGAACCGTTATAAGCCGTCTGTCGTGGCGGTTTTTTGACTTGCTTTAGAAATAGCCCCTTCCGCAGACAACGCGGAAGGAGCTTAAATTATCCCAGGCGACAGGGTGCCGTTCATATCTTTTCCAAGCGCTCTTTTATCTTATATATGAATTCTTCTGTATCGACAACGTTCCGATCTGCTGAAGTTAACAGCTGATCAAGATCCTTGGTGATGACGCCCTCTTCAATAGTCTGAACAGAAGCTTTTTCCAGCTTTTTGGCAAATCTTACAAGAGCCTGAGAACCGTCCAACTCCCCGCGCTTTTTCAGGGCTCCGGTCCAGGCAAAGATGGTGGCCATGGAATTCGTAGAGGTTTTCATCCCTTTAAGGTGATTGTAATAATGCCTCTGAACGGTCCCATGTGCAGCCTCAAATTCATAATAGCCCTGCGGTGAGACTAAAACAGAAGTCATCATGGCCAGGCTGCCAAAAGCGGTGGCCACCATATCAGACATCACATCGCCGTCATAGTTCTTGCAGGCCCACAGCACACCGCCTTCAGACCTGACAATACGAGCAACCACGTCGTCAATGAGGGTATAGAAGTACTCTAAGCCGGCAGCTTCAAATTGGGACATATATTGTTCTTCATAAATTTCCTGGAAAATATCTTTAAATTGATGGTCATAAATCTTAGATATGGTGTCTTTGGCTGAGAACCAGAGATCGAGCTTCTGCTCAAGCGCAAAAGCAAAGCATGCTTTGGCAAAACTTCTGATGGATGCATCAAGATTGTGCATCCCCATCACAACGCCCGGGCTCTTGAAGTCGTGAACAAGATATTTCTCTACCTGCCCATCCTCCGATGTATAGACCAGCTCAACCTTTCCCGGCTTATCGACACGGTACTCCGTATTCTTATAAATATCTCCGTAGGCATGTCTGGCAATGGTAATGGGTTTCTTCCATGTCTGTATATAGGGAGTCAGGTTGTTGACAAGAATCGGCGTGCGGAAAACTGTTCCGTCCAAAATACTTCTGATGGTGCCATTGGGACTTTTCCACATCTTTTTAAGTTTATATTCCTCAACCCTGGCTGCATTGGGGGTAATGGTTGCACATTTGACACCAACGCCGTATTTTTTTATGGCGTTGGCAGCGTCTATAGTGATCTGATCCTCGGTCTCATCCCTCTTTGCAAGTCCAAGATCATAGTATACCGTATTCAGTTCTATATAGGGCTCTAAAAGAATTTTCTTGATCATCGCCCAGATGATTCTGGTCATCTCGTCGCCGTCCATCTCGACCAGCGGTGTTTTCATAATGATTTTTTCGCTCATTTCAATTCCCCTCACCTATTATTTTGCTATATGCTTTTTGATCCAGGACAGCCTGCCGCCCATCTTTAAGATCTCAGCATCCAATGCAGAAAGGGTGTGCAGTAATTTAATCTTAGTTCCCTTTGTCGTATTGTGCAGGAATACTTCACTCTGAAGATTGCCTATTTCCACCTCTAAGGAATCTCCAGCCTCGATCTTTTGATAATCATCAGGATTTTCAAAGGTTAACGGTACGATACCAAAGTTAATCAAATTTGCCAGGTGGATGCGGGCAAAGGATTTTACGATAACTGCTTTAATTCCCAGGTGTTTGGGCGCCAACGCCGCATGCTCGCGGCTCGAACCCTGTCCGTAATTATCACCGGCAATGATAAATCCGCCATTTTTTTCGGCAGCCCTTTGATGAAAATGATTGTCAACCGCCTCCAGAACATATTTGGATATCTCCGGTATATTACTGCGCAATGGCAATATTTTTGCGCCTGCAGGCATAATATGATCGGTGGTGATATTATCCCCCAGCTTAATCAGAGCCTCACCCCGCAAAATATCGGGCAGCGGCGGGAAGGCAGGCAAAGGCTTAATATTGGGCCCATAGTAAACCTTAATGTTTTTAGCTTCCTCAAAAGGCAGCGGTCTGATGATCATGTTATCGTTGACAAAAAACTTTTCCGGCATTTCAATTTTAGGATATTCGCCTAAATCCCTGGGATCAGATAAAACACCTGTCAGCGCTGTTGCAGCAGCCACTTCAGGACTGACCAGATAGACTAAGGCATCCTTTGTTCCGCTTCTGCCTTCAAAATTTCTATTGAAAGTCCTGACGGAGACCCCTTTGGAACATGGCGCCGAACCCATTCCAATACAAGGCCCGCAGGAGTTTTCCAGGATCCTCGCTCCAGCCTGGATAAGATATTTCATTTCGCCGCTATCGATTAAATGCTCAACGACTTGCCTGGAACCTGCGCTGATAGTCAGATGAAGGTTTTGAGACACCGTTTGGCCTTTTAACGCATTGGCCACAACTTTCAGATCTCTTAAAGAGGAATTGGTGCATGACCCGATGGCCACCTGGTCCACCTTTAAACCAGCAACTTCCCTTACCGTTTTAACCTTGCCCGGGCTGTGGGGTAAAGCCACCAAAGGTTCCAACTCACTTAAGTTGATCTCAATTACTCTATCATACTCAGCATTTTCATCAGGCAATATTTCCTGCCACTGTTCTCCTCTTCCTTGTGCTTCTAAAAATTTCCTGGTAATTTCATCGCTGGGGAAAATGCTGGTTGTGCAGCCGGTTTCCGTTCCCATATTTGTGATGGTTGCCCGGTCGGGAACATTTAAATTTTTCACCCCGGGCCCAAAATACTCCAATACTTTTCCGACTCCTCCATTTACATTGATTCGCCTTAAAACTTCAAGGATCACATCTTTTGCCGAGATCCAGTCAGACAACTTACCGGTAAGCTTTACACCAACAACTGCCGGATATTTTATTCTGAAAGTTTCGCCTGCCATGGCGGCAGCAACATCCAGTCCGCCGGCTCCCATAGCAAAAGAACCAATGCCGCCTGCAGTAGGTGTATGGCTATCAGAGCCTATTAAAGTTTTTCCCGGACGGGCAAACCTCTCGAGGAAAACCTGGTGACAAATCCCATTTCCGGGTCTGGAAAAGTGTATCCCATATTTTTGTGCTACAGATTGCAAAAACAAGTGGTCATCAGGGTTTTTAAAATCTGTTTGCAGAGTGTTGTGGTCTACAAAGCTGACGCTTAACTCCGTTTTAACACGGTCGATGCCAATTGCTTCAAATTGCAGATAGGCCATTGTTCCAGTGGCATCCTGAGTTAAAGTGTGATCAATTCTTAATGCTATCTCTTCACCTGCAGCAGCTTTCCCCTCAATAATGTGCTGTCTCAAGATTTTTTCCGTTATTGTTCCGGACATGGTATACTCTCCTTGTTTCTCATTTTTCTAGAATAGAGACCATAGACTCCAAATATTAAGCTTATTTTTGTTTTGAAGAGGCAGTCCGCAGTTATTTATATGTCTTGATAATATGTAAGAGATTTTCTTTTGCATGGACAACATGTTCTATAGTCAGTTTCTCGGCGGCATCTTGATCATGATCTGCCAGAGCCAGCAAAATCTGACGATGCTCCTTTATGGCTTTTTCAGCTCGGCCATTGGAGCTGAAAGAAAGCTGCCGGTAATACTGGAGCATATGATGCAGATCCGAAAGGGTATGCTGCAAAGTTCGGCTGCTGCTGTATTCGAAGACCCTTTCATGAAACTGAGAATCCAGTTGGTTGATGTGTTCCATGTCATTTTTTATTTGATAGAATTCTTGCAGATCCACGATTTCCGTCAACTCTCTAATTTGTTCTTCGGTGATATTGGCGGCAGCCCACCTAGACCCCAATCCTTCGATATACATACGGATGGTATAAATATCCTCCAGATCCTTCCCGTTGATTCCTAGAACTACAGCCCCTTTATTGGGGAAAATTTGTACCAAGCCTTTTTGCTCCAGCAACCGAATTGCTTCCCGAACCGGTGTGCGGCTCACGCCCAATTCCGCACAAAGCTTCATCTCAGTGAGATTCTCACCGGGTTTAATTATGCCGTTCAAGATACTTCCTTCCAGTTCTTTAAAAACGCGTACGCTTAATGAATTGGAACTGTCCGGATTTATTTGTTTTGGTGGAGGTGAAGACTGGGGTGTTTTAGAACTTTTAATACTCACTTTGCCTCCTGTAAAAATGGTATATGATGAAAAAAGGTGATCTTTAAGGCATTTCCTGTGGTGCTCTACAACTGTTATAACAGTTCTATGGATAGATGCGCTAACAAGTTATGCTTTTTTCCCAAAAGACGAATCATATTCTCCAATAACAGATGCCAGTTCTTTATCGCTGATGCTGGTGGTACGACCGTTGCTATATTCTTTGTCTACCCATTCTTTTACATATTGAACTAAGGAATCTTTTTTACTAACTTTTTTTTCGGCAGGCAAATCATAATAGGAATTAATCCAGTAAGCAATACCGGCCAAACCGGAGGTATTGCTCACAGCTACGGCAGCTGTACGATTCAACAATAAGTTTGTATCAAAAATAGTATATATTTCTTCGTCTTTCAGCAAACCATCGGCATGAATACCGGCACGGGTTAAATTAAAGTTTTTACCCACAAAAGGTGTCATGGGCGGGACGTGATAACCGATTTTTTTATCATAGTATTCAGCTATTTCAGTGATTATTGTGGGATCCATACCGTCTAAAGTGCCTCGTAAAGAAGCGTATTCAAAGACCATAGATTCCAAAGGAATGTTTCCGGTCCGTTCCCCGATACCCAACAAGGAACAGTTGACGGCGGAGCAGCCGTAAAGCCAAGCAACGGTCGCGTTTACCACAGCTTTATTGAAATCGTTGTGGCCATGCCATTCCAAAAGTTCCGAAGGTACATCGGAATAATGCTGTAAGCCGTAAATCAGACCGGGAACGCTTCTGGGCAAGGCAACGCCGAAAAAGGGAATGCCGTAGCCCATGGTATCACAGGCACGGATTTTGATTGGGGTACCTGACTCTTTTGACATGGCCATCAAGTCGTTAACTAAGGGTACGACAAAGCTATAGTAATCTGCCCGGGTGATATCTTCCAAATGACAGCGAGGCTGTACACCAACTTCTAATGCTTGCGCTACCACAGATAAATAACTGTCTATGGCTTGCTTGCGGGTTTTGCCCAGCTTTTTAAATATGTGATAATCAGAAGAACTGATCAGAATGCCGGTTTCTTTGATACCCATATCTTTAACCAGCTGAAAATCTTCCTTGGTAGCTCTGATCCAGGAAGTAATTTCCGGAAAATCATAACCGAGCTCCATACATTTACTGACCGCTTCCCGATCTTGTTTACTGTAGATAAAAAATTCTGTCTGCCGGATAATGCCATTAGGACCCCCCAAACGATTCATCATCTTATATAGATCAACGATTTGTTCCACAGTATACGGGGGGCGGGATTGTTGGCCGTCCCGAAAGGTTGTGTCGGTAATCCAGATTTTCTCAGGCATCCCCATTGGAACAAGCCGATGGTTAAAGGGTATTTTGGGCACTTCCGTATAAGGAAAGATATCTCGATAAAGATTGGGTTCTTCCACCTCCTGCAATTTGTATTTATAAGGGTCTTGTTCCAGCAAATTGCTGTGTTTGTTTGGCTCGATCATAAAAGCACTCCCTTTATTCCCTATTATATACTTGTATACAATAATGCAAGTATATAGATTATATTGTCGAAATTTAGGATCGTCAAGAGTGCAACCGTTGTGGAATTGGTAAAGGTTCAAAAATCGGCTACCCCAAAAAACTGACAGTAGCACGGCTATGTTGAAATTGCTCAGTATCGCCAAAGCTTTGAAATATATGTTTAGTAATGGTATAATATTGTAGGTTTTTGTGCGATTATCTCGATAACAACGGATCTGTTGGTATCCTGACAAATAGAGAGTAGGTGTTATTTTGATCACGAAAGAGGATGTCGACCATGTTGCTCTCCTGGGCCGTCTGGAGTTGACCGAGGGAGAAAGAGAGCTGTACACCAGGCAGCTCAACGATATCTTGGGGCATTTCCAAGCTCTGGAGCGCCTTAATACCGAAAATGTCCAGCCTACTGCCCACGTCCTGCCACTCAAGAATGTTTACCGTGAGGACTGGGTGGGGCAGCACCTTTCCCGTGATGACGTCCTGTCCAATAGCCCCGAGCCGGAGGAAAACTGTTTCAAGGTTCCTAAAATTGTTTAGACGATTGGTTTATTGATAACCCATCACCAGGGGAGGCGATTAATGTTGCAGCTTTTTCGGCTGACAGCCCACGAACTGCACGATTTACTAGTTAAGAAGGAAATATCTGCTGAGGAACTAAACCTTGCCGTTTTTGATCGAGTCGAAGCGGTGGATGACAAGGTTAAGGCTTACGTTACCATGACCAAAGAAAGGGCGCTCGAGCAGGCCCGCTCGGTGGACAGGCAGATCCAAAATGCAGAGAAAATTTCGCCGCTGGCCGGGATTCCGGTAGCGATTAAAGACAATATGTGTACAGACGGTGTTTTGACCACGGCCGGTTCCAAAATACTGGCCAACTTTGTTCCTCCGTACAGCGCTACTGTGGTTAAAAGGCTGGACGGTGTTGGAACAGCTATGGTAGGCAAGGTGAACCTCGATGAATTTGCCATGGGGTCTTCCACAGAGAACTCAGCCTTCTTT
>Ga0074193_1003809_pt1 | contig 10366 bp, 12 predicted proteins | sample EPASupsiteHSE605_FD_64523 | JGI IMG/M metagenome (GOLD analysis project Ga0074193, IMG submission 64523) | Bioremediated contaminated groundwater from EPA Superfund site, New Mexico - Sample HSE6-05 | ecosystem: Environmental > Aquatic > Deep subsurface > Groundwater > Contaminated ...
GTGTCCGATCGATTGGTCGAGGTGACGTGCCCGCCAAGGAGAAAGCCGTCCCGGCTATCCGTGGCCGCGTGGATCTTGTAGCCGTAATACGCTCGATTCCCCTTGCGCAGCCAGGCCGCGTCGGCATCGTCGGAGTAGCTGACGGTCACTTCCGAGGCCTCGGCGTCATCCTCTTCCCGGTCTTCGGGAAGAACGTCGATCACCTTGGAAGGACGGCGCGAGGACGAAACAACACTGGCATCGACAATGGCTCCCTCACGGACCAGCAATCCACGTCGCTCCAGTTGATGGTTGAGTTTGTCCAGGAGGCGCTTGAGCACATTTTTCTCGAGCAGGCTTTGCCGAAACCGGCAAATGGTCGAGGAATCCGGGACTTCGTCGTGGTCGAGGGAGAGGCCTACGAAACGGACAAAGGACAGGCGGTCGTACAAAGATTCTTCCGCGGCCACGTCACTGAGGTTGTACCAGCGCTGCAGCAGGAGAATTTTAAACATGGGCAGGGGCGGGTACGCAGGATTGCCAACGGCGTTGACAACCCGTTGGAGCTTCTTGCGAAGTAATTTTTCAAGCGGCTTCCAGTCGATGAGACGATCAATCTCGTCCAAAAAACAATCCTTGTGCTTGCGACGGGCCACCACGTAGTCGGCGATACCAGGATTCGTGGAAGTGCGCTCGCTCATGCTCGCCTCCATCTTTTTGATGGAGAAAATGTAGCATAACTACATAATTTTACAATATATTTGTGGCAATTTTCCGTGCATCGGTCTCATCTTTATATTACCATCCGGCCGGCCCCGGTCAAGTTAATTGTTCTCGTTTTGAGAACTATTTTTTTGGTTTTCCCGATCCAAGATGGCAGGCCCCAAGAAACGAAGCCCCAGGGAATACGCCGCCAGCCCTCGGCCTCCCCGCCTTCGCCGGCCGCCATCGCTCCAACTCGCCCAGGGGCACCAGAAGCGTCTTCCCGACCTTGACCGCGTACATGTAGTCTCGGGCAATCTGCTGCTGGACGGCCTGTCGGGTCAGGTCAAGGATCACAGCGACCCGAGTCACGGGCAGCATGCCGCCCTGCGGACCTTCCGGCCAGGAAGCCAAGTAGTCGCGGCAGGCCCGCGCATCTTCCAGGGGGACACATTCGTTGGCCTGCCACTCGGCAACCGTGTAGGCGACCGGGCGGCCATCCGGGCCGGGGGCGTCCGGCGCAGTGCCGGAGCCCCCGAGGATTTTGGCGATGAGGTCGTTCATGATTAAAGGAATCCGTTTTGCTTCGCGTAGCTGGAAAGACCTTCGGCCGTTGCTAGTGTCACGTTCGCTAAATTCAATTGATCTATGAGGAGAGCGGTTTCCCCTCGTAGCTCAATGGAATTTAGCGAACGTGACACTAGACAGGACTCCGGGCTAGGCTTTAAGAAAGCGTCATGAGCGCCCACCTCCCAATCAAGCCCCATGGCTCGCACCTGCTTGCCCCTGCCCTTGTATCTGACTCCGGTCTCGGCCGGTTTCCTAGCCCTGCCGAGCACTACCTGGATCGGGCGCTGGACCTCAACGAACTGCTCATCAGCAACCCTGCTGCGACATTTTACGTCCGGCCCAGTGGTGACTCCATGCGTGACGCCGGGATCTACTTTGGGTATAAACTGACGCTGGGCAGAGTTATTGTTAAGTATATTAGTTCGAGACAAATACACAGGAGGCAAATCCATAGAACTGAAGATATAACACTAGTCCGCAACTCATTATTCACTACACTGATCCATTAGGCCAGTCTTCTGGAACCAATGGGGTTCTTTTAGTCCAAGGCCTTTCAACTAAAGAGTTTTGAAACCATTGATCACGAAGATTTGCATGTTCTGTCACAATGATTTGAAAACCTGGAACGTCCTCACGAGTATATTTAAGAAGCAATTCAAATAAACGCCTGACGGCTACAATATCAGCGTCTGCTTCGGTCTTCTCAACAGAACCATCAGCCTGTTTGTATATCTGTTCAGATGGAAAATAAACTTGGGTAGGTTGATCAATCAATATAAACCTAGGAATAGGACAGTTATTTTTCGCTGCAAATAAATGCAAGCCAAGCAACGTCGAAAGATGATAAGCAAGATGATTTTCGCCTCCACCAGTTCGATACATCGGAATAGACCGATCAAGACGATCAAAAACAATCGTAAGTTTATTAATGTCCAAACGAACAGGGAGCGCACTAAACTCTGCTTCAAATAATTGGATAAATCTGGACACCTGCGAAGAAATATTGTTTAGGATCGAAGCAAGTCTTTCATTGCTGCGATCAGCGCCAATTTTTCGCTCAAGCTCATCAACTTTAATCTTCAAACTTTTGTTTTTTGTTTCAAGCAAGGCGGTATTTTGACTAGGCACCACAGTTTCTAAAAATAGACTAATCCGTCCAACAATTCGTGCTGCGGCATTATTTCGGGAGTTCATCTGTTCGATCAATTCATTGGCAGCAATAGCTGCTGAAATCTCCACCTCCTTCTTTTTAATCAACTCCACAATTTCTTGGATTTTAGCATCTTCTGTGGCCAGATATTCATCAAGCTTTGGGCGCTCATTTGATACAATGCGCATCTCTGCAGCGAGGGCATCTAATTCATCAAGCAATATTTTAGCAATTGGGGTTTCGAGGGCTAAATTTGGTTCACAAAATGGCCATTGCCACTCACCTGTCTGAGGATCTTTGGGAAATGCTCTGATAGAGGCCAAGCGGTCTATCTGTTCTGCTGCTTCGCTCGCAAACCCTCTAGCCCTCTTTGAGAATTGTTGAGCTGCATTCACCCTAGACTGAACCTCCCGTCGCATTTTCCGCAATTGATTGAGATCGTCCTCAAGCTGAGAGATACGGTCTCCATCATCATTCGGTACTAGACTTGGCTTCCAAGACAACGCATTATTGAGAATCTCAATCATTCCAAATTTTTCTATCGATTGATCAACTTCCCCAATAACACCAACGGCTCTTGCCTCCGAAATAAGACTAATCGCTTTCTCCTGAAACGTATCAATTTCATCCGAAGCCTGATCTAACAGTTTCGTATTTAACTTAAGTTCTCGCTGCGCTGCTCGCAACTTTAGCTCAAGACTATATCGCTCATTAGGATACACCCCCAAAACAATAGGCAACGTATCCTTGATCGCCTGATGCTGAAACTGTTCATTTTGACGATAAAACATTTGTTCTTTATTAGCTACAAGACCCTGTTTTTGAAACAAATAATAGTGTGTATGCTTAACATTAGCCGAATATCTTGCCCGAGTGTTATCAAGAGGAACATCGATCATATTTTCTGGAATTCCGAGCAAACGAGATAGCAAAGAAACGACAGCATCATCATCAGAATTAATTATCAATTCTTCAAAGGAAGGGACTACCAATTCAACTCCTCGTCGCAGCACGACCGCACTACAACTTTCGCCTCCTCGGCTAGGCGTTGGCTTGGCTACAAGGACCTGCTCTTTCGGAAATTGATACAAAACACTGTACCATGACACTTTATCACGAATAACACCTTCCGGGACATTGAATGTAGAACGCCCCATACAGTACTCAATAATATCAGAAAGCGCAGATTTTCCAGTCGATGACCTACCAGTTATTACATTAAGGCCATCCACACTAAAAAAAATATCACGTCGTCGACCATCATGACTATATATATGAATTGACTTAATTTTCACGGCTGGACTCCTAATGTAGTATATATCGTCACCCTGTCTGAAATACGAGCAAATTCTTTTCCAATAAATCGCGCAGTGCGTTGACATGCGACACTTTCTTCTGTGCCACGCACTGACTTGCGGACTTTATCTCGTACAATTTTTAGCCGACCCTCTGAAGACACAACAAAACAACATCGCTGCATCAGAAATCCCAAGGCCTCTAAAGTATAAGGCAAGAGGTCCGCGGCTCGGTCAGCAAAACCAACTAATATCTCAGGCTTTTTTTCTATAATTTTCAGAAGAGGGCTGCGCGGGCTGTCCGCGATTAGTAGTCGTGAGCTTTTATATAAACACAATGGCAACACAAGCAGTGATAGAGAAAAAGGCATCCCATCTATATTTTCTTCTTCATACCCGCTCATCGACCTAAATAATATCAATCCACAAAACGCAGGATTGAATAAGTTTCGCACTTCAATTGGACGCCTATCCCATGGCTTCATTCTGCACTCCAAGCAATGCTCCAACTTTTCGCAAGAAATATGGATGCCAATACACTCGAGGCAATGGTTTAACATTAGCTAGAATATGAAAGCCACCCCGGACAACATATGGTTCTGTAACTTTCTCCCGGATCCGAAGGGAGCTGATATTGCCACTTTGCATATCAGCCCACATATACAAAGATTTTCCGGCCTGAACCAATACAGAGTCCACACTATCTTCTTCAATACTTTCAAAAACTACATCTCTATAGCGACTCCATTCGTCTACTAGCCTATCTTCGTACTCTTCCATCTCACCAGATACTAACAAATTCTCTCGCGCCCATTCTGAACGTTGTTCAAAAGCTCGATAGTAATCTAAAATAGCGTTCCGAATTCTGTTTGAAGAAATACCAATTTCTCTTAATTGTAGTACAAATAGGCGCGGATCGTTTTCGACATCAATTTCGGAAGCAGGACTTCTCCCTCTGTAAGTTATTGGAAGATTATTTGATCTGTATTCTTCTGCAAGAGCAGACATTTTGTCTGAAACTTCAAATCCATAAATTGGGTCAAAACGCTTATGCGTCAGCAGGCTTACAATAAGATCATTCCACCACCCTTCAAGTCGTTCAAAAACAGGTTCTCTATATTCACGTCGTATAGTTCGCATATATTTGTCTTTTACAATCAATGGAATATCTACAACCCTTGGACTGTTATCAAAAATACTTATACGAGAAAGAAAGTCTTCTTTCTCTTTGTCATTTAATTTTTTATATTCATCTAAAATTTGCAAAATAATCTTTGATTCACTCAAGGCTAGAACATCACTGGCAAGGGTTGCCAGTGAAATATCTTCTTTCTCAGAACTGATGGAGTTATAAAGAAAGTGCCTTAGAAATGAAGTGCTGGAAACAGTACCCGTTGTAAACAGGAAGAAACGCAAACTCGCCTGGATTCGTCCATCTCGGTTATAGCGGGCAAGCCAAATACGGACAGACTTCCAGAAGTCAGTGGCTAGGTCAGTCAATCGATCGCCCACAGCTTTGTGCTTTAGAGAAGCGAGAGTTTTAACTCCATCTTGATCTAGAAAATCAAGGTCATCATCCTTCTCTATAAGAACTGATGTGCTTTCCGGAAGCTCCATAAGTCGCAGCAAAGCAAAGCGAGGCTGATAAATATACCCCAGTCCCTGCTCGCCTGCCGCATACTGATCAGATGAAGCAGCAGTCATATTTAAATCCCTTTACAAACCATCCTTCAGCACCTTCATCCGAAGCAAAAGTATTAACCGTCCCCATCATATGATTCGCATCAATTGGCTGAGGAAGAGCAGAACCAAAGCGCTGCTGGCTTGGAAGTTTAATAGCAAAACCTTTCGATCTTTGCAGCTAATTCTTTAGTTGTTTTTCCAAAAAGTTGGGCTACCCACGAAGTATAGTTTATCGGTTTTCTAGCTTTGACTCGATGGCTTGCCCTGTAGGTTTTCAGCCGTCTGTAGTTTTTATCAGGAAGATTGAGAAGCATGGACAGAGGCAGCAAAGGCCGGGAAGTGGCCTGAGGCGGGGGGTTCCGGGGCGTATCGGCCTCGATTGTGGTTTGAGAATTTTTGCTGGTTTTGCCGGTTTTCTTCAGATTACTTTGAGAATTCTTCCGGCAGCATGAGAATGTCGGAAAGACGGAAAAATCTACGCGCGATTACGTTATTATTTTGACATCGCCCATTTCTTTTTCTATTCAATAGACGATCGTTATCACATTACCCGTCCGCACCCACCGCCTTCGCGGCGTTCTCGTCCTGACGCTCTAATCTGCGTTTCAACTCACCGTTTTCTTTTGCCAATTCCTCCATCCTTGCTTCGATTTGCGCCATACGGTCTTCCCGGGCCTCAAGGACCGCCACGCGTTCTTCCAGCTTCGCCAGCGTCCGTTCGCTCCTGACGGCTTGATGAAATGCCCTGATATTGCTTGCCAATGCCGTCCTATAGATCGTCTCGGACTCCAAGACTTCGACGGTCATGGTGACCATTTCGGTCATTTTGAAGTCGTCCTCGGGCGGCGGCACGGCTAATAGCGTTGCCTGAGGCGCTGCCGGGGCGCTTTCGCCTCGGCGCATGGGGCCTTGGCCCCATAGCAGCCAGTCTGGAGACACACTTAGCCTCTCACAAACAGTTCTCAAAAAATCCACATCTGGAGTTCTTTCACCTCGTTCGTACTTTCCAACAGTATTTTTATGAAAACCAATACGTTGAGAGAAGTCCCCCTGTGAAGAATCCCCACGAAGGGCCTTAAGTCGGTCCCCGATGCTCATCGGTCTTTGCCTGTTAATGTTTGAGGCTCGAACTTTAACACGAACTTTAACACCCACTTTTCAGCTAACTAGCTGAAATTACGAATGTTGCAAAATAAGCACACGAACGGAACTTTAACACCCAATTGGGCTTGACGTTGGCACTCAATTGGACTTAATTGTACGCCGCAGGGGGCGATAGTTGTCCCCGCGATAGACATGACTACCACGGGGCCTCCCGCAGACTCAATGTCCGGCCCCTGGAAAATTTTGGATCGGAGAAACCGGAAGTGGTCGCTCACACACAACGCCTCAGCCTGCTGAACCTGCCCAGTCTCAATCTGGACGCGGACATAGCGATGTCCATGGACAGGATCGTCGAGGCTTCCGGGCTCTCCCGGGCCGAGGCCGTGGAGCGGATCAATGCCGAAGCCAAACGGCATGGCGTGCGAGTGACCACCGGGAGCGCCAGGGAATTGGGGCTCGCCACATTCGAGAAATGGTTGAATGCAAATAATTCAGAGCACATGCCGAGCATTCGAGCCCTGAATCTCTTCTGCCATGTGTTTGGCTCGTCCGAGCCGTTGGACATTCTCGCCCGATCCCACGGGAAAGGCTGGCGGGTCATCGAGAGCGAGGAGGCAAAGCTCCTGGAGCTGGCCAAGACCGAGCGGCAGATCAAGGCGCTGAACCGGCGCAAACGCAAGATCGAGGCGGAACTATGAACCGGAATGGCGACAAGATCCGGGCCTGGATGGTGGAGCGGCGTATTTCGGTGGCCGCCGTGGCCCGCAAGGCCGGCATCACACAGTCCATCATGTCGGAAACCATCCACGGCAAGCGCAACAACCGTCGGGCGCTCCAAGCACTGGTGAACATCGGCTGCCCGGAAAAGCTGCTGGTCCTGCCGGCGGACATGAAAGGGAAGGAGGCGGCGTGATGGCGAGAGAAACAACAGGGTTCCACGGATTCGTAGTGCGTGACCACATCGCTGATGCGTATGAGGTTGGGCCATTATTTGAACTTTACGGACAGGGGAAATGTCCTGTTTGCGGCAGACTCCATCTTGTATCGGGATATGCAGGGTGCGGCATGGATAATGTGCTTGAAACCGTCGACCATGTCAACGATGTGGATGAATGGATGGAAATTGAGTGTCCAGAGTGTGCGTCTGAAGAGGAACATCTCTTTGGAAAGGATACAGTCTTCGAATTTTTCCGAGACGATGAACCAGACTTTCTGCGCGATACAATGATCGAACTCAAGAATGGCGTCTCTATCCATTACACCGGGCATTGGACAGGCCCCGGCAACGCGTAGACATCTTCAGAACGGTAACGGTCATGAACGACACAGCCACGGCAAAGGAAATTGCGGCAGCACTGGGGGTAACGGAACGATCCGTACAGCGTCGCGCCACCTCTGAAGCGTGGCCCGTCGCTTGTCGTTCCGGCCGAGGCGGCGGCAAGGTCTACCCCGTCGCCTCCCTGCCCGCTCCGGTCCAGATCGCCCTGCGCAACATTTCCCGCCCAGCCCTGGGGATCATCCAGGGCGGCAAAGCCGTGCCCGCCGCCACCTCCGCCCCTGTCCCGCCCGCACCCCTTGTTGCAGCGCCGCCGGAACCGGCCTTGCCGCCGGCGGCGCTGTCCAAGGCGGCGCTTAAAGCCGATCTGGTCAAGGCCTACCTCGAGGCCAAGGCCTGGGGCCGCAAGCACGGCGAGTCCATGGCCAAGTGCCGTGAGGCCTTCGTTCGGGGGTACAACTCGGGGGCCTTTCTCGCGCCTCTCCACGAGCAGCTCGGCGACACCTCCTGGAAGTCCCTGGAGCGTTGGGCTTTGGAACTGCGACGGGGCGACTATCGCTGTGAGGCCATCGCCCCGCGTTACGGAGTGCACCGCCAGGGCACAAGCAAGGTGACGGATGCCGAGGCGGAGGGGCTCCTGGCGATCCTCCTTTCCCAAAGCCAGTTCAAGATTGGCACGGCCATCACCCTCGTGAAGATGGACCTGGAACGCCAGGGCATCGCCTCGCCGTCCTCCCCCACCACGCTCCGCAATTGGGTGGAAGCCTTCAAGCGGGAATACTACGACGTCTGGGTTCTGGCGCGTGAAGGTGAAAAAGCCCTTACCGACGAAGTCGCGCCCTTTCTGCGCCGCGACGCCTCGCTCCTCGCCGTCGGCGACGTGCTCATCGCAGACGGCCACCGCCTGAATTTCCGGGTCAAGCATCCGTTGGATGTGGCCACCTACAAACTCACGGACAAGTCGCTCCATGTCTACCAGGACGCGACCTGCGCCTACGACGATCCCAAGACCAAACAGTGCCTGACGCACACAGCCAAGGCCAAGGCTGTGGCCTCGGGCGATACCCGCAAGGTGACGCGCCGTTGCGAAGACAGCCAGCAGGCCAAGCTCCAGGCCGAGGCCGAGTTGGAACGGGCCAACGACGGTAAATACGAGGGCTCCATAACCCTGGAGGGCAATACGCGCCTGGTGGCCGGCAACACGGTCGCCCTGGCCGGGTTCGGCCATTTCGACGGCACCTATCTGATCGACACCTCGCGCCACCACCAGGAGCAGGGCGCGGGCTACACCACCGAGATCACCCTCAAACGCGGCTACGAGGACAGCGAGGGCGACGATGCTTAAATTCGGCGTCGTGACCCAGGCCGACCCGTCCACCTGCCGGGTGCGCGTCCAATACCAGGACAACGAGGGCATCCAGTCATACTGGCTGGCCGTGGCCCAGCGTAAAACGCTGGCGGACCGCGACTACCACATGCCGGACGTGGGCGAGCACGTGGCCTGCCTCATCGACGACCACAATGAGGAGGGGGTGGTGCTCGGGGCCATCTATTCCGCCGCCGATGCCGCGCCTGTAGACGACCAGGACAAGCGCCATACGGCGTTCAAAGACGGGGCAGTTTTTGAATACGACCGCAATAAGCACCGCCTGACCGCGACATTGCCCGGCGGTCAGGTCCGCGTCAGCATCGGCGCGGAGGGCTACCTCGAAATCCAGGGTGCAACGGTCATTATCCTGCATGACGCAGCGGACATCGACTGCCGGGACATATTACGGCTGCGGGCAAAGGTGCGCATCGAGCACTGGACGCCGCAAATACTAGCGCTCCCGTATGCGGAAGCCGTCATCCCGCCCATGGAGGATCAATGACCAGCGCCGTCGTGGATGCCACCCGGATCGCCTCTGCCGACTGGTCGCGCCAGGTCGGCGCGCTCGGCCAGGTCGTGGAACAGCTCGCGGACATCGAGCAGGCCATGGGCATCGTGCTGGCCACGCCAAAAGGGGCTGATCCGCACCGGCCGACATTCGGCTGCGACGCCTGGAAATACCTGGACCACCCGACCAACAGCGCCATCCCCCATGTGATCCGCGAGGCCACCGAGGCCCTGCGGGAGTGGGAGCCCCGGGCCAACATCGTGCGCATCACGGCCACGATTGAGGCGTCCCATGTCATCATGCTGGTGGAGTGGTCCGTGCGCCTGGGGTCGACGCTGTTCTCTCCACTGCGCACGCCGTTCAAACTGGAGCGCACGGCATGAGCAACTGGAAGGTCCTGGATGAGCCGGTTTTCATCGACCGCGACCCGGCCGCCATCACCGGGGAGATGGTCGACCAGTTCGAGGCCATGTCCGGCCGCACGCTCTACCCGGCCCAGCCGGAGCGCCTCATCGTCGACATGGGGGCCTACCGCGAGACGCTGACGCGCATCGGTGTCCAGGAAGCGGCTAAGTTGAATTTGGTCAGGTATTCGCGCGGGCCGATTCTGGACTATCTGGGCGAACTGCTCGGCGTGTCGCGCCTGGATGCCTCGGCGGCTCAATGCACCATCCGCTTCACGCTGGATGCCGCCCAGGCCACGGACATCGTCGTGCCGGCCGACGCCAGG
>Ga0074193_1003814_pt1 | contig 10356 bp, 8 predicted proteins | sample EPASupsiteHSE605_FD_64523 | JGI IMG/M metagenome (GOLD analysis project Ga0074193, IMG submission 64523) | Bioremediated contaminated groundwater from EPA Superfund site, New Mexico - Sample HSE6-05 | ecosystem: Environmental > Aquatic > Deep subsurface > Groundwater > Contaminated ...
AGCACCGATTTGTGACTGCTTCGGTAATGCGAGCGGGTCACAGGGTAAATCGGCTTGCGGCGCTATCGGTTATGCTCTGGTGGATGCGCATCATGCCGACCAGACAGTGATTATTACTGATAATCTCTTGAAGGGGCAATTCCTTTATCCTTACAGCATCCCACAGACTGATGTCGATTATGTTGTCGAAGTAGAGGCTATCGGTGATCCGGCAGGGATTGCTTCAGGTGCCATCTCTATAACGAAAAATCCAATCCAGCTCAAAATAGCTCAATTGGCGGCAGAAGTTGTCGATCAGACAGGTTATTTGCAGGAAGGATATTCCTTGCAGCTCGGTAGTGGCGGTGCTTCCTTGGGTGTCGCTCAGTTTATGCGGGAGAAAATGCTGGCACGTGGCATCAAGGGGGGCTTCGGTATCGGTGGTGCAACAGGTATTTTCACCGAGATGGTGAAGGAAGGTTTATTTGAAATCTTTTATGATACTCAAACCTTCGATACAACAGCAGTCGCGTCTCTGCGTGATAATCCACGACATGTGGAAATGACAGCATCTTTCTATGCTAATCCTTGGACAGACTGCATTGTCAACCAATTGGATGTAGTGTTCCTGAGTGCGACGGAAGTTGACCTCGACTTCAACGTTAACTGCATGACGGATTCCAATGGCGTGCTGATGGGAGCTTCCGGCGGACATTCTGATACTGCCGCTGGTGCTAAACTCGCTGTTATCGTAGTGCCATTGATTCGCGGACGTTTGCCAATGATTCGTGATAAGGTACAGACAGTTATTACGCCGGGTGAAAGCATCGACGTCATTGTTACGGAACGTGGCGTTGCTATTAATCCAAAGCGCACGGATCTCTTGGAAAAATTGAAGGATAGTAATTTGCCGTTATATACTATACAGGAATTGCAGCAGATGTCTTATGACCTTGTAGGTAAACCAAAAGACATTGAGGTTAGCCAGGAAGATAAGGATATTGTTGCTGTAGTTGAGTATCGTGACGGTTCGATTATAGACTTAGTGCGTAAACCGCTCTGAGAAAGCAGTTTTTTAAGGTTTTAGTATGGGTTACGTAAGAGCTTTTTCTTGCGGACACCCAGCCTATAAGTATTCATAATATTAATAATATTGGGAGGTTTTATCATGTTGGCAGTTGCGGGTTTCTTAATGATCATCGTATTTATGGTTTTGATTATGACCAAAAAATTAGCACCAATGCTTGCACTAATGATTGTTCCAATTTTGTTTGCTTTAGGACTGGGCTTTGGGCCTGGTATCGGCAAAATGGCTATGGCTGGGGTTAAACAAGTAGCACCGACGGGTGTTATGCTCTTCTTCGCAATTATTTATTTCAGTTTGATGTTGGAAACAGGACTATTTTCTCCTTTGGTAAAGAAGGTACTTATCTGGGTTAAAGGCGATCCGCTGAAAATCTGTGTCGGCACCGCTATTCTGGCCACTGCTGTTTCTTTTGACGGTGATGGTTCCACAACCTATTTGATTACCACTGCGGCTCTTTATACTATTCATCGTAAGGTCGGTATCAAACCGATTATTTTGCCTACGATCGTAATTTTGTGTAATTCAGTTTTGAATATTATCCCTTGGGGTGGTCCGACAGCACGCGTATTGGCGGCTTTACACCTGGAAATTGGCGAAGTTTTCAATCCGATGATTCCTGGTATGGTTATTGGTGCCTTGTATATTTGGGCTTTTTCTTACTATCTGGGCAAAAAAGAACGTGCACGCATTGGGACGGTTGCATTGGACGAACAACATATTGTAGCTCAATATGAAGCAAGCATTACCGATGAAGAAAAGGCAACGGCACGTCCTAACCTTATCTGGTTCAATCTGATTCTGACGGTTGTATTGTTTATAACTCTGATGGCTGATGTTGTGCCGTCCGCTATCATCTTCATGGTTGGTACCGCTCTGGCTTTGATGGTCAACTATCCGAAGAGCAAAGAACAGTCTGCACGTCTGATTTCGTCTGGTTCTAATGCTATACCTGTTGTTGGTATGGTGTTTGCTGCCGGTATCTTCACTGGTATCATGTCCGGAACCAAGATGATTGAGGTCATGGCGCAGGCAATAGTTCACGCTATTCCAGCCAGCATGGGACCGCATATGGGCTTCATCTCCGCATTCCTCAGCTTGCCAGGCGTATTCTTCCTGACTAATGATGCTTACTATTTTGGCGTATTGCCAGTTTTAAACCAAGCTGCGAATTCTTACGGTGTACCTACTGCTATGATGGGTATTGCTTCTTTGATTGGTCAAGGCGCACATCTTCTCAGCCCGTTGGTTCCTTCCACTTACCTCTTGGTTGGTTTGAACAAAATTGAATTTGGTGATTTGCAGCGTTATGCTTTGCTGCCAGCGATCGGACTTTCTTTCTGTATGCTGATCGTAGCACTCATTCTTGGCATTGTGACCATTTAATCTCTTCTTTAAATGTACTTCACCACTAGATGATGCCTGGGGAAATTCATGGAGGTGTATATGGTTACCAAGAAAAGAGTCAAAATAACAGAAACGGTACTGCGTGACGGACACCAGTCAATTGCGGCGACACGCATGCACACCAGCCAGATGCTGCCGGTGTTGGAAGCTTTGGATGAAGTCGGCTATTACTCCCTGGAATGTTGGGGTGGGGCGACTTTTGATGCCAGCATGAGATTCCTGAACGAAAATCCGTGGGAACGCCTGCGTTTACTTAAGAAACACATCAAGAAAACGCCGCTGCAGATGCTGTTGCGAGGACAGAATATCCTTGGCTACAAGCATTATGCGGACGACGTTGTCTATGAGTTCATTAATCGTGCAGTGGATAATGGCATAGATATTATTCGAGTATTTGATGCTTTAAATGATACCCGTAATCTGGAGAAGTCAATCCAGGTTGCGAAAGCTGCGAAAGTACATGTACAGGGAGCTTTTGTTTATACAATCAGCCCGATCCATACAACGGAGAATTTTCTCCATGTTGCCAAGGAACTTGTAGAAATGGGTGTAGATTCCTTATGTATTAAAGATATGTCCGGACTCCTGGCACCTTTTGATGCCTATGATCTGGTCAAAGCGTTGAAGGAAAACTTTGATCTTCCGCTGGCGATACATACTCATTCTACTTGTGGTCTGGGTTCGATGGCCTATCTTAAAGCAGTGGAGGCGGGCGTCGATATTATCGATACAGCTCTGTCCCCATTTGCTTTATCGACCAGTCAGCCTGCTACTGAGTCCATGATCATGTCCTTTGAAAATACACCGTATGATACAGGTATTAATGAGAAGTCTTTGCTTAAATTGGCCGATTACTTCAAGCAAGTTAAAAAGAATTTGGCAGAGGAATTCAAGCTTAACATGGAATCTCAGATCAATCCTGCTGTCCGTGAATATCAGATTCCTGGCGGTATGCTGACCAATCTGTATAACCAGTTGAAGGAGCAAGGAGCTGCTGACCGTTTCGATGAAGTGCTGGCGGAAATGCCGAATGTGCGGAAAGATTTAGGTTATCCGCCGCTCGTAACACCGACAAGTCAGATTACTGGCTCGATGGCGGCCTTGAATGTTCTTTTTGGACGCTACAAGATAGTGCCTAACGAAGTCAAGGAAATTGTGCGCGGTAATTATGGCCGCGTGCCAGGTGAAATCACGGAAGAGTTCAGAAAAATGATTATCGGCGACGAACCGGTGATCGACCATCGTCCGGCTGATGACATTGCTCCGGAAATAGAAAAGGCTAAGCAAGAATTAGCGGCTAAGGGCTTTCCGGATTCACCAATGGAAGATGTTCTCAGCTATGTGCTTTTCCCGGAAGTTGCCTTGCAATTCTTTGAAAAACGTAAGACAAGCAAATAACAAAAACGCAAAGAGCGGCCAAAAGGGACGGTTCCTTTTGGCCTTTTTGCAAAAACAAAAGGACGAATTCTAACGAATTCGTCCTTTTTCTTAGCTTAGTTTATTCTGCCGAAACAATGGTTCCTTTATATTTGTCGGCAATAAATTGTTTAACGGCTTCGGAACGGAAGATATCAGCAATTTTTTTGTAGGTTGGATCATCTTTATCTTTGTTGCGCGCTGCCAGTACCATGACAGCCAATGGTTCATCCTTAGATTCGAGGAAGATACCTTGCTTCTGAACATCAAGACCAGCACTCATAACATAGTTCATGGTGATAGCTGCGGCATCGACGTCAGCCAGGCTGCGCGGTAATTGTGCTGCTTCGAGTTCCTTGAACTGCAGGTTTTTCGGATTTTCAGCAATATCGGCAATAGTTGCCTTGAAGCCAACACCGTCCTTAAGTTTGATCAGACCAGCTTTTTCCAAAAGAACAAGGCCGCGTCCGCCGTTGGTCGGGTCATTCGGGATAGCTACGATACCGCCTTCCTTAATATCTTTCACATCTTTTATTTTATCGCTGTAAACACCCATGCGCATCAAGATGGTTTTACCAATAGATATAAGGTCGGAACCATTTTGCTTATTGAAGTTGTCCAGAAATGGTTTGTGTTGGTAGCTGTTAAGATCTATGTCGCCGTTTGCGAGTGCTTTATCCGGGGTAATATAATCGGTAAATTCAACAACTTTAACATTAAGACCTTGTTTTTGTGCTTCTTTGGCAACGGCTTCTGCTACTTCGGCATGTGGACCGGCGGTGGCACCAATCTTAATCTCTTTCTTGGTCTCAGCAGGCTTAGTGCTGTTTGAACTGGAATTGCCGCAGCCTGCTAGTGCTAAGGAAGCAAAAGCCAAAATGGCAAATGGAACTGCTAATTTTTTGAAATTCATATTTTAATCCCTTCTTTCTAGAAAACACATTAATCATACTATTTAACTATGAATTATACAAATTATACTATGCCCAAGAAAAAGTGTCAATTAAAAGTTTGAAGTCCAAAGGGGACGGTCCTCTTTGGACTTTTATTTGGACTGCGGTGTTATAATATTCTTTGGAGATATTTCAAATCGGAAGAAGATCTGATATTAATGTCAAGACAAAATAGGGTTAAAAGTGGTTCTGGCTTTTATCATGTTATGGTGCGGGGAATTAACAAGAATGATTTATTTCTGGAAGATGATGATAAAAAATATTTTCTTCAAGTTCTGACGGATAAAAAGGAACAGTGCAATTTTTTGCTGCCGGCATATTGTTTGATGGATAACCATGTGCATATGCTTATCAAAGAGCAAACGAGCCAGTTACCTGATATTATGAAAAGAGTAAATGTATCTTATGCTGCTTACTTCAATGGAAAATATGACAGAGTTGGGCCGTTGTTCCAAGGGCGCTATAGGAGTGAGGATATTGAAGACGAGAAATATTTCCTCGCTGTAGCAAGATATATACATCAGAATCCGATGAAAGCTGGTATGGTATCTGCGCCTGAATCATATAAATGGAGTAGTTATGGAGATTATATCAACATAAAGCGGCAGAACAAACTTGTTGACACAGAAATTGTTCTCGAAATGTTTAGTTGCAAACGTGGTAATGTGTCTAAAGAATTTAAAAATTTTATGGTTCAAGAAGATCAAAGAGATTTTTTGGATGTAAAGAATAAGAATGATTATTTGCGTCTTGGTAAGGACATTTGGATGCATTTGATGATGTCGGATATGAATGAAGGAGACAAGGTAAAACTATTGGAAGAAGAGACGAATCTTTCGGCTAGAAACTTGTCAGTGATTACAGGAATGGGAAGAACCAAAATATTGCATTTTTTGAAATAAACAGCGGCCAAAGGGGACTGTCCCCTTTGGCCGCTGTTGCTAAATTCTGTTGTTTGATATTTTTTAGCTGATGCCCATCATAGTAATGATCATACGGGTGAGTAACATCGACAAAACGGCGTCGATGATAGGGATGGCGATAATCAGCGGATGATGTTTCGGATTGGTGCCGGCAGTGACGACGCAGCGGACGAAGTGACCAATCAGTGTGCCCATGGTGATGGTTGCCGGGAAGAGAATGGTTGCCTGTACAGCGTTGATGGTGCCGTCGGCGTACAGAGTAGCGGCGGTAGCAGCACCGGCAGCTTTAGCGAAGAAGGCGGAAATCAGTGCGATGATTGCTTCGCCTGGAAGACCGAAGAGCGCCATAACAGGGGCAATAACGTTGCCGATGATGGTCATCAGTCCGGTTATTTTGAGGAATAAGATCAAGACGTAGGCAATAATCATTGCCGGAATTATTTTTTCAACACCGAGGTAAAAACCGGTCTTGGCACCGTAGATAAATTCTTCCAAAAGTGTACGTTTGGCTTGAACTGCAGCAGTATCAGGTGTACTCATCAGGCATTGCCTCCTTCAACATTTACTTCTGAAACAGTTTCGGTCTGACGCGCGAGATAAAATCTTACGATATTGGCACCGATAATTTTGACGATAATTTCAACGGCCAGGATAATGCCGACCGGCAGAACGGCTATGCCGAGAAGAGGGGCGCCGCAGTCAAAGGTGTTTGTTACAACGCCGGAAGCGGCATACTGGTAAGCTATGAAAATACTGCGTTCCTTGTCATTGATCTGACCGTTTTCATACATTTGCTTGGTCAGGGCAGCACCGACGTCAGTGCTGGTCATGGAGCTGACGAGCGGCAGTCCACAGACACCAGGAAGTCCCATTAAAGGTTTCAGAATAGGTCTGACGAGTCTTTCTGCGGCTAAGAGTGCGCCAAGGGATTCAACTACACGAATGAGCCCGAGAGCAAACATTACTGTAGGTATCAGGGACAGGCCGAACATGAAGCCTTCGCGTGCGCCGACACCACCTTTACCGGTAAAGCTATCGGCACCGATTTTGCCGAACTTACCAATTAATACTTGAAAGTCGATGGCGCTGAAAGCACCGGCATTGGCCAGAACTCCTGAAAAGGAGAGCGCGATAAAGATAAAAGATAACCATCCCCGCCAAGTTAATTTGTGCTCGAAATCTGTCTGCTCTTTGAATTTCATCATTATTCCTCCCTGATTTTTATTTATTGTTAATTTTCAAGAGAATCGCTATCAGTAATTTGGCCCTGCTGAATAAGGAGTCGACAATAGCAAATTCTTCGTCGGTATGGTTGCGCCCGCCTTGTACGCCCATGGCACAGCAGCTTGGCACGCCTGCAGTAGTCGTATAGCCGGAGTCAGAAGCACCGCCAACTGCCTTGGGGGTAAGTTCGCCGAAACTTTCTTCGGCGGCAACGTTCTTCACGAAATCGAAGAGATGCATGGATTCATCTAAACGCAGCATGGCATTGAACTCCAAAATCTCAGTGAATTTGGTGCTAGTACCTTCGATATAAACTTTATCGGCAATTTTCTGCAGTTGTTCTTTGACCGCTGGCAGATAGGAAGAATTCTTGAAGCGCATATCACAGATGATTTTGCAGTACGCAGGAGTCGCATTGCAGACTGTGCCACCGGTAATGACACCGACATTGAAGGTATTGCCTTTTTCCCAGTCCGTCAGGTTTTCAATGTCGAGTATTTTGTGAGCCATTTCTTTGATAGCGCTGCGACCGTTTTCCGGGTCGTTGCCAACGTGTGCTCCTTTGCCGAAGACTTCCAGCTGAAATTGGAACATGCCTTTACGCTCAACGACGATGCCGTTATCCGGAAAGCCAGTTTCAAAATTAAAGGAGGCGAAGGCTCCCTGTGCTTCTTCCATTATCCTGATAGGGGCCTCGCTGTTCGCGTGACCGACTTCTTCATCACCAAGCAGGATCACTTTGACTGGATGTTTATCCCAACCGCATTCCTTCAGAGCTTTCAAAGCGTAAGACAGGATGACGATGCCGCCTTTCATATCCAGCACGCCAGGACCGTAGGCTTTGCCGTCTTCAATCTTAAAAGGACGCTCGGCTGCAGTACCATGTTTGAAAACGGTGTCCATGTGACCTGTCAGGATGATAAATGGTTTGCTGCAGTCACCGAATTCGCTGACCAGCATATTGCCGGCGTTGGCAAATTCGTGGAATCTGCATTTGCCGCCTAGTTTGGTAAAGAAGTCTGCCAGCATAATGCCGATTTCGTCAACACCTTCCTTGCAGCCTGGGCCACATTCAATATTGACCATGGTTTGCCAGAGCTTCAGCATATTATCCTTATTGTCGTCGATGCTTGCATATGCTTTTTGTTTCATGTCCACGAGAAAATCACCCCTTTTTGAAAATAAAAAAAGCCGCCTGATTGACAAAAGTTAGTCAATTAAGCAGCATTGCTTTTTAAAACAAGAAGTTTTTATTTGCCTAATAGTAAAACATATTGGATGTAGTGTCAAGCAATAATGAAAAAGTTTTACGATTGTATACAGTATACTTTCGATAATAATATTTCTTTTTTAAAATTCGAGTGTTATATTAATGCTATGAAAAATAACATACGCTTAGACGAATGCATCAAAAAAAGTTTATCAGAAAGTATCAGCGATTCTTTGCGGGACGCGATTATGACAGGTGGCTTGACTGAAGGAACTCAGATCAAGCAGGACCACATGGCGCAGCAATTCAATGTGAGCATCAGCGTCATCAGGGAAGCCCTGAAAATTTTGGAAGGAGAGGGCTTGGTAGAATTCCTGCCTAATCATGGAGCCGCTGTCGCGAAACTTTCTTCCGAGGAAGCATTGGACATCTTCGCCATCCGTGTCTTATTGGAGACGGAGGCTTTGGCACTTTCGATTCCCCAGCTGACAGCAGAGGATTATCAACAGCTAGAGGCGGTGTTGGCTGAGGAGGAAACTTGCACAGAGCCACAGCGTTACAACGAACTAAACTCTTTGTTCCACGAATATCTCTATAAGTATTGTGCCAATAAACGGTTGAATGACCTGATCAGGCTGCAGCACAACAACGTGGGCAGGTATCTGGTCTTTTATCTGGACAAAATGGCGTTTAAAGACCAGTCGCATAAGGAGCATTTGCAGCTTCTCGATGCCTGCAAGACCAAAGACATTACCAAGGCTAAGAAACTTTTGAAACAGCACATGCAAAAGGCTGGCAAGCAACTTGCTGCTTTTCTGCAAAAATAAAAATAGATGCTGAAGAAGGCAAAATGGGGGATTTAAAATGACAACACAACGTATATTGGATTTCAAGAAGGAATACATCGAAACACGGCCTTCCATCAGCAGCCAGAGGGCAAAGATTTTCACTGAATCGCATAAGGCAACAGAAGGCGAAGCGGTTATTGTCAGACGAGCAAAAGCTTTTCGTGATGTCTGCCGCCAAATCGACATTTCGATTTTTAAGGATGAATTGATCGTTGGCAGCATCGGCGAATTCAGGCGCAGCGGCATTATCTGCCCGGAGTATTCGTGGCAGTGGGTTGATGAAGAGATGGACAATTTTGCGGACAGAACGCAGGACCAATATAACATCAGCGATACCGACAAAAAGGTTCTGCGCGAAGAAATTTTTCCTTATTGGCAGGGCAAATCGCTGGAAGAAACATTCCTGGCCAGACTGGACAAAGGAACGGCCAAAGTTTTGGTTGATACAGGCATCGTCGATAACGATTCCAAGTGGCGCAGTGCAGTCGGTGAGATTACGGCCGACTATACTGATTTAGTCTTCAAAAAAGGTTTTGGCGGCTTCAAGCAAGAAGCAGAAGCGAAGCTTGCTGAGCTGGCACCGGTAACGCCGGAAAATATCGAAAAAATCGAATTCTATACGGCGGCCGCCATTGTTAGCGAAGGTATTATTACTTTGGCTAATCGCTATGGCGAAAAAGCGGCGGAAATGGCTGCTAACTGCAGTGATGCCAAACGCAAAGCTGAACTCGAAGAGATTGCTGCTGTTTGCAAGGTTGTACCGGCAAATCCACCGACAACCTTCAGGGAAGCAATTCAATGCGTCTGGTTTACGCAGCTGGGCTCAATTTTATCTGAGAACTCGTTGGCGCTTAACCTCGGACGCTTTGACCAATACATGTATCCTTTTTATGAAAAAGACGTGGCGGCAGGTATTTTGACGCGCGAACGTGCTTTGGAACTTATTGAAGCTCTCTGGCTGAAATTGTCCGAATGGGTGTGGGCAATTTCCAGTAATACGGCACAATTTTTTGCCGGTTATAATTCCTTCCAGAATCTTACGATTGGTGGCCGCAAAAGAGACGGCAGCGACGCGACAAACGAAGTTTCCTATCTGTGCCTGGAGGCGACAGAAAAAGTAAAAACCCACCAGCCTGGTCTCAGCGTGCGTATTCATCCGAACTGTCCACCGGAATTTATGATGGCTGTGTGCAAATTGATCAGCTGCGGTACCGGTTTCCCGGCCGTGCATAATGACCGCGCCGGTTACGAAATGTTGCTGGCGGCAGGGCTGGAACCGGAGGATGCGCGTGATTGGAGCAACTGTGGCTGC
>Ga0074193_1003815_pt1 | contig 10352 bp, 6 predicted proteins | sample EPASupsiteHSE605_FD_64523 | JGI IMG/M metagenome (GOLD analysis project Ga0074193, IMG submission 64523) | Bioremediated contaminated groundwater from EPA Superfund site, New Mexico - Sample HSE6-05 | ecosystem: Environmental > Aquatic > Deep subsurface > Groundwater > Contaminated ...
CTTCTGGCTTTTAGCAATCAGCTTTATGATATCGCGGCTTACGGGCAAAGAAAATTACTTTGGAATTCATCATGTTTCAACCTGGATTGGCTCATACTGGCTTATAACGGTACTCTATTTTTTCTTTGTAGTTTTTATCATTGATATTGTACGTCTTGCAAATATTCCCTTTCATTTTCTTCCTGAATCAGGCTCATTTGCCTACGCACAACTAAAATCATGGACCTTTATAGGTATTGTTACAACTGTTTGCCTATTAGTTACTGCAGGAAGTTATAATGCCCGTCAAATAAAAATTAATCGTATCCAACTTAAAATCAGTAAAGAAGGTGGAAAATTTTCAAAACTTCGAATTGCAATGGCTTCGGACATTCATCTGGGAACCCTTATTCATGACCGACGATTGTCTCAACTTGTGCAAACCATTAATCAGGAAAAACCGGATATCATTTTATTCCCGGGAGATATTCTGGATGAAGAACTTTCACCAATTATCCGCGAAGATATAGGGAAGCCCCTTCGAAACTTAAACGCACCACTGGGAATATGGGCAGTACCCGGAAACCACGAATATATCGGGAACTACGAACGTGCTTCCGCATATCTCAAAACACTCAATATCAACTTACTGAAAGACAGCTTCGCACTTATACACAACTCGTTCTATCTGCTAGGCAGAGATGACCGCGACGCATCGCGTTTTAACGGTATCCAACGGAAAGAGTTAAAAGAATTGATGTATAATATTGATCTGAGTAAGCCGATAGTTCTTTTGAATCACCAGCCCTATAACCTTCAGGAATCCGTTGACAATAAGATAGATTTACAACTTTCTGGTCATACGCATCACGGACAATTCTGGCCTTTTAACCTGCTCACTTCCCGTATTTTTGAAGTAAGCCAAGGTTACTTGCAAAAAGGCAATTTTCAGATTTATGTTTCAACTGGTTTTGGAACCTGGGGTCCACCTGTTCGATTAGGCAATCATCCGGAAATTGTAATTTTGGAGATTGATTTTGGTCATTAATATAACACTTCATTTTCAGCTCGTCATACAAGGGCATAGTGCAGATTTCACAATTAAAAATACTCATAAACAAGTTGATAAACAGAATATTGACTTTCTAACAAAGATTTTTTCAGGCATTCATAGAGTTTCTGATACCAAATTTCCTCTTAAAATCAATAATACTGAACCCAAAATAACTTGGGGTAAATGGACAAATCGCTCAGTATTGAGAACAAAGTCCAGAGCAAATTTCAGAAAAAACATATACCTAAATGGTTTTAAATTGACTAAATATCAACAATATGCAACCAAACAGCCATTTTTGTTGTCTCTATGTTTTATTGACAATTTATGAAACGCATATTTATTTTTACAACAATTTTGCTTTTGCAAACAATCGCTATTTGTCAGGATAGCTGGCAAAAAAGCATTGATAACTACGCTCCTTTCGGATATAATTTCATTGAAAAAGCTGACAGTAATGGTTGGTATCTGATATCAGGCTCAAAATCATACAGTAACGCTCAATCAAAAGGGGAAATTATTATTTCCCGTTACGATAAATGCGGGAATGTAAGATGGAGCTACCGCTATGCAAACGATACAGTTTCGATGAAGATTAGTGATGTTCTTAAAGACAATGCGGGAAATATTGTAATTACCGGATATTATTACTTTTCGCCCGATTACACGCAAGGACATATCTTTGTGATGAAGGCAAATGCTCAGGGTGTTATCCTGTGGTACAAGCATTACGATATAGATGGAATAGGGTATCCTTACTCTATTGGGCAAATGAAGGATGGAAGCTACTTTGTATATTACATGTATGATAAGGTTCCTGCAATCACTCCCTTTAACTGTATTTTGAAAATTAATCAAAGTGGAGGTATAATCTGGAATAAAGGTTATTATTTGAATCCAATCTGGGGCTCTGCCATTGCAACCTCCGATGGTGGAATTCTGGTTCAAAGTGGTCATTTATTTTACAAGCTCAATTCAACAGGAAATATTCTTTGGTCTAATATCTACTTGGGTATTTATTATTGTTCGAAACCAATTGAAGTAAACGGGAATTACATCTTTGCACAATACCCGACCTCTTCGTCAACAGATAGTTTATGCTACCTGTTTTCCCTTACGTCAAACGGTACTTTAGGATTTACATCACAAGCATTTAAAGGAAGTTCAGTTAAGGATATTATCCGCTTAAGTAACGGAAATGCATTGGTTTATGGAACTGTATTTGTAAATCCAGGGCATCTTAACCAAGTTTGCCTTACTGAAATTAACAGCACTGGTATTATTCAAAATCAGAAAATCATACAATCAACAAACCTTGCTCAACCATGGTTTAGTGGTTCAGTTTGTGAGTTAAATAATCATACATTGATAATGACAAGTGCCATTCAAAATGCAACACCTCATCCTTATCAAAATTCTCTTACAATTTCAAAAAGTCGCAACCTGACTGATTTTGGTTGTACAGTTCCTTTTTCAGGAATTCTTACACAAACTCCTGTCAATACTGTTATGGCTCCCGGATCGTTGGCAAATGGATTTACGCCAACAGATATCAACATCCCCTATACCCGAACTGCAATTCAGACAAGCCATACAATCAGTTGTTTTGTTGCCGATACCAATAAAATCAATCTCGGAAACGACACAACACTTTGTAATGGAAAAAGCATGATTTTGAATGCCAATCTCGGAAATGCGTACTCATATTTATGGTCAACCGGAGCTACAACGCCTTCTATCACAGTTAATCAACCCGGGACATATTGGGTAAAAGCATTTATCTGCGATACCATTTACGATACTATCCAGATTCATTATTCAGCCCCTTTGACACTTAATTTTCAGGTTTCTCCCTTATTAACCAAAACCCTTATTCCGGTAAGCTTCAATAATTACACTTCACCTATTTCTTTTGTTCAGTGGAATACAGGAGATGGAAATATATTCAACATCAATAATTTCCAACATGCCTACGCAGAAGGAGGAATTTACAACGTAATCCTCACTGTAAAGGATACCAATAACTGTAGTTATTCTGCTTCGCTAAATGTAGTGGTTGATGAATATACCTTTTATATTCCCAATAGTTTTACCCCGAACGGAGATGGAGTAAATGATGAATTTAAACCCTTAGGAACTGGTATTGAAGAGTGGAAATTAATAATTTACAATCGCTGGGGAGAAGAAATTTTCGAAGGGAAAGATATTGGCTGGGGTGGGGTACTTCGTGGAAACACTCCTGCCCCAGAAGGAGTTTATTCATACCTTATTGAACTTAAAAATGCAATTGGATCACGTTCTATCCGAAAAGGAAATCTGACTCTTATACGGAGTAACCGGTAGAATTTCAATATTTTACCGCACGTATCATTTCACGTTTTCCTTTTGGTCCCGGGATTTTTTCAATGGAGAAACCCACTGATTTCAAAGCTCGTTTTACATCGCCTTTGCAGCTATACGTTACCAGAATTGCTCTTGGTTTGCATGCTTTATAAATATTCAGAAACACTTTTTCGCTCCATAAATCAGGTTGGACATCCGGTCCAAAAGCATCAAAATAAATTAAATCGAAACTGTTTTCAGGAAGAACAAGCTCTAATATTGACGCTTCCTGTTTAAAGAACTCAAAATTTGCATTAATCTGATGTTTTTTGTTCCAAGGAAATTCATGCAGCATTCTAAAGGTTTTAAAATCTGTATCATTCTTATCTGTATAGTTTAATTGAGAAACAATTTCATCCTTTAGCGGAAATGCTTCCAGTGTTGAATAATTTATCTTCAGGTTATGCTTCTGAGCTTCCTGATACGTTAACAAAGCATTTAAACCAGTGCCAAACCCCATTTCAAAAATCGAAATTGTTGACGTAAGCTTCATCACCTCATGCAATCCGCTTTGAATAAACACGTGTAGTGATTCATTTTTGGCACCATAACGAGAATGATAATTTTCGTTTAATTCGGGAAGATAAAGCGTATGGCTGCCATCTTCTGTAATAATAAATTGATGAGACATAACTATTTGTTATATAGGAGTATTACATTCGTGATTGTATGAGGAAGCGTAATTGTACCAAGGCTTTGAGCAAGCGGATACCTGTACAGTTTAACCAGATTTCCCTCTGCACAATAAACAACCTGATTCATAAAATCAAAAGCCATATCTGTGGCCGAAATATTTTGCATAAACGGAGTTAAACTGTTGATATTAGCCTGATACCAATAAATTGTATTCTCGATCGAAACAAGATAATTCTGGGCACCTGCATCCACTACTGCATTGAGTTTTCCGGTTGGCAATGTTCGTACACTGGAAAACAGGTTTGAAGAAGTTGAATAGGTTTTCAAAATAGCCTGATCATTCAAATCGTTACCCCACATCCAACTGATATTATTCTCTTTTGGGAAGAAAGCAACAACAGAGTAAGGCATGGTTTGCGATTGTAAAAATCCTCCCGTTTGGTAGTGAAAAACATAGATATCATGATTTTCATGTTGTGGCAGTTTTGTATCAACCAGTAAAAAATTACCATTCTTTCCTGATTCAAAAGCAGCTTGGCTTACCGGAGGATTATAACCGGAAATAACACTGCCTAAATGTGAATACTTCCGGATATTCCCATTCGTAAATGAGACAATATATTCGTTTTCAACGCAGTTTACAGCTTCAAAACTATGAAAAGATGACGACGTATAGGGAGGTAAACTCCACTCAAAATCGTTCTGATTAAAATCAAAAACCTTCACTCCTCCTTCGGTTTTTCCGGCAATCACCATTTGTTGATGATACGAATTTATAGCAGAAACAGCATCGTTACCATTAAAGGTGAATAACAAACTTCGATGACCACTCGTATCAATTTGATATACAGGAGCAGAGTTTACATTTTCTTCAGTTACAACAATAATACTTTTGAGGGCTTTTTCCAATCCTTCAATATTTACTTCCCGGTATAATGTTGCTTCATTTACACCATCAGAAGCTTTTACCTGAAGATAATAGTTTCCACTCTCTAAATGATTATTATCCACAATGTAATCATCCTGAATATGAATGCTATTCTGTGATAATTGAACACTCATTGCATTCATTACCGGAACAAATGAGTCGTTAATTAAAACAATTGATACGGATGTCAAATTATGATCATCCGAAACTTCAATATCAAGCGGAATAGAATCCTGACATGAAAAATATTGATTTTCGAAAGGCTGATTTATCAAAATTGAAGGTAATTGGCTATCTTCCTCTTTGGAGCAGGCTGTAATGATCATTATAAGTACAGCAAATAAAATGAAGAAAGAAATATTTTGTTTCATCAATGTAACATTTGAATGTTAAACGTTGATTTTAACTAAATGTTTTTCAATAGCTTTCAATGCATTTTGAAAACGCTTTTCCCCACTTCCCCGAATCACTTCAAATGGAAATTTTCCGGAACTCAACTCGTGGTAATACATATCGAACAAGGTATTACGATCATCCGGATTTTCACGTTGAGGATCAAATTCCCATGGCAAATCTATATCACACAATAACAATAAATTATATCTTGTTACCGAAAGTTGATCTTTAATCCATTGATGACATTTTTGATAATGAAAATCACACCAGACTTTCGTAACCAAAAGCTCTGTATCACAAATCAGGTAATCGGCACATCGTAAAGCTGTTTCATCTTCCAGTTTTAGTTGTCCCTGCGCAATTTGAAGTATGTCATCATATTCATAATGACGATTTAACGTTTCGAGATATTCGCGGGCATATTCAGGCACCCATAATGTATTGAAATGAAAAGCAAGTTTTTGAGCCAGTGCGCTTTTCCCTGTTGATTCCGGTCCGGTAATTGCAATTTTTATCAAAGCTATACAATTTAACAGGACAAAAGTACCTTTTTTCGTGCTGATTGTTGAGAATTCACGAAATTTGCAACAATATAAAACCAACATTCGAAATGCGTAAAATTACCAACGCTTACAATTCTATTCCAGGTTATCAGTGCTTTGGATGTTCTCAAAAAAATTCAATCGGATTAAAAATGGAGTTTTATGAAGATGGTGAAGAAATTGTCTGTTTCTGGAATCCAGAAGAGAGATTTCAGGGTTTTCACGATACTTTGCATGGTGGCGTTATTTCTACACTCATGGATGAAATGATGTTCTGGACTGTCGCAATTATACTTAAAACTTCAGGGGTTACTTCTAAACTCGAAGTAAAATTTTCAAAACCCGTATCGGTTTCGAAAGACAAATTAACCATGCGTGCACGAATTGTAAACGTTCGTCGTAATCTGGCCGAACTAGAAGCAATAATGTATAATCAGGATAACGTTATTTGTGCCTCAGCAAAATCAGTTTTCTTTACATTTAGTCCTGAGATATCCAAAGAAAAGTTTTACTATCCGGGCATTGAAAATTTTTTTGTGGAAAATAATTGATTTACAATGCATTTCATCCATCTTTTTTTTCACAGATAAAGCGACAAAGCAACGATTAAAACACCTAAACTTATTCAGATTTCAATATACTCATTTTTAATAAATTAACAATATTGGCTTCCAATCTAAATCGATTAAATAATGTACTTTTGCCAAACTCGAAAAGTTTGGAATATGAAAATGAGAATTGTAATTTTAGCATTACTAAGTTGTTGTATTTTTAAAACAGGATTTGCCGGACCAGGTGATACTACCTGGGTTCAAACATTTACTTTTAACTGGTCCAAACCATCTGGAATGGAGCCTAAAAAAGGAAGGTTCGTTTTTCCTTCGTTTGTCGGAAAACGGTTTGAAAAGATATTAATGTACTATACGCTCAAATGTGACCCGTCACAAAATCCTCAATGCGGAGAATGGGACTATCTTACATATACACATCTTTTTGAACCAACCGGAAAGATGGATTCGGCAAAGTACACACAGGCAAAGTACGTATATTACAACTATTCGTCAGCTTCTGTTGACACATTTATATACAGGACCACCCCATCATGGAAATACAATCCTTACTTTCAACCATTTATAATTCATGATATTACAAATAGTTTTGATTCTATTACAATAGGAAATATCTCTACATCAACCAATTATTCCCTATTTCAGGGAAATCCAGATGGGCGAATGCAATTTCTTTACAAAGCAAGCGAGCTAATTTCAAATGGATTAAGCTCCGGAACTATCAATGGATTGCAACTTTACGTCGGAAATATCATTTCACCTGTCACTATTCAAAATTTGAAAATCAGATTAAAGCAAACAAATCTGGATACAATCAATATTCAGCAAAGTCTTTCAAATTTAACCAACGTTTTTGGGCAAAATATTAAAATTCAAAATAATGGATGGATTAAACTAGACTTTACACAGAACTTTCAATGGGATGGAGTCTCAAACATTATTGTTGATATCTCATTTTCAGGCTCAAACGGCGATCCTCAAATTGCATGTAATTCTAATACCACAAATTCAATAAACTCCTTAAATGCTGATAATTATATCGGATTTGGGCTAAATAACTTTGTTGAAATTCCAGTTCAAAGATTTATAGATGCTGATTCGTCAATTACGATAATGTTTTGGTCTTATGGTGACAACGTATTACAACCTTTCAATGGGTCTGTTTTTGAAGGAATAAATACTGCAAAACAACGATTATTAAATACACATATTCCATGGGGAAATAGTCGGATTTATTGGGATGCAGGAAAAAACAGTTATGATAGAATTGACAAAGCTACTTCAAGTAATGAGTTCAAGGGACAATGGAATCATTGGGCATTTACAAAAAATTGTCAGACTGGTTCCATGAAAATTTATTGCAACGGCTCTTTATGGCATAGTGGAAACGGAAAAATTAAACCAATGGACACAATTGCGCAGTTTATTCTAGGCAAGGCTATTACATATCAAGATGGTGTTTATAAAGGATTTATCGACGATTTTAGCATTTGGAGTAAAGAGCTATCTCAAGCAAACATTAACCAATCTCTCAATGCCAGTATTTCAACCTTCCATCCCGACTATCAATCATTACTATACAGTTATGATTTTGATGAAGGAGCATCCAATATACTTCATGATTTGAGCGGAATTGCTATGCGCAATGCTAAATTAAAAGGAATTCAAAACTGGCAATCATTTAAGGGTGAGCGTTTTAAAAACTTCACTAACGCCAATTACCGACCTGTAATGGTTTTTGAAAGAGGTAATTATCTATCACACCTTGATTCAACATTAACTATTGACTCTGTTCCAAATTTACCGGTCATGGCTGTTGTTTATGGGAACCCTGCAATGCCTACCCAGGCAACAGATACTATATTTATCTGGACCCCATATTATCGCTATATATTTGATAATTACGGAAATAAAACAGACTCTGTTTTTGTAACAGGGAATGACACGCTATTTCAGCAAAATTATATTTACTACGGTACTCCGTTTGAAATCATCAATAAGTGGGAATTAGGCAGATTTATCACTCCCTACGGAAATGGATTATCACTTGGTAACGGCTGGACCTGGATTTATGACGTAAGCGACTTTGTTCATTTACTGAAAGATACATTAACAATTCATGCAGGAAATTTCCAGGAGCTGCTTGATTTAAAATTTGCTTTTATTGAAGGAGTTCCATCCAGAGATGTATTAAGTCTTCAAAATGTATGGCAAGGCAACTTTAGTCTTAGCACGTTTGATAATAATGTCGTGGCCAAAACTTATGTAATTGATACAGCTTCAAAAATGATTAAATTGCGTACTACATTAACCGGGCATGGAATGGGTAGTACTCATAATTGCGCTGAATTCTGCCCCAACATGCATAAACTCAAGGTTAATGGAAGCCTTGCACGTGAATGGCAAATTCTGCAATCTTGCGCATCAAACCCTCTGTACCCTCAGGGAGGAACCTGGTTATATGACCGGGCTGCATGGTGTCCCGGAATGAAAGCTACAATGCAGGAATTCGAACTCGACACAGCTATTCATAATCAACAACTTACCATTGATTACGATATTGATTATGATCCCGACGGAAATTATGTTACGGAATCGCAACTGGTAACCTATACTGCTCCAAATTTCCAAACTGATGCTGCACTGGCAGAAATTATTGCACCCAATAAGTATGAGATGCATACCAGATTTAATCCAATCTGTGGAAAACCAATTATCAAAATTAAAAACAATGGATCAAATCCATTAAGCTCTCTTCAGATCGAGTATGGCTTTGCAAATGGAATAATTTATAACTGGCAATGGAATGGGTTGCTAAAATATCTGGAAACAAGCGAAATAGAGTTACCAACTCCTGATTGGAGTGCTGTAACCGACAACAGCTCTTCATTCTGGGCCAAAGTAAAAAATCCCAATAATTCCACAGATCAGTATCCCTACAATGATCGGCTCGAAGTACAGTTTAATGTGGTTAACGTATATACATATAATAACTTACAATTCTATTTTGCGACAAACCATGCTCCTGACGAAACTACATGGAAGTTAATGGATCAAAACGGAGCAATCATTGCTGAAAACGACACATCCATGACAGCAAATACTATATATACCCGGCAAGTACAACTTGCTGATGGTTGCTACAAACTCACAATTAGCGATTCAGGAGATGATGGATTGAAATTCTGGAACAATATGCCTCCTTATGGAAACGGAACAGCCGGAATGGCTGTATTAAAACGCAGTTTTGGAACATCTTATGTTCCTCTTTATACATTTCAGGCTGATTTTGGTCGTGAAATCAGTCACTCATTTATCATCAATACATCAGCAGGTATTGAACATAAAATCAGGCAAAATTTTTCACTTTATCCAAATCCGGCAACAGATGTTGTTACCATCAGTTCCTACAATATTCTTCAGGATAAACTTAATATTCAGGTTATTGACTTAATCGGAAAAGTAGTATTTTCAAATGAAGTCAACATGAATGAAAACGGTCAATATGTAGTGAATATTAAAAGCTTAAAACCAGGAAGTTATTGGATTATTACCTACAACAACGACACTATTCTATCACGCAATAAATTGGTAAAAATGTAATTGTAACTAAGAATTTACGAATAATTGAATATGGAGCTTCTTTTCAATGCGAATAAAGTCTCCGTATTCATTAAGCCTGACTATCGCAATGGAAAATAGTCAGGCTATTTTTTCCTGCTGTCTATGGTTAACATCTTGAATTTTAATAGTAAAGTGATTTAAACTTATAAATGAAGAACAAGCAGTTCAAATTGAAGTAATTTAGAGTTGAACGACAAAAAGTTACCAAAAGATGAACTGCAAGTATGCAAATTTAACTAAAG
>Ga0074193_1003817_pt1 | contig 10350 bp, 10 predicted proteins | sample EPASupsiteHSE605_FD_64523 | JGI IMG/M metagenome (GOLD analysis project Ga0074193, IMG submission 64523) | Bioremediated contaminated groundwater from EPA Superfund site, New Mexico - Sample HSE6-05 | ecosystem: Environmental > Aquatic > Deep subsurface > Groundwater > Contaminated ...
GTCCCGCAATCATAAAGGACTGTGGTTTGTCCCTGACATACGGTATCCGATCCGTTTATAAGTCCCATTTCATTCACAAGTTCCAATACGGTGATTGGAAATGGTGCAGATACTGTTCCTGCTCCGCAGGGATTAGTACCGTTCACAGTCAGCGATCCGCTGGTGGCAAATGGTCCAAAATCAAGTGTTACTGAATTGGCGTTTTCATTCAGGGTAACCCCGGAGCCGGTATAATTCCAGTCATAGGAATCGGCTCCTGTGATTGCGGAAGTTGTGTAGGCTACGTTCGACTCCAAAACACATGCATAAGAATTTCCGGAAATTGTTCCGGCGGGATCGGGTGCAGCTGAGCATGAGGAATAGCAGAAGTCATCGAGATAACAGCTATTGTAACTACCGGCACCGCATAGTCCTGAGCCGGTGTTTGTAACAATGACTGAGGTATCAATATCCCATACACCATCGCGTTCAATATCAATGAGCAAATATACGGTAGATCCCATGAATTCCATCCTGAAATTCAAATCTGTACCCAGGTTTAATCCTGAAGTCACAGAAAGCACATTGTTGTTGTCGCAGGAGAGAAAATATGCATTGAAATACCCGGCTGATGAATTGTCCTGTACTTTGAACAGAATGTTTGTGACATCACTTGTATATCTGGCCACAATTCCCATAAACTTGGTCTGTCCAGATCCGTTGTAAATGGCTCTTCCGGAGACATAGCCATTTGTAGCTGTGCTTCCGTTTAGGGTGGCAAAGTTCCAGTCAGTAACAGCCGGCGATTTTAGTTTGTTTGATTCAACAGACCAGTCATTGGATTGTTCTGTCCATCCCGGAATGGTGGTTGTGTTTGCGATGTCGAAATAATCACATGTTTGTGCAAATGTACCTGTGGGTGCAAGTACTGCCAGACAAAAAAGGAGTAAAAAGATTTTCATAACAGATTTTTGCTCAAATGTAGCGATAAAATTTACTATTTGATATTAAAAATCTGATATTTCAAAACAAATAGTTGCATAAATCGCATGGATTGCAATAATGCAGGGAGAAAATCAAGCAGCTAAGGAAAACCATTCCTGACCATACCGAACGTAGGTGGGCTGATACAAAAAAACAAGAAAAAGGCTGAAATCACTTTCAGCTTTTTTTTACATCCTGATTTTGTTTATAGTTTAAGAATTGTGCTATTTCCCTTCAATCCAATCGTACACCGATTGATCAAGAATACTCTGTTTTGGCGGAATCATTTTTACCAGAGAGCCAGTCTCATCAATCAGGTATTTCTGAAAATTCCATTGCACATCGGATTCCAGAACCCCATTGAGATCCTTGCCGGTAAGCCACTTGTACAATGGGTGCATGTCCTTTCCCTTGACACTGATTTTTTCCATCATGGGAAACGATACACCATAATTGAGCGTACAGAATTCTCTGATTTCATCGGCTGTGCCGGGCTCCTGACTTAAAAAATTATTGGCCGGAAATCCTATGATAACAAAGTTTTTGTCTTTGTACAGATCGTACAATTTCTGTAAATCTTCGTATTGTGGTGTCAGCCCGCATTTGCTGGCTACATTAACAATCATCACTTTTTTCCCTTTCAGCGAGGCCATGTCGTAGTCTTCGCCTTCGAGTGTTTTCACTTTGAATTGATGCAGTCCATTGTTTTGAGCAACAGCGATCGAACTAAATAATACAGATAGAACAAATATGGAGGTTTTCATGTTGTTTTTTTTGATGTATAAATATAACCTGCCGCATAAGTGAATTTGTCCGGAAGTGACAATTATCAGGCAATGCTTCAACCGTAAATTGTATCAGGGAAAATGCAAAAAAATGACTATTTTTGCGCAAAATTGAATAGCTATGTTTGAAGGTCTGAGCGACAGGTTGGATCGCGCGTTTAAAATGCTGAAAGGGCAGGGCAGGATTACCGAAATCAACGTTGCCGAAACGGTGAAGGAAATCCGTAAAGCATTGCTGGATGCTGACGTTAATTATGCCACAGCCAAACAGTTTACCGATTCGGTGAAAGAAAAAGCAATGGGGCAGGATGTTCTGACGTCAGTATCACCCGGACAGATGATGGTAAAAATTGTTCACGATGAACTGGTAGCCCTGATGGGTGGTGATAAGGTTGAAATCAATCTGAAGCCCAGTCCTTCGGTCATTCTAATGTCGGGTTTGCAGGGATCGGGTAAAACAACGTTCTCGGCAAAACTTGCTGCCTATCTGAAAAGTAAAAAAGGCCGCCAGATTTTGTTGGTAGCATGCGATGTTTACCGCCCTGCTGCTATCGATCAGATTAAAGTGCTGGGAGAGCAGATCGGCGTTCAGGTATACACCGAGGAAGGAATCACGGATCCTGTGCGCATTGCAAAAAATGCAGTGGCTCATGCAAAACAATATGGCATAAACACAGTTATTATCGATACTGCCGGTCGTCTGGCGGTGGATGAAGAAATGATGCGCGAAATCCGCAACATTCACGATGCTGTGAATCCGGCTGAGACATTGTTTGTGGTGGATGCCATGACGGGACAGGATGCAGTGAATACCGCGAAAGCCTTCAACGATGTGTTGAATTTTGACGGTGTTATTCTGACCAAACTCGATGGTGATACACGTGGTGGTGCGGCCATTTCAATTAAGGCTGTTGTTGACAAGCCCATCAAATTTGTGGGTATTGGTGAAAAGATGGATGCGCTTGACGTGTTCTATCCGCAACGTATGGCCGACCGTATTCTGGGCATGGGCGATATTGTTTCGCTGGTTGAAAAAGCCCAGGAGCAATTTGACGAGGAAGAAGCCCGTAAACTGCAGAAGAAACTTGCCAAAGACCAGTTCACTTTTGATGATTTTCTGAAACAGATTCATCAGGTGAAAAAAATGGGAAATATGAAAGACCTGGTAGGTATGATTCCCGGTATGGGCAAGGCTATGAAAGATGTGGAGATTGATGATAACGCATTCAAGAGCATTGAAGCCATTATTTATTCGATGACACCGGAAGAAAGAACCAATCCGACAGTGCTCAACGGCTCGCGCAGACTCCGTATTGCAAGTGGCTCAGGAACTACGGTTGCCGATGTCAATAAGCTGATCAAACAGTTTGAAGATACCCGCAAAATCATGAAAATGGTGACCACCGGTGGCGCACGCAATGCGATGAAGCAAATGAAGCAGATGAAGAGAAGATGATTTGCTAATGTGCTGATGTATCGATGTGCTGATGATTTGAAAATTTGGTAATTTGAAAATTTGAAAAAACTTTGTCACTCCGTTACTTTGTCATGCACAACGCACAGAGCTGATTACTGAAAGCTGAATACTGAGATGTAACGTGTAACGAAATGATGTGAAAATGTGAAGATGTGGAAATGCGGGAAGAGATATGAGTGACGAAATCTGAAACGATTGTAACGTGTAACGATTGTAACGTGTAACTCTTGTAACGCAAATAACGGTGAAACAAAAATAGTGTTCTGAAAAAAATACAACATGAATCTGATTGATGGAAAGCTGATCAGCGAACAGATCAAAGAAGAAATAAAAAAAGAAGTTGCAGCCATGATCGATCGTGGCGAGCGCGCTCCACATCTGGCGGCTGTGCTGGTGGGCGAAGATCCGGCCAGTCAGACTTATGTGGCAAGTAAGGAAAAAAACTGTACGTCGGTTGGCATAACTTCAACCATTTACCGCCTGGACGAAACGACCACCGAAAAGCAACTGATGGATGCAGTTGAGTTTCTGAACAATGATCCGGAGGTAGATGGATTCATTGTCCAGCTGCCGCTTCCGGAGCACCTGGATGAAAATAAGGTGATCGCTGCCATTAATCCGGATAAAGATGTAGATGGTTTCCATCCTGTAAACATTGGGAAAATGGTATTGGGACAGGATGCTTTTATTTCAGCCACACCTTTTGGGATCATGGAAATGTTGCGCCGATGCCAGATTGAGACAGTTGGTAAACATTGCGTAGTGATAGGCCGCAGCAATATTGTTGGTACTCCCATGTCGATTCTGATGTCGCGAACAACCAATCCGGGTAATGCGACGGTGACGCTTTGTCACAGCAAGACACAGAATCTGAAGGAAATTGCAGCATCGGCCGATATTCTGATTGTGGCCATTGGCAAACCGAATTTTGTGACTGCCGATATGGTAAAAGAAGGTGCAGTGGTAATTGATGTCGGTATGCACCGCATTGAAGATGCCACCAAAAAAACCGGCTTCCGATTGACCGGAGATGTTGACTTTGCTGAAGTTTCGAAAAAAGCATCATGGATTACACCTGTGCCTGGTGGCGTGGGCCTTACTACAATTTCAGCTTTGCTTATGAATACGATGAAAGCCCGTAGAAAAGCAAAATTGTAAAACTATGAAATGGCTTTGTCTGATCATTCTTTTTCTTTGCAATACTTCGTTGGTACGTGCGCAGGATACTTTGGTAACCTGGAATGAGGAAGAGATTCTGGGCAAAATCGTGGAGATTGATAACAAGATTATTGTCTTTAATCCGTCTGATGAGCCTGGTAAAACCTACAGGATTCATTCGAGCGAGTTGCAGCGTTTAAGCTATGAGAATGGCCAAACCATTTACTTTTTTGAAAAATACCCGGACATTGTTACCAAAATGAAAAAAGCTTCTCCCTACAGGAACATGATTGAAGCAGGTCCTTTTGGAATTCCCTTCAATCATTTTTATGTCGGGTATGAACATTTGTTTGAAAAACGAAACACACTGGAAGTGCAGGCAGGTATCATAGCTCCGATGCTTATGCCTGGCAATGAAAATCTGAAAGGATTTCATCTGAATTGTGCCTGGAAACGGATTTTTTCAGAGCCTGTACGAATCAGTGGTTTATCGGTGAGACCCCAAATGCAGGGCGCATATGCAGGGTTAATGCTGACCATGAATCTGATCTCTTTTTCGCAGAAAATTGATTTTCCGATTGACACGGTTGGTTATTCAATTTTGTACGACCAACGCAAAACAAGAGTACCGGTTTTTTTACCAACCATGCATTTTGTTTTTGGTTATAACAAAATGGTGGCTCCAGCTATAATGATTGGTTTTTGCGGCGGATTAGGTGGAGGCCCAAAGCTGGTGCTGAGTAGCGATGAACAGATTCGCAAACAGGCCGTGATACCGGAAACAACTATAGGAATTCAGCGATTTTCGGCAGGAGCGTTCAGCCTGATTGGCCAGATTTCGATCGGGGTTCTTATCAAGTAGTGATTTTTAATACTGTAATACAGTCCTCAACAAATAAACACCATTGCTTTTGTGGCAATAAATCAACTGGGATATGAATGAAATTGATCATGACGGAATTGTAGATGAGGTCAGGGGAAATGTGCTGAAGGTGCGCATTGTTACTGTAGCTGCCTGTGTTTCATGTCAAATGAAAAAAGTTTGCAACCCGTCCGACATGAAAGAAAAAGTGTTTGATGTGCCGGTCGACGATCCTCAGAATTACTCTGCCGGCGACCTCGTCAGGCTTTCTATTTCGGAAGGTATGGGTATTCTGGCTGCAGTATTGGGTTATGTTGTTCCGGTTGTTCTATTGATGGCAGGCGTTCTGGGAGGAGTTTCGGCAGGACTCAATGAACTTGAGGCCTCGGGTATTGGATTGGGGGCAGCTTTAGTGTATTATTTAATTTTATTTCTAACCAGAAAAAAAGCCAGTAAAGCTTTCTCATTCAAGGTTACTCGAGTATGAGAGTTCTCAGAAATATATCGATTGAGGGGTACAACACATTCGGTATCGACGTGAAAGCCGCATGTATGGCTGAAATTGAGAATGCCGATGATTTGTTGAATTTGAAAGATATTTCTTTACCCGAACCCTTTTTTTGTATTGGTCAGGGCAGCAATCTGCTGTTCACAAGCGACTTTAAAGGCACTCTGATTCATTTCATCAACAGCGGATGGGAAGTTATTTCCCAACACAATGAAGAGGTCATTATTCGAGCAAACGCTGGCTGTATCTGGGATGAGCTGGTTAAACAAACGCTGCTGGATGGATATTACGGGCTGGAGAATTTGTCGTTGATTCCCGGAACGGTTGGCAGCACGCCGGTTCAGAACATCGGGGCCTATGGTGCCGAAGCTGCGCAGTTTATTGTGAGTGTTCATGTCTTTGACAATAACGCTCAGAGATTCTTTGATATTGAGAACAAGGATTGCGAATTCGGCTACCGGCACAGCATCTTTAAGTCAAAGCCATCGTGGATGGTTGTATCGGTGGATTACCGTCTGAAAACGGTTGCTGCAACAAGCACGCATTATAGGGCGGTAGAAGAATATCTTCAGAAAAACAATCTGGATGGAAGAGATCCGATGGTTGTGCGCAACGCCGTCATTGCTATTCGCGAAAGCAAGTTACCCGATTATAAGTTGCTTGGAAATGCCGGAAGTTTTTTCAGAAATCCGGTTATTGAAAAGAAACTGTTTGATCAGCTTTATAAAAAATTTCCGGAGATGCCATTTTATCCCGAAGCGGATGACAGGTATAAAATTCCGGCGGCATGGCTCATTGAAAAGAGCGGCTGGAAAGGGTTTCGGGGATTTAATGCAGGCGTTCACGATCAGCAGCCATTAATACTGATCAATCTGGGCGGAGCCAGCGGGCAGGAAATAAAAATGCTGGCCGAAGAGATTCAGACCAGCATAAAAAATAACTTCGGAATACAATTGCACCCCGAAGTCATTTATTTATAAAGACAATATTTTTTTACTTCTTGAAAAAGTTCTGTGCTTCGTCAGCAGGCAGAATTCTTTGTTTGAAGCAATAGGCGCCGGTTTTTTCCGATTTCACCATTTTGATGGCCTTGGTGTATCCACGTGTCTGGCCGGTTTTCAGGGTTGCAACTACTTTCTTTGCCATGACTCAGCTTATTTAATTTCTTTGTGAACAGTAACTTTCTTCAGAATGGGGTTGTATTTCTTCAGCTCCATACGCTCGGGCGTATTTTTCTTGTTTTTAACGGTAACGTAGCGCGAAGTACCGGGAACACCGCTGTTTTTGTGCTCGGTGCACTCAAGAATAACCTGAACGCGCGCTTCTTTTGATTTCTTTGCCATTTCCGTGAATTTTGGGTTGCAAAAGTAGAAATTTTATTTGAACTGACCAAATGATTGAGGAAAATAATTTTTATTGTCTGAAAAATGAATCTTTTAAAAATTCAAATGACTATTAATCAGCGTTATGAATTATTATCGTGTCACATTTATGTGGTGCTGAAATATCGATTGTGCGAACAATGGTGTCTTGTTTTGAGGTGACAACAAATTCAAATAGAGTTCCTTTTGAAAGTGATACCCGGATAATATATAGGCGTGAGTCGACATCATATACACAAAGTCTGTCGGGAATCTTTTCCGGAGGAAAGGTGCTCATGTAAACCTGCCCATGAAACTCTTTGCGGAACTTTAAAACCTTTCTGTCAGCTTTGTATTGGTATATTTCACAACTGAAGTTCTTTTTACCGGAATTTTGTACCAGCAGTACAGGATTTGAACGCCTGTAACAGCTGCCCGACATCAGAAATACCGGGCATATCATCAGGCAAAAAATGACTATTTTGTGCATAAAGCATGATTTGATTTTCAGATTCAGGAATTAAATGTTTCATGTTACAGAATGGAGCAAAAATACTCGTTTTAACAACAAAAAAGAGGGTTGCCCCTCTTTCTGTCAATGAAATCAGAAATCATGTGGTGTAATATTCTTCCTGCTCTGTTGGCAAATAAGACTATACTATTCAACGATTAATCTGCGCTGATCAGGATTTTCTTACAGACAGCGACCCCGTCGGAAGTGGTAATTTGAAGCATTTTGCCACCAGCACCAAGGTTCTCTGTTTCCGGTAGTTTTATATCCATAACTGGTCCTGTTACGGCCAGTTCTGTTTTGTATTCGCATCGGCCGGTGAAATCACTCATTTCAACATACAGATATTCTCCGCTGACATTATTCAATCGAATATTGATATCGCCGGCCCTGGCCGGCACCGGAAAAACAACTGCCGAAAGCATTGCAAATTTGCCAAAAGCAACTGCTTCGTAATGGCTGAAATGTTCCTGACCGTCAAAATCAACCTGACGCAAACGATAATAGCTTTCGCCCGAAAACGGATTGTGGTCGGTTGCCGAATAGTGGAGAATTTCGTTTGAATTACCAGCTGCGGCTACTTTGGCCACTTCGGTAAAATGAATAAAGTCGGTTTTCTTTTCAACCACAAAATAATGACTTTTAATTTCGGATGCTGTTATCCAGTTTACCAGGACTTTATCGCTGTTTTCTTCGGCCGTAAAACTCAGCAGCTCTACCGGCAGCGGGCTTGCCGTTGCCGATAACACCCACACTCCGAAATTACTGACACCGGGAACCGTAACAGAAGTGGCTGTAGCCGATTGGCCCGGAAGCGGATTTTCCCAACCCTGCGTTGTTTCGTTCCATTTTTGAGCAAGCAGCCCGGAAATGGTTCCGATTTCGGCCGCTGATGCCGTAAATGTGATTGTCGCTCCTCCTGCTCCGCTTTTGTTAAGATACCAGAAGCGATCGACAACATTCAGGCTGTTATCAATGTTGTTCGAGTCATTTAAATGTGTTACAGAAACCGGTGTAAGTGGAAGCGGCGTATTGTTCACAGCGGTTGGGTATGTGGCTAATGAAAATGTGCCGATATCACCCGAACTTACAGTGATTTCAAACGGAATATATGTCCCGGCAGCTGTTCCAAACGGAATTATATGTGTGCCGGATGCCGAATTGATTTGCCAGGAAACCACACTTGAATTATCGGTCTGCTCACTGATGAGGTATCCGCTTGAACGGCCGATTGCTGTTGATTGTCCGTTTAAAATAGTCAGTGTATTTTTGTTCAGGTCAAATCCACCGGATTCAAGCATCAGCGTTTTGGTTATCGAAATGTTTCTGTTGAGACGTGCACCGGAACTGTTCGACAATTTGAGATTGCAGAACGTGGTGGCCGCGGTTCCCGACAGCGTTTGATTGGCGCTTCCGTTCAGGAGAAACACCTGACCTGAATCGGTAAATGCACCGTTGTTGACAAAATCACCGCTTACAGCTACCGATGCACCGTTGTGTATCATCAGATTTCCCTTGTTGGTTACCTGAGCATGCAGAAACGTGATGCCCGAAAGCATAAGAATGAGTAGTAAAAATGTTTTCATAGTCTTTTCCTCCGGAGTTTTACTGCGTATTCATGTACCACTGAACATCTTCGAATGTCACGTTGAAGCCACCGGTGTTTCCCATGCAGTACAATTCAAAATAGTCTCCTGCGTGAATATCGTCGAGATAAATGACGGTCGAAAACTGGAAAGGTTGTGATGAAGCCAGAATCCTGAGATTGGATTCGCCATAGCGGACTGCTGTATTCCCGTTTTTCACCAATGCAACCGTGACCACTTTGCTGGTTGCGCTGCTGTTCAGGTTTCCACTGATAATTACGTAGGCATCGCGAACGTTTTGTGGCTGATAGGTAACTCTGTTGTTGTTGATGGTCCACTTGCATGTATAGCTGGAAGTATTTGTCCAGGCGCATTTGTACCAGGTACTGCCGTTGGTGATGTTTGTTGGAGACGCATTGTTGACCACGTTGATTTTCAAGTGCGGCGTTTTATCCTCAATACCCATATTGTTTGCAATTTCAACATTGGCATCGCGTCCGTCAGCGCGCGTAAAATCAAAGCCTTCAATAAAATGTCCGACATTGTTCCAGGCATTGTTATTTATAATGATCTGCGTGGCCGAATAGGTAGCCGGATGATAATCAATGGCCGTATCTGATGCAGTTCCACAGTTGAACACACCTGCATTTACGTTCAGTTCCGCTCCGCTGCCTTTACTCAGATTAATACCCCGGGCACAACTGTTGAAGTCGGTTTCGGATATACGCACCTTTGAACCGGCAGCAGGACTATGAATCAACAATCCATTTGCGGCAGCATCATAAAAATCACATTCAAACAGCCAGAGTTCTGCATTGGATGAATCAAGAATACAATTATAGAATCCTTCCATTACAACATCCTTTATTTCATTATAGGTGTCATTACCCACAAACCTGATGGCGTCCTCACCCGCATTGGTGCCATATCCGGCCAGTGCGGGACCACCAATAAAGTCAAGCATTTTAAAATATGTTTCCGAAACGCATCGAAACATGGGCTTCCCCGAAAGTGATGCAGCAGGCACCAAAGCTGCCGATCCGTACGATGCACCCTGTATGGTTAACGAATAGGGAAGATCAATGGTGATGGTGTTTGAAATTTCGAAATTTCCTCCACTCAGTCTGACGACAGATGGG
>Ga0074193_1003821_pt1 | contig 10327 bp, 8 predicted proteins | sample EPASupsiteHSE605_FD_64523 | JGI IMG/M metagenome (GOLD analysis project Ga0074193, IMG submission 64523) | Bioremediated contaminated groundwater from EPA Superfund site, New Mexico - Sample HSE6-05 | ecosystem: Environmental > Aquatic > Deep subsurface > Groundwater > Contaminated ...
ACCCCAAGCACGTTAAATAACTTGGGGAAGAGAATTTCTTAATGATTTTGTAAAAACATTAAAATTATCCAAATTTCATTGTAAATCATCGAAAATCATGAATGTTTAATTTGGGAACATTTCGATTCCCCAGGAATCATTGATTTTTCTGTTTGGGGAATTATTTACACACCTACAATAGACAAAGATTGTTTGACTCCTCTTCATCTTAAAGCTCAAATTGATCATGTTAGTGTTGTTGGATATCAAGTTCAATTTGAAAACTGTAATAAATGCTAAGGTTAAAGATTGTTTGACTCCTCTTTATCTTAACAAATATGATTCAAATTCTTAAGCATATGATCATGAATTAGTAAGATCCCTAATATAAAAAATTTGGCCAAAACTAATTTTCAGGGTAACTGATTATTGCAGTGAAACACAGACCCTTTGAAAGTTTTTTTAAAATTAAATAGGTATTGAATGCACAAATTATCAAATATTTATTCAAACACCACACATTCCTCCATATTTTTGCCAGAATGGTTCATTATCACAGTAAATCTTTCATATAGTAATGAATCCACATGGAATAAAACTAAATTACATGCACTTTCATGATTATACAAATTTTTTCAAAAAATGGAACCAAATAATTTTATCAAATAGAGAAACCTATCAATTTTTATTAAAATAACCATTCAAGAGAACCCTGAATTTTTAACCCAAGTTTGAGAAAGAAGTGAAAAACGTTAATCGTATTGAAATTCAATGTTTTTATTGCTTTCCAGCTTCGTGTTTGCACTAAAGCCTATTGTTTTTGTTCCAGGAACATTTGCAAGTAAGCTTGAAGGAACTGTTAGCAACAGGAAAACTCATTGGTATTGTCCCAAGATTAAATCCAAGGATACAATGTGGGTTAAGGATAGTATGATGATTCCTCCTTTGATTGATTGTGTAGTTGATTGGCTCACACTAAGATATGATCCAATAACTAGTCAAATAAGGAATCAGGATGGTGTTGATGTTGACATTGTTGATTTTTCTGGTTTTGGTGGAATTGAATATTTGGATGATTCATTTTTAGGAATTCATATGCTTCCAAATTATTCTAAATATGTTAAATATCTTATCAAAAAAGGTTATGAGATCAAGAAGAACTTGTTTGGTTGTCCTTTTGACTGGCGCCGAGGTTTAGCTCATACCACAGAATACTGGAACAACGTTCGGGCACTTATCGAAAAGGCCTACTCAATTAATGGAAACCAGAAAGTGGTAATATCTGGCCATTCACTTGGTGGCTACTTTGTTCAACATTTCCTTACAGAGAAAACTACTGCAGAATGGAGAGCTAAGTATATTGATTCAGCAATTTTAATTGCTCCATCATTTGGTGGGTCTGGAATGGCAGTTGCTGCACTTTGGGAAGGAAAGATTCCATTTTTGGAGTTTTTTGGTAATGAAAGAGATTTTGCTGCTTTTACAGCAAGCCTTGGATGTCTTCACATCCATCTCTTGAACAATGAAGTTTTTGGAGATAAAATCATATCATATGATCCTAATGGAATCCCACTGATGGCTAAGGATTTACCAGAGATTTATCTCAAGTATGGAAAGCTTTCTGGAGAATATGCAAAGCTTTTTGAGTTTAACAGTAACTATTCAATCAAAGCTCCTAAACCAGTTGATGTACCCACTGCCATTATCTATAATGATGCCTTATCATGCGTAATGGGGATTGATATGAAAACCAATAAAAAGATTTGGGGTAAGGGTGACCACATAATCAATGCTGAAGGATACCAATATGCATGCAAAAACTGGAATACAGGAAAGAAGCTTTTTTGTCACAACATCAATTCTACATCCCTATTTCTTGATCATAATAATATGGTTCAAAATGACCAATATGTGAAATTTGTCTGGGATTTGGCTTTGAGCGATGAATGGAAGAAGTAAAACAGAAAAGCACATTTTATGATTTTCGATATATCATTAATAAAGTCACTGGGATAAACCAAACCATTAAAATGGTTGATAATCTGTTCATCTGCTTCTGTAACATGAAAAACACCATTTTCTTAGTAATAACTAGATATACTGGGAATGAAGACTCAGATAAAAATCTAGAATTCTGATTTAATGGAATCAATATAAAACTTTAATCACAAAATATCATTTTGGCTAAATATCCTCTTTATAGTTGGGAAAATCGCTATCCAAAATCAATGACAATGGATTCATTCATTAATAATGCCCTGTTCATTGCAGTTTTATCATAGTACAATTTAACAGATATTAATAGACATACCAGAATTACTCCACTCAAAATGTATGGGATAATACTCTGTCTAGGCACCACAGAATTTTCAATGTATGGAATACAATTCTTTGAAGAGAAAAATGAATACATAGGTAATTGAGTGAATGAATTTATTAGATTAGTCGCTTGAGCAAAGATATTCATATTTATCTTTTGATTAAAATAAACACATTCATCAATATAAATGAAATCTTTGGAACCACCTGTAAAATCACCACCATTATTTAACAAAACTATTCTTTTTAAATAAACCCTTGGGCTTCCAAAAAGAAATAATAACGAACCTGTTTCAACACTAAACTTGCAGAATACTGTATAATTCACTTCGAATAATAATCCGCCATAGATACCAAAAACATGACCTGTATGAACTGAACAATTTATTAAATGACAATATGAAATTTGTGAGTGACCAATAGTAGAAAACTGAAAAAGACATGATTTAGCCATGTTAAAAGACGAGTTCAGATGATCTATTGAAGAATCCTTCGAAAAACAATTGCTAATTAAGGAAATGCCAAGCAATGTGGGATTTCCGCAATAAGAACAAGATAAATCTTGAAGAATTATACCCTTTTTAACACCAAAATATCCTAATTCTCCATTTCCTCCCGTTGAACAACTGCAATATATTGCGCAACACTTGCGAATACTCACTGTAGAATTATTATTATTTGACAACATATAAATGCACCCCCCTCTTAATGAAGAACAATTATAAAAAGCTGAATATGAAACATAAAGGTCCAAACAATTAGTCCCTAAAAAACACACACCTCCTGAACCATTATAGAGGTTCATCCTCTCAAATATACAATCATCAATCGTCAAAGAACCATTATACATTTTAAAAGCATTATCATATGATGTAGCGTTCAATATATCAATACAGCCAATAAGATTTCGAAGCATTTCTTTTAAACTTCTGAAAAAATCTAAATTGAAAAGTCTACCAAAATATTGAATGAATAAACAGTAAAGAAAATCAACCAAATTTACGAATATTTTATGATGAATATTAAGCTGATTGATATTCCATCTAAGTTGGAAAAGCATGTTCATTTTCAAGATAGTCTAAGATTTTTAGAGCAGGACAACTATTTAAGTGTATTTCAAGCTTTAAAGGAACTTCTTGGAATTCATCCAGATTCATATTTCACGGTGGCAAAGTGTTTGTCGAATTTTCCGACATATCTTCCTCGGAATTATGATCCTTTTTTGAGTTTGATGATCAAAGTATACTCTGACAATTCATTATCCAATAATTTTTTTTCTATTTTGACTCCTAGTTTGATTTCTGATAATCCAAAGGTTGCTCGCGAGTTAACAATAAGGGAAATGATTAAAAAAAGCGATGTCAGAAATCTATTAGATGAAAGATCGCTCAAGGACACAGCCCATTTCTATGCTGATTTGTTTGATGATTTTCAAGATAATATGATGTATTCTTTGGATTATTCCTGGAAGAATAAGATTGGGCAATTTTTTGAGAAACTGAAACAAAACCCAGAATTGTTTATGAATGGGTGGGAGGTTGGAACAATTGGATACATTATTAAGTATGATCTTGTTGATAGTTTATGTGAAATGGTTTCTCAAGGGTTTGATATATTCGCAGAGATCGAATGGAGTCTATATGAAAAAAATCCATTCACTTATTTTGTTTCTGCTCTAGATATCGCAGCGTTTTATGGATCAAATCGAGTGTTTAAGTATCTATTATCTTGCGGAATTAGGGTTTCCGATGATTTATTTCAAATTGCTTTATATGGAGGGAATCACGAAATTCTCCATATTCTTGATAACACCGGTAATATAAGAACCAGCACAATTAATAGTATCATAATGAGGGGTGACTATGAACTTTTAGATTGGGTTTTATCAAATACCAAAGATTTGGTCATCAAACCAATCGATTTTCTTGGACATTTCAGCTATAGGACTCTCATTTTTTCTCTCTTAACGGAGGATTTCGAAATGGACTCCAAGTTGATTCACCATGTGTCATCAATTGGTGATAAAAGGCTGTTTAAGTATCTCATATTAAAAGGTTATGATCAAAATTCCTGTGACCTCAATTTTTTAATTCTTTTTGTTTGAATCATCCAATCCATTTTGCATGCAAACATGCTCAATTTATAATGTTTAAGTATCTTTATCGAGATGAATTATTGAATATTCGAGATAAAGTATAACTATTTGTTTTTGGGTAAAATAAATTTATTTTTAAGATCTCCAATTAATAAAGCCTCAGCTGGGGGGTGTCTTGATATTGTTAAGTTTCTTGTAATGAAAGGGGCAGATATAAATGACAAAGATATCAAAAATCCTCTTTTTTGTATGGATTAACACCATTACACAGGGCTTCAATGCATAGCCACATCGATATTGCCAAGTATCTCATTGATGCTGGGGCAACATTGGATATAAAAGACAAAAACATGGAAACACCATTTTATAAGGCTTCAAAGAGGGGTTACTTAGATCTGTGCAGGCTATTTATTCAAAAAGGAGCCAATATCAACGAAATGGATCTTCAGCATTCTATGGTTTTTATAACAAATCACCTTTTTCATTTATTGTGGGTAATTTTTCTACAGATGTTATTCGGGAGTTCTTGCCATATGTTGAGAATTTTAATGTTTTTTATAGGGTTTCTATATATTTATTTCTGTTAGAGTATTATTATTAATATGACTCCAATATATTCGATTTTGGAAGATAAAGCCGACATCCTTGAAGATTTTAAGAAGCTAGGTTCAGATATTAACCAGCAAGATAGTAGTGGCAATACTCCACTTTTGTTTTTTGCTCAGTGCTATCGAGATTCATGTGTAAAAAAGATTCTTTCACTAGGGGCTGATCCGAATATTCCGAATTCTATTCTATTTTTAATTACTTAGTATCTCATTTTTTTATGGAAGAACACCGATTTTTGAATTAAGGAGTGTTGAGATGTTCAATCTTCTTGTGCAACATGGAGCTAATATACACCAAAAGGATATATTTCTAATGATTTTTCCTCTCTTGACACCATTGCACATTTTTACATACTGAGAAGACCAGAGCTGTTCCTGGAGATTATTGATTCTGGTATTGATCTCAATGCTAAAAATAGGATTAAACAAACTCCCCTTCACATTGCATGCAAAAATGGGAACACTCAAATTGTGAGGGCTCTTTTAGAAAGAAATGTTGATATTGATCCATTAGATCAACTCAATAAAAGGCCTCAGGATAAGACTTCTAACCCAGAAATAATTGATTTAATTGAAAAAGCCAAAACACGTTGACAGTGTTTGAAGTAAACAATTCTCAAATTTTATGGATGAAACTAAATACAAAAGGGCTATAACCCTGTTTTATGAAGTTACAAATAGGATACAATTAGATAAAAGCGAGTTTTATATCTTGATAACAAGGATAGAGAATGATACAACTATTGAAAGAAAAGAAACAGATTTTTTTTTTGATGCTTTTGACGTAAATTATGATGGAGAAATATCTTTTGAGGAATTTGAGGATTTTCTCAAGTACTTATGCATGAATAATGAAATTTATTCTAGAAAGATTGAATTCAGGTCAGCTGATACAAATCGTGATAATTTGATATCGATAGATGAAGCATTATCTATCAAACAAATTACTAACGAGAAGTATGATAGGGAGAAAATTGAGAAATTATTAAATGATTTGGATTTGGAAGATGAGTTTCCATTCTATGTGTATTATAAACTTTGCACTGGTGTGAGCATTGATGAAAAGACCGATCCGTATGATGGAAAGCTTCAATTGTTGAATTCCCAATCAAAATGTTGCCTAATACTATGAAAATAGTCGCATTTTTAGTTTTCCGAATGTAATTGTTCTGGTTCTACTTTCTGATTTGAAATTTTTTGGAGATCATTTAGATTCCTTATTACAGATGATGTGTGTTGCCTTGCAGCAGTATCGGCTTGGATTGCAGTAAACCTAACCAATGAAGCCGCAACGTCAACACTTACTGTAGTTTTCCCTTTCAGTAGTGGAAACCACTTCACATTTGGTTTTGATACCACTTGTATTCCACATGTTTGATTATTAAATGGATAAACAACAACGTGAGCATGATTAAATTGTGATACAATCATTCTTGTATCATATTCTTCATTATCTTCAGACCAAACAATATGAATATTATCATTTCCAATATGCCGCTTTTTGTATACACACTGTTGATCTTTTGAAGAGGTCGGGATAAGTGGACCTACATGAAACATAGCTTCTTCTTTAGAATCAGCGTAATAAACAGATGTTTTTCCTGATGTGAAATTGAGTGTGTCTAGGCCACCTGAAGACAATAAATGTGTTGCCAAATCGATATGCCATCCTATTAGCTTTACAAACTGAATAAAGTCTGGAGATATATCTTTGATTTCATTCTTTAATACTTCAATTTGATTCCTTTGTTCTTTACCAACATACAAAAGACCAATCTTATGCCCAAGCCTAATATTCTTCTCAGCGATTTTCTTCACTTGAGATATGTTGATTTGATCATGTTCATATGACTTATAATTATTATGAGATAATGGCATATAATAGCCAATCTGAGATAATGAATCCATTACATTTATGGGTTTTTCAAAAGTCTTTTTGGATTCAACTTTAGTATTATCAACAATAATTTCTTTTGGTGATTGGAAATAATGTGTTGGCTGTATAACCTGAATTTCGGGCCATGAAGCTCCTTGATTAAATATTGGAGGGTTTAAATCATTTTGGTTGCTGATTATATTGTATGGAGGAGGTATCACAGGAATAATATCATATGATGTGGTGCCATGTTGACCAAAAACAGAAACACGATGCTTGCTATCTTTTGAAACAGCTCCAATAAGTGAAATATCATTAAAAACAGCCAATTCTTGAGGCATAACACTAAATAGTTCGGTTTTGGATTCACGAAATTCAATTCCATTATGGTATGGATATCGGTTGAATTGTGTTAAGAACAGTCTCTTGATATTAATGTACATTTTATCCTTGAAAATTGATTTTAGTATTGGAATTAAAGAATCATAATTACACTCTTTGGACGTCGATATCATTAATTCGACACATGCAGTTAATGTGTGTATTGATTTATTTGATAGAAGGGATCTTATTAAATTGGGCATAAAACATTTCATATAAAATGCAAATGGTTCAAGAGCAAACAAAGAATTAATTCCATCCTCATTCAATTTTGGTGCTTGTTCAATGAGATATTTTTCTATTACAGATGGATTAATCCCTGAAACAGCAAGTTCAATATAACAATGTAACAACAAAGAATACAATTCTTCAAAAAATGATGAATCCGACTTCATAATAAACTCAATGATCAAAGAAAATGGATCGAAGCTTATTATAGACAAGTATGGTCTGGTTATGTCTTGTTGAAAGAATGCAGGGGATGTTGAAATCAAATCTTTTAGAAATGATACATTGGGTATGATAAGAGAATTCTTGGTGAATATTGACTCAAAAGCATTCATAATAAGAATTCCATTCTTAATTGATGGAATGACTTGGGGGTTATCAATTGCAAATTTTACAAAATACAAAAAAAGTGGTGCGGTGATTTCTTTGGTTGGGTGATTATGTCGAATGGCATCACATAGACATTGAAATGCAATTTCTGTCATTTCATTGATTCCAGAAAACAAATATGGGATAAAAACACGTGACCAATCATTAAATACATCATTTGTTGCTTTTGTTACCATCGTAAAATCATTAAAAAGAGTTTTCAATGTCAATAAAATGATTGGGGATGTTTGATTATTTGGAATTGCTACACTCTTCAAAAGTGGCACTAAAAAAATCGATGATAGTAATGATAGGGGTTTGGTAGTTACATTTGGAGGAATATATCTCCAGAAATAATGACAAACAAGACAGAATACGGAAATAAGGAGGGGATTTCCAATTAAAGAAGCAATCAGTATTTCTTGTGAGTATGGTGTGCAAAGATCCTCCTTAATATCTATATGAAATTGAGTAGCAAGTGGATCTTTTCCATAATCAATTTCTGGTATTTTGGTATATTGACAAGCATACATCCATGGACGATCAAAAAAGAATTTGGAATTTTTCATGAAGTGGGTAATCTCATCTCCATATGTTTTCGCACTGTTAGGTGTCATCATATTCATTAATTGTTGTTTGTTAAACCCGAAAATTGAATGATAATAGCAAATCGCAAAATAAACGTGGAATCGAAGTTTATATTCACCATTTTTTTGTTTTTGTGCAAAGAAAGCATTTTTCCAGATCTCTGGGTTGCTGATTTCCATATCAAGCAAAAATAATTGATGAACTGGCAAAAAATATGGATTTTCTGAATGAACAGCAGATTCTTGGAAAAACTCAAGGGCTCTATTAATCATATCATGATGTCCCCTAAGAATGAGCCATTTTTCTCTTACTAAAGTAATCGGAATTGAAAGAGTCTGAAAAGGATACTTCCATAATTGTACAAAAACTGATATAAAATGCAACACTGAAAACATTGAAATGGAAAAATCAAAGTCTGTAATAGATATATGGAATGATTCCTTTAATTCGACGAGACACCCTTGGTGTTGTGATTCCAGAAAAACCTCAAAGTCCCTTTTCCATCTTAGAAAAGATATTGTGTCGATTTTAAACATATGTTGAAATAGTTTCTGGAAGATTATTGGTTTCACGTTTTGAGGTTGACCGATAACACTCAATATGACATTCTGCGAATCTGTGTGTTTAAAGCAAGACTCAATAACTTTAATAATCAAGGGAGAAACCACTTCAATATAACAATCAGATATTTCAGGCTTGGAAAACAACTTAAAAAATGAAAAAGCTCCAATTATTTGAAAAAAATTATAATAAAAAATACACCTTGTTGTAAGTATTGACTCAACAATCCCTTTAAATTCATCTATTTTAGACAGAGTCGAGCTTTTGTGTTCTTTAAGAACGTTATGTCCGAAAGTCTTTTCTGCATATAGATTCAATTCTGAAAAAAATGAATCTAAAGCTTTTGTAGACTCATCTGAAGAAAAACCTTCTTTTAAGGACTGGATTTGAGAAAGATATGCGTTTAGTTTCTTGATTGACATTAATAATTTACAAATTAATCGTCTAGTATTCATTCAAATCAATTTTCTCTGAAAATTTGTGAATGTTAATGTAAACATATCAAATGATTTGTAAAATCAAACTGGATTTGAAGTAGAGTTGCTTATTCATGGAATGTTTTTTTATTGTTTCCCAAGAATTTGGCCAAATATGGATGATTATTATTCTAAAGAGTTGACATAATTATTTTATTTCAAAGATATGATATGGTTTTTAATATGATGACCAAGTTCAGCCGTCGAGGATTGTTTTTTGGTTGGGATAATAAAGTTAAAGTAGTTGTTGTTTGCTCAAGTTAATAATATTTTGTAAGTTGGATTTACTTGATTATTTTGTTTCTACTGCGGGTTCTTCTTTTTCTTCGGGTTTTTCTTGGCAACATTCTTTGCCTTGACAGCATTCTTTGCCTTGGCAGCATTCTTTGCCTTGGCAACATTCTTGTCCTTGGCAACATTCCTTCATCTTCTTCATCATTTCCATTGGACATTCACAACATTCTTGTCCTTCGCAACATCCATTCATCATTTTCATCATCATCATCATTTTCATCATCTTCTTCATCTTCATCATTTCTTTTGGACATTTTTGATTTTCACAACATTCTTGTCCTTGGCAGCATTCCTTCATCTTCTTCATCATTTCCATTGGACATTCGCCACATTCTTTTCCTTGGCAACATTCCTTCATCTTCTTCATCATTTCCATTGGACATTCACCACATTCTTGTCCTTGGCAACACTGACCACCAAAAAGGATCATCATCTTGTTTTTCAACTTGAGCATCTTCTTCTGCTTCTTTTGAATTATCTTCTTATTCTTGTTGATCTTTTTCATCAGCTTCATTATCTTGAACATCTTGAACATTTTTTGTTCCATAGGACA
>Ga0074193_1003823_pt1 | contig 10325 bp, 9 predicted proteins | sample EPASupsiteHSE605_FD_64523 | JGI IMG/M metagenome (GOLD analysis project Ga0074193, IMG submission 64523) | Bioremediated contaminated groundwater from EPA Superfund site, New Mexico - Sample HSE6-05 | ecosystem: Environmental > Aquatic > Deep subsurface > Groundwater > Contaminated ...
GGCTGAAAAAGCATATCAATACCATCTCTGAGCTGGCATTAAAGCAGGTACTTGGTGCTGAGAACCTGAAGCTGATTAGAGAGGAGCTGGTAAAGGAAGAACCGGCACAAAAGGTAAAAGATGTGCTTCTCATCATCCGCAAAGTGTTGGCATTCCTGAGTGCAGCCATGCTGATGGAAGACTCCGGGGCAGATCTTACTGAAAAAGGCTTGTATTTTGAGAGTAAAATATCAGGTTATAACAATGATACCAAAATACAACCAAGCGAAAAAGACAGGATCGCCACATTGGTAAAGCGTGACAATGGTATCGGAGAAAGTTACCTTCTGGAACTAAAGAATCACCTGAAGGATCATGCAGCTGACTGGAATGATTACGTGGCAACAACCGGCTATATCCATAATCGTGATAATACCGGTAAAAAAATCTTTTTAGCATGACAGGTTCAGGTATTTACACTCAAAAAGAGATCGCGGCTCTTAAGGCAGAAAACGAGAGCCTGCATATCAGGATTCGCAAGAACAATAAACGAATCCAGGAGCTGATTCAAAATTGTGATCATAGCAGGACACATACAGAATCGGTGGTATATGGAAAATTGGAAGTTTGCTCCCTGTGTGGAACCATCCTTGAAAAAAGCTTTTAAACCAAAAAAAAACATGGAACCGATAAGCTTAAAATACAGACGCTTTTTTATCCCCTTTACCCTCAAAGCTGAAATACCCGTATGCTGGAATGATGTATCCGCAAAGCAGTTAATTGCAATCAGCCGCTTATACAATGATGAGATCACCGATAATGAGTTAATTTCAATTATGTGCGATATCCCAAAACGGATAGTCAAAAAACTGACAACCTATGAGCGTTATAAGCTGGCAAATGTATTTTCGTTTGTAACGGATTTTAAGCCGTTTAATACCTTTATTATCAAGGATATTTACGGATGTTTTTCACCACGTCCAAAGCTGGAAGGGATGACATGGGAACAGTTTATGTTCACTGATACCTATTATAATAACTGGGCAGAAAATGGCTTAAAAACGGATTTAGATAAGTTCTTTGCCTGCTTATACCTGAGAAAAGGAGAAGCATTTGACAGCTCGAAAATTGACCAGTACCTGAATGAAAACTTTTATACTGATAATGAACTGAAGATTGCTGTTTCAATAAATTACCGCTTAGTCAAAGAGTGGTTAACCGATGCTTACCCGATGGTTTTACAGCGTCCGGATGAAACCGAACCCCAGGAAAGTAAAGGGAAAAATAAAGGCTGGCTGCCTGTTTTTGAAAGCATTGTTGGAGATGACATCGTGAATCAGGATAAATACGCTAAGCTGACCGTACATACTGTATTTAAGTACTTAACCCGTAAAATCAAGGAAAATGCAAGGAGATAGTTTTTCCGACCTGGTGGCATACTTTCAGAAGCTGGCCACAGAACATATTGAGATCAGGCATAGCGAAAGCGATAAACATTTTTACCGTTTCGAGCTGGAAGAAATTCTCATGGGATTAAACAACGTGAAGTACCCGGCGATGATCATGGAGGGGTATAAATTCGATTACACCGACAACAAAAGCGATAACCCGGCCAAGAACCGGCAGGGAGCCTTTGTGCTGATGGATGTGGTGAATGATCCGGGAGATCACAACAAGATTCATGAGCTGTGGAACCGGATGGAACGCATCGGGGATGATATACTGGCCAGAATCAAAGCAGACAAACGAAATCCCGGCTCTCCGGTGAGAGATTTTGATTTGAGTTCCGTAGATGGCAGCCTGATTGCCTCCGAGATTGCAGGGCATTACGGGATACGATTCACCTTTACAATAAACTGCAGGTATAATTTTAATGTTGATCAAAGCAGATGGATAGCCGGTTAAACATTGAAGAATATAACCAAATGGTTCGCAGTTGGGCCAGTATGGTTAAGCGGAAACTTTCCAGCAGTGCCGGAAGGTTCAGTCATGGAAAGAACGGTATGGTTACACGGGGAAAAGGTGGTTATTCTCACCCTGAAAATAAGCTGGATAATTCGATGAAACATAAAACTCATCAAAGCTTTGGTGAGATAGATTCTGTTGGGTTCCAGTTTGAACGGCACGGGGTATTCATACACAAGGGTGTTGGAAAAGGTTATCGAATGCAAAGCGGGATGGTTGTGAAATATTCTTCAGGTTCCGGAAGCCGTAAACCTGAAGAATGGTTTAATCCTATACTTGACGAGTACTTACCGGAGTTGGCAGGTAAAGTGGCTGAGATGAAAGCAGACGCTGTGTTTGATAGTGAGTGGGCGAAGATTAGGTAAAAAACGGTACTAAAAAAACACCTTCCACAATGAATTATTTCCAGACTTTTAAATTTAACACCTACTTAACGTTAAAGAATATACTTTTGTAATGCAAAAAATACCTTATGTTGTTTTATTAAGGAAGGCAAATTACATTAGATATGAGTAGAGAATGTGTAATTAAAGGTTCATGGAGTAATAACGATGATAAAATAGTTGTCAAGCTTCAGATGATTGAATTCGAAGAAAATGGAGTTACAATTATTTATTGTCCAGCATTAGACCTTTCTGGGTATGGAAATAATAGTAAAGAGGCAGAGGAATCATTTAACATCAGCCTTAGTGAGTTTTTTCTATATACACTTCATAAAGGAACTTTTTATAATGAGTTTAAGCGTCTTGGATGGAAGGTTCACGAAAAAAAGAAAAGCAAACCAATGACACCTCCTTCAATGGAATCCCTTTTACGAGAGAATGCAAATTTTAGCAGAGTATTTGAAAATTACGACTTTAGAAAATTTAAAAAAGGAATTTCTATACCTGCGTAATGAAAAGATCTTTAAAAAATATCCCACTAAGAGTATTTAGGGAATATCTGGAAAGTAAAGGTTTGAAAAAAATACGGACGAATGGAGGGCATGAAATCTGGGGAGGAAAAATGCTACAAAGATCTATTGTTCTGCAATCCCACATAGATCCAGTTCCAGAATTTATAATAAAAAGTAACTTAAGGACATTAGGTGTAGGTGCAGATGATTTTGACAATTTTATGATGAAATAAATAAAAGGCTACCAATTAGGTAGCCTTTTTTGTTATTTTTACACTACTAGAATATCATAATTCACGTGTTTGTTATTTTTCTCAGAAAGGGAGGCTAAATGAAAAAGAAAATCGGGTTTATCGATTATGATGCAGATGAACCCAAAGAAGAATCAGTTCCGGAACCAGATCGATCCAAAGTCAGCGAAATCATCCTTAACAGCTATTTACCCGTATTATCAGCAAGTGAGGCAGACGAACTGCTGAGCCAGACAGACGTGCTGGAGTTTGTCGGCCAGTTTATTCCTGAATCCCACGGTGCAGCTGTTCATGAGCTGCTTACAGAGCTGGGATTCAAAACTAAAACTTTTGACGGAAAGATATACTGGATGGTGAAAAACGCCTAAATCTATCTGTCCTTTTGTTTGCGATTCGCCTGGTATTGCTTTGCCAAAAACTTATAAGTTATGGCAGGCAGTTATACCAGGCGAATTCAGTTATATATCAATGGCAAAGAGGTAAATAACGAGATTCGTTCGATTAAGAGCGAGATGAATAAGCTCATCAATGAGCAGTACCGCATGACACGGGGCTCAAGGGAATACCTTGAAGCCGGAGCAAAGATCAGAACCCTGAAGGGCATCATTCAGGAGCATAACGATCAATTGAAGACAACTGCAAAGAGTTGGTTCAATTTGAAGGCGATGGGCGATAATATGAATCGCTATTTCGTGATGTTCGGTTCATTTATTGCAGGGGTTACGGGATTAATTTTTTCCGGCAAAAAAGCAATTACCACCTTCGCTGAGTTTGATGACAAAGTTGGGGATGTGATGAAAACAACCCAGCTGGGCAAAGAAGCCGTGATGGGAATGAATGAGGAGTTCAAAAAAATGAACACCCGTACTGCCCAGCTTGAACTGCTTGATCTTGCCAGAGTCGGCGGTAAACTGGGGCTTGCAAAGGAAAAAGATGTAGAAGGATTTGTAAAGGCGGCCGATAAAATCAATGTAGCACTGAAGGAAGATCTGGGTGGTAATGCCGAAGAAGCCGTTAACGAGATCGGGAAGCTTGTCGATATTTTCAAGGTAAAAGAACAGTTTGGTATTGAGGATTCAATGATTAAAACCGGATCTGCCATCAATGCCCTGGGAGCTGCTTCAACAGCAAGTGAGGGTTATATTGTAGAATTCACAAAACGTGTTGCCGGTGTTGCCCCACAGGCAAAGATTTCAATTGAAAATGTAATGGGCTTAGCGGCAACGCTGGACTCACTAGGGCAAACTTCTGAAGTTTCCAGTACGGTTTATTCAGCCGTCGTAACCGGCATGTTCCAGGATACAGAAACCTATTCCAAAATAGCCGGAATGAGTGTAAAGGCATTCTCTAACCTTTTGAAGAAGGATGCCAATGAAGCTTTTATAAAACTTCTGGAAGGGCTCAACGGCAATGGTGCCGGTATGGAAGAACTATCAAAAAAAATGGATGATATGGGTCTGGAGGGTAAGCGTAGCATTGCCGTTCTGGGTGTATTGGCTAATAATACCAAAACACTTAGGGATCAGCAAAAACTGTCAAATAATGAGTTTGAAAAAGGCACTTCCTTAATTAACGAGTTCAACACAAAAAATAATACTGCCAAGGCTAAACTCGAAAAGAACAGGAAAGAGCTTTACAATATGACCGTGGAGCTGGGTGAGAAGCTGATGCCGGTACTCACTACTTCCATGTCCGGATTTAACTATTTTATTAAGTCGGTAAGCGTTTTAACCGACTGGTTTATAAAATACAGCGGATCAATTATTACCGTTACTTCGGCTATTGCGGTATATGCAGTTGCCGCAAAAATAGAAGCTTACTGGATGGAAAAAACATTCCAGGCACGGCTGGCAAATATGACAGCTGCCAAAGCACATAAAGCCGCCGAAGAGGCAGCTACAAAAGCTACAGAATTAAATATCATTGCCACAAAAGCACAGCAGGAAGCAGAGATCGCTTCTGCAGAAGCAAAAGCGTTGAAGACAGCCGCCTCAAAAGCAAAGAAAGCCGCTGAGCTGGCAGAAATACAAAGCATTGAACTTGGAATCGCAGCAACGGAAGCACAGGCACTGGCGGAAAAATCATCCGTAAAATCAAAAGAATTAAGTATTGCTGCTACAAATGCAAAAAAAATAGCCGATAATGCTTCACAAAAAGCTGCTAAGTTAAACATCGCTGCTACAGAAGCTCAGGCTATTGCAGACAGGGCAGCAACAAAAACCACTTTACAGGGCACAATGGCAACAAAAGCCGGCGAACTGGTAAAGAGGTCATCCACAGCTGCTACTTTACTTTTTGCTGCTGCAAAGGCCGTATTAACCGGAAACATCGGGCGTGCTTCAGCTGCTATGAAAGTGTTTAGTTCTACAGTTGGCATGAGTCCGCTTGGAATTATAATGTCTTTGTTATCATTGGTAACCGGTGCCTTTATTTTGTTTCACAAAAACTCGGAAAAGGCGAGAGAGTCAGTTAATAACTTTTACAAGGATCTGACCAGTGAAAAGAAAAATATGAATGACCTGTTTGAGATTCTTAAAAAAACAAAAACAGGAAGTGAAGAACGAAAAAAAGCAATCGAAGAAGTAAACAGAGTGTATGGGCAGTATCTTCCTTCATTGCTCAGTGAAAAAAGTACGCTTATTGATATAGAAAAGGCTCAGACTGCTGCAAACAAAGCATTGATACAGGCGGTTGCTTTGAAATCAAAAGAAAGCACACTGCAGGAAATCATTAATGAAAGTAGTCAGACGCAGATGGAATCAATGAAGGAAATGGTTTCTTCTGTAGAAAGTAAAAAAGGAGCTTCTGTTGCAGGACTATTTCAGAATGACCTGATGAAACTCTTTGAAGAATCGGATCGATATACATCTATCTACGATAAAAAGCTTCAGGAAAGAATTGGAGAAGTTGCAAGAAAATACAACATCGCCTTCATAAATGTATTTGAAGGAATGAAAGATGTTGTATCAGCCCGTAAAAAGGAAAAAGAAGAAGTAAAATCGTTAAATGATTTTTATGATGCGTATATAGGCTCATTACAGACAGTTAACGGAATAACGTCTAAATCAAACGATTTGAATGAGCAGATACGGCAAAAACGTATAGCATTAGCCAGGGCGGAAACAAAGGACGAAAAGCAAGAGATACAGGCTGAAATTAAGCGTCTTGAAGCTTTGAAAAAAGATTCAGAAAAGACAGTGACTTCGTCATATACCCGAACTGATAAAAGCAAAAAGAAATACTCCTTAACCGATGACCTGAAATACACACAGGAACTCTACATACTCAAAAACAGGTTTTTGGACGGGGATATCAAAACCGAAGAGGAGTACAACCGCCAGAAGCTGGATTTGGATATTAAATATCTGGATTTGAGAATTAAAGCAAATAAGGACAAAGAACAAGAGTTGTCTGATATAAAACAGGACTTTGCAGACAAAAAGCTGGAGAAAAAGAAAGCCGAAGACAAACGACTTGAAGCTCTTACAGAAGCCTCTAAAGCCGCTGACAGTGAACTTCAGAAGGAAAAGGAAAGTTATGCAAAAAAGCTAAAAGAGCTGGATTTGTACGGGAAGACAAAAGAGCAGATGACCGATTTGGAATTAAAAGCGTATGAATCCCTAACCTCTGAACATTTGAAAAAACTGGATAAACTCGATGCGGATGCCATCAAAGCAGAAATCGAACGTCGTCAGCAGGCTTTCGAGTCCGGCCTTCAGGACTTGAGAATGAAGAATGCCGACGAACTGAGCCAGATCACCAGCCTGGAACAGGCAAAAGCCTTGCTTTCTGATTCGATGAGCTCTGAAGAACTTGACAAGATAAAAAACCTGGAACAGGCCAAAAAGGCACTTAAAAAGAAATATCAGGCCGATGAAGAAAAATACTCAAGAGAGCATTTAAACGAGCTGTTAAAACAGCTTCAGGAAGTGATGGCTTCCGGGAAGTTTGAAAACATAGCTCTCAGTGACAGCCTGCTCAGTGAAGAGGAGAAAAAAATACTTACTGAGCGAATAAATGAAGTTAAAAAACTTCTTGGAAACTTAGATACTACTTCAGAGTTATCCATTACAGATAATACCGACCTACTGGGGTTTTCTTCAAACGACTGGGATATTTTTTTCAATAATTTGCAATCCGGTAAAATCGGGATTGATGAGATTGCTATGGCAACTCAGGCATTGGGCAATGTCTGGAAGTCTTATAATGACTTCGTGAGTGCAGGAGAACAAAGACAGCTCAAGCAGTTTGAAAAAAGTCAAAATAAGAAAAAGGAAACCTTGAAAAAGCAGCTGGATGCAGGATTGGTATCCCAGGAAAATTACAATAAATCGCTTGAAGATCTGGATGCAGAAACAGAGCGCAAGAAAGCCAAATTTGACCGGGATGCAGCTGTTCGGGAGCGCAATATCGCGTTGATGAGTGCCATTGTAAATACCTCCGTAGCCGTCACAAAGGCACTGCCTAACCTGATCCTGGCAGCACTTGTGGGAGCCGCCGGAGCTTTCCAGATTGGAACCATTCTTTCAACCCCGCTGCCGGAGATGCCCGGAGCTGAAGAGGGCGGGTTTATCAATGTTCGCAGAAGCCAGGATGGAAAACTGTTTAATGCAAAACATGATCCCCGTAAACGAGGCTATGTTTCCGGAGCAACGATCATCGTGGGCGAAAAACCAAATTCCAGCGAGTATGTGGTTTCAGATGCAGGGGTGAATAACCCGACCGTTCGCCCGGTGCTGGATATTCTGGAGATGGCACGCCAGAACGGTAACCTGGCACAGATCAACCTGCCGGCGATCCTCAATAGCATGTATCCTTCATTTTCCGGGCGGGAAAGAGGCGGCTATGCAGATATTCAGAATTCAGAACCTGCAAAATATCATTCCATTCAGAATGATTCAAATACCATGATGATGGAGCTGATCCGGCAGAATACGCTGGTCATGCAGGATTTACGAAACAAGCTGGGCGAAAAGCTTACGGCAGAAGTATCCCTAAAGGGGAAAAACGGCATCCTTGAACGAATGCAGGAACTTGAATCACTTACAGATAACGCAAATTTATAATTATGCTTCAGATACTTATCGACGATAAATATCCGCTGGATCTGCCTTCGGATATCAGCCTGGATATCATCCAGGAGAATCCTTTGTTCTTAGAAGAACGAATCCCGGCTCCCTATTCCTTGTCATTCGAGATTCCGCCCACCCTGAGCAATCTTCAGTACTTCGGCTATGCAAACCGGGTAACTTCCAGCTCTGTAAACAGGCGAAGAAAAGCCGGTGTGAAACACTTCGGGATCCTCATTGCCCGGGGAGAAGTGCTGCTGCTGGAATTTGACAAGAAGCTGAAGCTTCAGTTTAAGGGATCACTGGAGCATGAAAACGTCACTGCCAGCCTCAATGAGCTGAACCTGGGAAGCTACAACTATGGAGAGTTTCCATACAATTATGAAGATCTGGACTATAATAACCAGTGGGCAGATGTGTATATGCAGTCGGTAAAATCAGAAGCCTACAACGCTGCAAACTATGTTGTGGCCCCGGTGAAGATCAAAGGGACGGAATGGGAAGGTTCTCTGATGCAGGGAGGAGCACGTAATTTTCTAAAGCAATACATTAACTACTTTAATCCGGTTCTGAAAAACTTTTATGTTGGGAATCCCGCCCATATTCATACGCCGATTGTACCTTTTCCCTACGTCCACAAGATCATCACGGAAGGCTTTGGAAACCTGCTATTGAATAATCCCTTTACCGGCGGTGATCTGGCAAAGCTGGTGGTGGTAAGCCAGAACCACAGGTACATGAGCTACCAGAATATTTACCAGACCTATTACCAGTATGTAAGCCCCGGTACTCCCGATCAGCTCGTGGAAGTGTTTATTCCGCTGGTTGACAACTATACAAGTTATTACAGCCCAAATGCAGGCCGGTTCGTGATTGCACTGGAGATGATCGTGAAGTCTTTCATGCAGTCATACCCGTTTATAAGCCTGCTCAAGAACCTGCTTAAGATGTTCGGGCTGACCGCTTACCCGGGAACAAAATACAGCCTGGAGTTCAACAATGACATCTTTGACCGGGCAGTGGTGAAGGATCTTAACGACAGGCTGGCCGGGGATATTCAGACAAGCTATCAGGATGGTAAAGATTTTGTTTTCAGTTATGCAGGCGCAGGTACTTCAAGTGATGATATACTGCTTCAAAAATCAAATATCATCGATGTTTACAACTATGCCAAAAGCGGGATGGTGACCGAGGCAGAGATCCTGGATTTAAAATCCAAGGCCATCTTTGAGACGAAAAAGACATTAAGGGGCTTAAACAACGAGGTACTGGTAAAATCCACCATAAAGCGCAGTGCATTTACCACGCAGTCAACCGGCAGTGATAAAGAGAAATTTGAAATCACCCCGGAAGTCTCTCCGCTGGATATGAATATTGAGCAGTACTGGAGTGATGACAGCAATCCCGGTGATGTGATTTCACAAAAGCACTGGTATGTACCGGTACTTGAGAACAAAGAGGTGACGGCCACTCCTTCGGTGATGCTCTTTGGCGGGATGGCAAAAACGCTGGATGACAACAACCATGAATATCCCTTTCTGACAGCCAGTAACTACGATCATTTTGGCGTGAAGCGGCTCAATACTTCCCTGCTTCCCGATGGTGCTGACGGGCTTATCTCGAAGTATCACGGCAAGTATAAAAACTGGGTAGAGAAGGATAAAACAAGGGTAAAGGGAAACTTCCGGTTGACGCCTCTTGAAGTTAAGAATCTGGATATTCGGGATAAAATATTATTAAAAGGAAGGCTCTTTTATATCGAGAAGATGGAGTACTCTTTAATGCATAAGGGAATCAGCCTGATCGAGATGGATTTGATTGAAGTGTAGGGGTGTATTTGTCCTTTGGTGTGCATATCCCTAAAAATACTTTTACTCAAAATTTGAGACTATGACCATCTTTTATGTTTTGTCGGCCGTTGCTTCATACCTGGGATTGGTAATTGTAATCTTCGGGAAAGTTTCTACACATAATAAATCCGTGAACAGGAAATTCGAAACGGTAGCGATTGAGAATGCGGTGACGCAAACAAGGATAGAGACTATTGAAAAAGAAGTCGATAAAAAAGCAAACAAGGAGCTGGTAGAGCAGCAGTTTACAACGATTAATGACAGTCTCAAGGAGATCAAAGATTTACTCAAAAGCAAAAGGAGATCGAGCAATGAT
>Ga0074193_1003824_pt1 | contig 10317 bp, 7 predicted proteins | sample EPASupsiteHSE605_FD_64523 | JGI IMG/M metagenome (GOLD analysis project Ga0074193, IMG submission 64523) | Bioremediated contaminated groundwater from EPA Superfund site, New Mexico - Sample HSE6-05 | ecosystem: Environmental > Aquatic > Deep subsurface > Groundwater > Contaminated ...
TGGCTCGGCAACTGCGTCATAGCTTGAGTGAATATATGCATTCCGATCAGTTTGATCCCCGCGAAGCGATCCCTTTCGAGCGGATCGTGGAATCACTCCATGATACTTCACAACAAAAGGAGGTTAAAAAGTCAATCTATGATTCCTGATCGGATTAGAAATACATCAAGATGCCTGAATCGTGATTTTAAAAGTTTAGATACTTGAAAATGCATGAAATATATTGGACTCAAAAAAAAGATTGATAATTAAGTACTTAATATAATTATGAGAGAGATGAAATCAGTATACTTAATCGTCGTGTTGTTTTTATGGAGTATATTACCCATTTCAGGCAAAAACGATGTAAGAGTTTCGGATAGATTAAATTCAGAAGTCAAACTATTGGAAATTGTCGATGCGGTACTTGAACGTTCAGAGAGTCAGTATAAATTGCTGGCTCAAAACCTGAAACCGGGTGAATGGCCCCGCACATGGGAAAACAACAGGTTGTACACCGTTGATGCGTATGGTTGGATCAGCGGATTCTACCCGGGAACATTGGCCTATCTTTATGAACATTCCAACGACGTCACTTTATGGAACGAAATAGAGAAACGGTTGAAAGAGATGGAAAAGCTTCAGTTTTTTAGTGGACACCACGATTTGGGATTTATGATGTATTGTAGTTTTGGGAATGTATTTCGCCTTACAGGTAATCCATCCTATGAGAAAATTTTGATCCAATCGGCAAAATCACTGGCTTCCCGGTTTGATCCACGCGTGGAATCAATCAAATCATGGGATCAGGTAAAATCACTCGATGGAATCCGTGTGCTTCAGTTTCCAGTGATCATAGACAATCTGATGAATCTTGAACTTTTATTTTTTGCATCCAAGGTTACGGGAGATCCTTATTACAGGTTAATTGCCGAAAAACATGCGAGAACTACATTAAAAAATCATGTTCGCCCCGATTTCAGTAGTTATCACGTGGTAGATTACGATCCGGTAACCGGAAATGTGAGAAGTAAAGAGACCCAACAGGGTTTTGCCGATAACTCTACCTGGGCCCGCGGCCAAGCCTGGGGAATATATGGGTTTACGATGATTTACCGGGAAACAAAGGATCCCGCTTTTCTGATGGTAGCCAGGGGAATGGCCGATTTTTTTCTGAATCATCCCAACCTCCCGGAAGACAAGATTCCGTACTGGGATTTCAATGTTGGACAACCCGGGTATGTACCGGTTTGGAATTACGATCCTGGAAAATACCCCTTCGTTCCGCGGGATGTGTCTGCTGCTGCGATCGTTGCGTCAGCATTGCTGGAACTATCCGGTTATGTGGATGCGAAGACGGCTGGGAAATACCTGAAAAATGCGAAAGAGATGTTAACTTCCATGTTATCTCCTGCCTATCTTGCAGAAGAAGGCACGAATGGCGGATTTATTCTCAAACATGCTTCAGGGGGAGTCCCTGGCAATCATGAGGTGGATGTCTCCCTTTCCTATGCCGACTATTATTTTATAGAGTCATTAATGAAGTTAAAAAAAACAGGATACAACCCGAAAAATTGATCTCAATACTCAGCCCAATGGTCCGTGCATGGTTACATTGACAAAAGGAAGATATCTGCTCAAAGAAACGATTCATTAATTATTTTGAAGATGAGAAAAAAAATCTTTTACTTTATCGTCCTGCAAATGTTGTTTATGGTGCATCTGCTTGCACAGGAAAAATCACTGCACTCGCCTGATGGACAATTGGACTTTGAAATCCGTGATGGGCAGTCTGGCGGGGAGTTGATTTACGAAATTAAATACAAGGGCCTTCCTGTTATTCTTCCTTCGTTGTTGGGTATAAGTAACTGGGAAACGGACATGGCGATTGAGAGCGTGTCGGAAAAATCGGTAGACAATGTTTGGTATCCTGTTTATGGAGAAAGAGCCAAAGTAAAAGAGAGATACAATGAAAAAATCTTTGTGGTGAAGACACCAAAAAGGAAAGATAGACTCCAGATAATTGTGCGCGCTTATGATGAAGGCATCGCCTTTCGGTATCAATATGTTGGAAATAATTATCTCAGGATCACCTCGGAAAAAACTACTTTCAGCGTTCCTCAAGATACATATTGCTGGTTTGCCCCGTATGCGCAGGCAGAATACAAATATCTCCCTGTGAGAGACTGGCCTGGTGAAGCTGAACGGCCACTCACCCTGCAATTGCCTGGTAAACTTTATGCAGCTTTGGGTGAAGCAGAGATGGTGAATTACAGTAGAACGAAATTTTTTCTAAATAAAGGGGAAGAAAATATTATCCGTTGTCAGATGTATGATGCTGTGGATGAGATTGCTCCTTTTTCATCACCCTGGAGGGTGGTGATGGTGGCAGATCAAGCCAAGGATTTATTGGCCAACAACGATATTTATCTTAATCTTAACAAAGAGTGTGAAATTGAGAATACAGGGTGGATCAAACCTGGAAAAGTGGTGAGAGTGACCCGTCTGAGTACAGAAGCAGGCAAAGAAATGGTTGATTTGGCCCTGAAGAGAAAACTCGATTATATACATTTCGATGCAGGATGGTACGGACCTGAGTCAGTGAAAGATTCGGATCCACGAAAACCTATTGCCTCGTTGGATTTATTACAAGTAGTGCGTTATGCCCGTTCGAAAAATATTGGCGTATGGCTTTATGTGAATCAGCGCGCACTCGCTGAATATCTGGATGAGATACTACCCTTATATCAATCGTGGGGCATTGCCGGCATCAAATTTGGATTTGTACAGGTGGGTTCGTTCCGATGGACTACATGGATGCATGAAGCGGTGGCCAAATGTGCAAAATACCAGCTGATGGTTGATATTCATGATGAATACCGTCCTACCGGTTTCAGTCGCACATATCCAAATCTGCTCACACAAGAAGGAGTCCGGGGCAATGAAGAATTTCCGGATGGCGTAAATAATACAACTTTACCTTTTACCCGGTTCCTGGCCGGAGCTGCCGATGCTACCGTCTGTTACTATCATCGCAAGGAATTGAAACCTAATTTGGCCTCCAATCCCAACGCTCGCTCATTGCAGAATACTGCTTGTCACCAGATGGCATTGTCAGTGATAAATTACAGTCCCTTACAATTTCTTTATTGGTATGATACACCCTTGGATTTTAAAGATGATCCGGAACTGGTTTTTTTCGATGAGTTGCATACTGTTTGGGATGATACAGAAATTTTGGAAGGCGGTATTGGTGAATTTGTGAGCATTGCCCGCCGCAGAGGAAATAAGTGGTTTGTAGGAAGCATCACCAATAATGATTCACGAAAATTCGAGTTTTCTTTTGACTTCCTCGATCCGGATAAAAAATATGAGTTGAGATTATTTACCGATGGCGGTGAAAAAATAAAAACAAGAACGCATGTCGTGATAGAAACCAAAAATGTGACTTCTAAGAGTAAGTTAAAATTAGATTTATTGCCGCGCGGCGGATGTGCCATGATTATTGAAGAGAAATAGAGATAGGATCAAACAACCCAAAATATCATAAATTCTATGAAAAGAAGTACGCTTAAAATTATTCTTTTATTGTTAATTTCATTGTTTACTACTTTATCGAATGCTCAAATAAAAAAGAAAAATAACAACGAGTGGGTACTGGAAACGCGTAACATGTCCTATGTATTGAAAGTACAGGGAGATATATTGAGATCAGGTTACTACGGAATAAAGATTTCGGATAAATTACCGGACAATTTCTACGAATGGAGAGATGAAGTACCTGTCCGTGGAAAATTCCCGAATAAATCGCCAATTTTGGAAGTCCTTTTTGCGGATGGAACCCGGGACCTCGATTTGAAATATACATCGTATGCACTTAATTCAGAAAATGGGTTCGATGTTTTGAAAATAAAACATGTGGACAGTCTCTATTCTTTAGAGGTAAATGTACTATACCGTGTACTACCAGAATATGATATCATAGAAAAGTGGCTGGAGGTTGTAAACCGAGGGAAAAAAGTAATAAAGATAGAGAATGCCCTGTCGGGTTCTCTGTGGTTGCCACAAGGAGCTTATGAATTGACGCATACTTCTGGAATACATATGCGTGATTTTCAACCGGAAACAACGTTGTTGACCCAGGGGGTAAAAACAATTCAAAGCAGGGATTTTAAAACATATGGTTCTTCCTTCTTTGCTGTCCGCCCACAAGGTGAACAGAATGAGTGTTTCGGGGATGTATGGTTTGGTCAACTGCATTATAGCGGAAATTGGCGAACAGACCTGGAGAGTACTTTTGACGATAGAGTCCAGATTACGAGCGGGATAAATTTCTGGGATACTGAATGGAATTTACGACCCAATGAAAAATTTGTTACGCCGGTTCTCTCCTACGGATACACCAGAAATGGTTTAAATGGAGCATCCAATATATATTCAAAATATATAAGAGAAATCATCTTGCCCAAAAAAAGGAACAAAGTTTTGAGGCCCGTGATTTATAACAGCTGGTACGCTACCGAATTTAACATTAATGGAGAGCAGCAGATCGAATTGGCGAAAGTAGCAAAAGCGGTTGGTGTTGAGGTTTTTGTTGTCGACGATGGATGGTTTAAAGGGAGAATCAATGACAAAGGCGGATTGGGAGACTGGGTGGTGGACAAGAATAAATTTCCGAGCGGCTTGACTCCCATGATAAAAAAAATAAATGATCTGGGGCTCGACTTTGGTATTTGGGTGGAACCTGAGATGGTGAACAGAAACAGTGATTTGTACAGAAAACATCCCGACTGGGTATTGTATTTTGACAACAGACCAAGGACTGAGGGACGAAATCAATTAATGTTGAATCTTGCAAGGGAGGATGTGTATGATTATCTTTATAAATCGTTGTACGATTTATTGAAAAATCATCACATCAAATTTCTGAAATGGGATATGAACAAGTCGTTGACTGAACCCGGATGGCCTTCTGCCAATCCGGCCATGCAACGCGAAGTCCGTATCAGATACATAGATAATCTGTACAAATTAATTGATCAATTGAGAAAGGATTTTCCGGATGTATGGTTTGAAACATGTTCGAGTGGTGGAGGGCGTGTAGATCCTGGAATATTTAAATGGGCCGATTTTGCCTGGGTGAGTGACAATATCGACCCACTGGATAGAATCTTGATTCAATATGGGTATTCATATGCTTTTCCTGCGAACACAATGATAAGCTGGACTGGAAATCATGATATGCATGGTATTAAACCTAGCCTGGAATTTCGTTTCGATGTGGCAATGAGTGGCGTACTGGGCATTGGGAATAATATTACAAAATGGAATGACGACGAAATTGATATTGCCAGGAAGAAGGTTGCTGAATATAAACAGATAAGGGAAATTGTACATAATGGTTATTTATGTCGACTCTCTTCGCCGTTTAAAAGTGACCGGTGCATTCTTCAGTACAATAATTCGGAGACAAATGCCGACAAAGCAGTGATATTTTTTTATCAACTGAATGATCAATTGAAAGGCAGTTCAGATTATCCTTATTTGAACAGATTTGTCAAATTAAAAGGGCTGGAACCGAATGCATACTACAAGATTGTTGGGAGAGATGAAAAAATGAAAGGCGCTGATTTAATGAATATCGGAGTACTTTATCCGTTATCTAAGTCCTACACGAGTAAAATTCTAATCATCGAAAAAATCAATAATTATTCATAAAGTTCAGTGATACTATTCCAATTCAAATGGAAAATGAGGACACAGTCCTGCAGACGGACTATAACAAGCGTCTTAAGATTATCTATACCGGAAAATCCCTGAATAATCGCAGTGAATACACCGAGATCGGTAAAACAGAACCAGTGTGGTAATTAAAATAAAGTTAGTAAAGTATGAGAATAAGGATTCTGAATAATGGGTAAAATGTGTAAAATTGAGTTGGAAGAATTCGGAAGGGTTGGAGGACAGGCCGTTTATCTTTTCAGGTTAGGGAATGATCTGGGAACAAACATCGAGATTATCAGTTACGGTGCAACAATAAAATCGATCAATAGACCCGATGGAAAGGGGAAAATTCAAAATATTGTTCTCGGATATGATACACTTGAAGATTATCTGTCCGATAATAACTACATTGGAGCAACCATAGGGCGTTACGCGAACCGGATCTCAAATGCCTCTTTTTCAATCGACGGAAAAACTTGTTTTCTTGATAAAAATGATGGAAATAATTGTAATCACGGAGGTTTCTGCGGATTCAACAAGAAATTATTTTCTCACAAAATTGAAAAAGATAAGCTTGTTTTGTTTGTGGAAAGTGCAGATGGCGAGGGAGGATTTCCCGGAAACATGATGCTGACAATCACATACCAGTTGACCGATAAAAACGAATTGTTTGTTGATTATGATGTGTCGGCCGATAAAAAAACGCCGGTGAATATCACCAATCATTCTTACTTTAATTTATCAGGGGAAAAAACGATTTTGAATCATCAACTTAAGATTGAGTCCGACAGAGTCCTTGAATTTGATGATCATTTTTTGCCCACGGGCAACGTGGTTGACGCGTCGAAGAATCCTGGTTTCGATTTTCGTCAATTCAAAGAAATAGCCAAAAATATGAATTTGAAACACGAAAAAATAATAGGATATAATTCCTATTTTATCGCGAGGGAAGAGAAAGAGGTTTTGAAAAAACTCGTAACTTTGAGGAGTGAGAAATCAGACAGTGGGGTTGAGGTCTTTTCTACCATGCCTGGAATTATGATCTATACGGGCGATTTCCTTTCGGGAGTTCATCTGCCTTTTTCGGGTATAGGTCTCGAAGCGCATTATTATCCGGACTCTCCGAACCGGCATCACTTTCCTCAAAAATTTTGTGAATGTAACAGAAACTGGAAAGAAACGATCATGTACCGGCTGATATAATGGATAACCTGAACATTCCATGAGAAATTTCTTTGACAAAATATCGGATTTTACAGTGCAAAACAATAAAATTTTTATAATGAAAAAAATTGTATTCTTTTTTACAGCCATTTTACTTGCCACTGGTTTGCTGATGGCCAATTCCGTATTTACTGGAGATACAGGACTATCCAGCGGTGAACCGACCGACACAATTTACGCGATGCTCGACATTGCCAGAAATAGTCACAACAAGGATGAATTGAGGAAAGTGACAGACGCTTTGATTCCAGCCATCAACCAATCCGACGAAACGGGCGCCATTAAATATATTTGTTTACGTGAAGCAATGCAGTTTGCACAAACCGATAAACAGAAGAATGATATTCTTCGTTATCTGGGGAATACAGGACAATATCAGGCAATGCTTTTCGTAGCACCATTTATGGATAAAAAGGCATTGAGTGAAGGCGCAGCATTGGCAGCCATGAATATTGCCATAAATAATCCATCTTTTGCAGGTGAGGAAACCAACAAAATTCTGAAGAAAGTAAGCAAAAAATTAAAGAATCCCGATGCCAAAGATCAGCGCAAAGCTATAAAAAAGTATCTGGACGAGAATCAGAAAGAGGATGGTTTTGTTTCCATTTTCAATGGCAAAAACCTGGAGGGCTGGAAAGGATTGGTGGAAAACCCAGTGAAACGGGCAAAAATGATGCCGGAAGCGTTGGCTACTGCACAAAAGAAAGCTGATATAGAAGCAAAAAATTCATGGATTGTTGAAAAAGGAGAATTATTATTTACAGGAAAAGGGAGCAATCTCTGTACAAATAAAACCTACGGTGATTTTGAAATGCTGGTAGATTGGAAACTCTATCCCGGCCCGGCACCCGATGCCGGTATTTATCTGCGAGGAACACCACAGGTGCAGATTTGGGAGACTTATCGTGTCAAAACAAATAATTATATAGGTTCAGGCGGTTTATTCAACAACAAAGTGAATCTGAGCAATCCGTTGAAAATTGCCGATAAAAAAATCGGGGAATGGAATACGTTTCGTATCCGCATGATTGGTGAACGTGTATCGGTTTGGCTCAATGGCGAATTGGTCGTCGATGATGTGATCATGGAAAATTACTGGGACAGGAGTCAACCCATTTTCCCGACAGAACAAATTGAGTTACAGGCTCACGGAAGCAAAGTGGCTTATCGCGATATCTTTATTAAAGAAATTATCCGTCCCTGACTTTCTTAACGCTGTGCCTTCCGTACTTTTTATTCAGGATAAATTTGATTCTGGAAGCGGATTTTACAATAAAATGATACAAAGTACGCAAAATTATTGCCTGAAAGTCAATACAGAATAGAGACGACTACTGTGAAATTCCCGGTCAATAATCCTGATCAATATGTAAAAGTTGCGATATCTGTGATACCTGACGGGTTATCACCGGACACTGTTTATTTCGTACCGATTACTATTAAAAACGTAACGAATTATTACGAAGTGAACAGCGAAAAAACGGATATGTTGTACAGAGTACTCTTGAAAAATTATTATGCTGAGCAACTTCCAAACACTTATTATCAGGCGAAAGTGGGAATTTTTAACAACAATGGAAATGTAGTCTCAATGATTTCTACCACCAAACCGGTCAGACCACTTAGTAAAAATTCTGTGCGGACATATGTGGCAAATGAAGTGCAGACTAATAAGTCCACCGTGGAAGAAATCAATAAATATTCGATTGTCCTGACTGTAAAAACTCCCGCAACCCAAACAACTCCGGCTGTTTACGATAATTGGATTACAGTGGATGAATCGCTGAAAAGACAGGATAATTAAAACCAATTGATAAGTAGATGATTTAATTTTATAAAAAAATCATTATTTTAGTCTATCACATTTTAGCGGGTATCTATATTAGTAAAAATTACATTTATTTACGAATTAAACCGGTTTAATTTTTTGATTAAGTAAATTATTGCAATTATTTTTGTGTAATGAAAATTACTATAAAGGACATATCAAGGGAACTTAACCTGTCAAAAACGACAGTGTCATTTGTCTTGTCGGGTAATGGTACCTCAATGGGAATAAGTGAAAAGACGCAAAACCGGGTTCTCCAGTATGCCAAAGAAATGGGGTATCAACCCAACCTCCTTGCAAGAAGTTTATATAGCGGCCGAACGAATACAATTGGTGTAATAGTCCCTTCAATTGGTGATGCATTTTATGCAGAACTGGTCAGAGAGTGTGAGATTGAAGCCAAGAAGAATGGATATATTATTACAATTTGCAGCTCCGAAAGAGATTTTAAGCAGGAAGTGAAAATGATAAGGACGCTCAAAACAAAACAGGTCGACGGACTGATTATTGCACCTACTGAATATTGTGAACAGGAATTAAGCGGATTATTGAAGGAAAATTTTCCCTTTGTTCTGGTGGACCGATTCTGTCCTTCCTTAAAAACAAATTATGTTGTGATCGATGATAGCGGAACAACACATTTTTTGATGAATGAATTAATAGCTGAGGGACGAAAGAGGATTGCACTGATAACTCCTGATACAAATATTTCGGTTACTGCTTTAAGAAATGAGGCATATAAAAATGCACTGCTAAAAGCAGGTATTCCATTCGACGAGAGATTGGTTTGTAAGGTGAAAAGAGATATCTATGAAAAAGATATTATAGTGATCCTGGACGACCTGCTCAAAAACAATCCCGATTTAGACGGATTTTATTTTACTACACACTATCTGGCACTTGAAACGGTCCTTTATTTCTTGAGAAATAACATAAATGTCAATAAATATGGTTTGGCATGTATTCATAGAAATCCAATTTTTAAAACATTGGCTCCTTCAATGCATGTGGCCACTATTCCTTTAGACAAGATGGGTAGTGAAGCTGTGAAAATTTTATTACACGAGATTGATAGCAAGGAGGTAGTGGAAGAGAAAATAGGCTATGTGATTTCTTTATCCAAAACTTTACGGGTTTAATTTTTTCACATTACTAAACCGTTTTAGTGGTGTAGATTTAAATAAAAAGCTGATTATTATAATACGGATATTTACAATTTAAAAATTTACAATAGTAGTCTGATACACTACGAGACATCAAAAAAAATAGTATGGAACAAAAAGAAATGAGAGCAGTGTATGCCCAAGCCTTGATTGAATTGGCTGAAAAAGATGAGAGAATTGTTTTATTGGAGGCCGATTTGATGAAAGCTTCCGGTACAGTAATCTTCAAAAAGAGATTTCCTGACCGCACTTTTCAGGTAGGAGTGGCCGAGGCGAATATGGTGGGTATAGCAGCCGGCTTGTCGGCGGGAGGTAAAATCCCTTTTGCTGATACTTTTAGCTGTTTTGCAGCACGCAGAGCTTACGATCAATTTTTTATTTCTGCCAATTATGCCAGAC
>Ga0074193_1003825_pt1 | contig 10315 bp, 8 predicted proteins | sample EPASupsiteHSE605_FD_64523 | JGI IMG/M metagenome (GOLD analysis project Ga0074193, IMG submission 64523) | Bioremediated contaminated groundwater from EPA Superfund site, New Mexico - Sample HSE6-05 | ecosystem: Environmental > Aquatic > Deep subsurface > Groundwater > Contaminated ...
CTGAGCTCGCCAGGCCTGGCTGGTGAGCGACGGCGTCAAGCCCGGAACTGCGATGCCGGAATGTTTCTCCCAAATTTCCGCCAGACTTGCCGGGGTCACCGGTACTTTATCTTTGCGGTAGTAGAGCAGTGGTACATCCGTAAGCCAGGGTGCTGCAAATGCTTGTTTATTATACGTAAAAACCGCTCTCGCCGCCGGATAGGCTGAGTCGATATCCGCCAGGACAGGTGAGACCGCTCCTTTTTTATAGAGCGCATCGAGGATCTGTCTTCTAGCAATCACAATTTCCGGCCCCTCTGCTCCGGCTTGGTAGTTCCAGACCTGCTGGACAATATCTGCCTCAGCAATTCTTTCACCTTTAACCGATACTTCGGGATATTCCTTATTGATTCTGGCAAACTGCGCAAGTAAAGCCTGTTCTTCTTTGCCGTCCAACGAATACCAGACAGAAATTACCGCAGGGGCGTCTCCGCCGGGTTTCCCCGGAGAGGGTCCCTTGGAACAAGCTGTTAAAGCCGTTAAGCTCAATATAATTATCATAATACACGGAAGTGCTTTCAGCCTTTTTTCCATTCAGAGCGATTTCCTCTCCTCATACCTGATACAATCTCACTAAAATAAAAAACCATTATGCTAGGGCAAGTCTGAGGGCCACAACACCGCTTCTCGGCTGTTGCGCCATCCATTACGGAGACTAACCCGAGCAAATATTCGTTTCTTTTCTTCTTATTCTAATCCGTCCGCTGGAAAGTTACAAATACTACTTTCTGAGACTGTTTTTGTCAATTGGTTTTCTATATGCTTTTAGGAGCTTCAACTTTCAACTTTAAAATACTGGGTCGGCTTTCGACCGTAGTAGAACAAATACCAGCCGCCTTTTCCCGGGGAATGTTCTGTAGTCCCTGTTGGAATATCCCGCTCAAAATATTCGATAGCCGTAGCTCTGATCCACTGCCTTTTGTCCATGCCCTCAGACGCAGGAATCCGGTTCTGCCAAATCGGGTCCTTCCTTATCTCTTCTTTCCAACTTTTATCCTGGACAGTCTCTTCTGCTCTCTGTAGAAAATCAGGGATTTGCCCGGGACGTTCAGCGACAAAATAATCAAAACGCAGTGCTTCGCGCCAAAGTTTCCGATTCAGTGCGGTCCGGCCGTCCGGCTGTTCCATCAGAAATTCCCAGATATTCTCGAAGAGTGACCTGGAACTCCATTCTCTTTGGAACCAGCCCTTGCCGTGCCAGTATCTGGCCAGAGCATCAAAAAAATCAAACGGACTCTGCCGATCAGCAAGAACAACTTCGAGTGAAAACTTAAACCTTCCAGAATTATAGTACCTTTCCAGAATTTCTTCTATTCGGACCAGGTCCAAAACCTGTTCGTGGCTCAACTCCCGTGTTTTCAGGACCGTATAGGGCGGATCCGGGCAGTATTTCAGCCCGTATCGGGTACATTGCCTGCGGATTCCCGAACCCTTCAATACCTTGAGAAAACCTAGCTGCAAATGGTTCGGTCTGAGATTAAAAACTTCATCAAATGACTTGCGGAATTCTGCCCACCCCTCATGGGGCAAGCCTGCAATAAGATCCAAATGAACCGGTATCCCGCAGTCGTGCTGCAAATAACGAGCCTTATCTTTCCAGTCCGCAAAATTTTGGGATCGGCGGATCGCTTTTAAAGCAGGTGGATGGGTGGACTGGACTCCGATCTCTAATTGAATCATTCCTGTCGGATAGTTCTGCAAGTACTGCAGCCAGTCCTGATCCAGCAAATCTCCGGCTATCTCGCAATGAGCCCGTGGAATGTCCCCAGACAATCCATATGGGCCCTCCGGTCCTGTTTTTTCGTACTCCCGTTCAGCTTCCTCTTTAAATAGGTCAAGAACTTGAAACCCGTGCGTTTTGGATGCGTTGAATGTTCTGTCCACAAATTTTATCGTCCTTGCCCCGTTCGCAAAAAGCTGCCGCAAAATGGGACGAAGACGCTCCGGTTGCAGAAACCGGACACCCTTGAAAGTGGACGAAATACAAAATTCACAGTTATACGGACAGCCCCTGCTTGTCTCGACATAAACCAGCTTTCCGCGAAGATCCTCTTGCCCCGCGTAGGGGTTTGGAAGAAGATTCAGATCTACGGCATCCGGTACTGCTGCATTCGTCACTACCATGCCACATTCATCGGCGTTGGTCATTCCCTGGAAACCATCCGAGGCGGTCATGCTGTCCAGGCCCTGGGGACCGCCGGCCTCTCTCCGCAGTCGCCAGACAACACCGGCAACATCCCGGGGAAGATTGCCTTCGGACCAACCTTCGAGCAGCACAGGCAGAACCCGTTCAGCTTCCCCGGCAACGACCGCATCGAGCTGGGGGACTTCATTTATAAGACGATCACAGTCAAAAGATACTTCCGGCCCCCCGGCCAGGATGAAGGCATCGGGCAAGACAGGCCTCAGCCTGCGTATCAGGGCCTTAACGGAGACAATGTTCCAGATATAGCAGGAGAAACCAAGGACATCCGGTTTCTCTTCAAATATTTCTCCGGCAATTTTGTCCAGATGCTCATTAATCGAAAATTCGCGAATACAGATTTCCCATTCGGTGTTTCCCTGTGTCTTCAGGACTTCACGCAGACAGCGAATGGCCAGATTTGTATGTACATACCGGGTATTTATGCCAACGAGCAGGATCTTCACATTAAAACTCCTTACCTGAATTCTTAGGCTGATTCTTTTTTCTGATTTATGATGGACCTTACAGATTTATGATGGACCTTACAGAACAAATTTCTCGAAAACTTTGGCTACTCCGTCTTCTTTATTTGAAGCTGTAATATAATCCGCAATTTCTTTAAGTTCCTGAAGGGCATTGCCCATAGCTACACCGATGCCGGCAAACATCAGCATTTCCCGGTCATTGAAATTATCCCCGATCGCGATAATTTCTTCCGGCAAGATGCCGAAATTCGCGGCTAACGCCCTAAGCGCGCTGCCTTTGTTGACCTCTTTATCGATCATATCCAGAAAAATTGGCTTGGAACGCGTAAAATGAAGCCTGTCGGCATAGATCTGCCGCAGATCTGCCGTAGCAGCCTGGAGATAATCCTCCCCGGAAATGCACAATATTTTTTCAGCACCTTCCGGCTCAGTGTGCAAAATTTGCAGCACATCCGTTTCCTGGACCTTTATTCCGGTCATTTCCTCATAGGCTTTGGAATATTGATTCCATTTATTTGTAAAGACTTCATCTTTGATAAACACCTGTGTATAGACTTCTTTCGACTGGAGATGCTGAATAATCTCCATAGCTAATCCTGACGGAATCACTTTATGGCAGATGATTTCCCTGCTCAGGGAGTGCTCGATCAAGGCTCCGTTGCATGTAATAATCGGAACATCCAGACCCAGCTGGCTGGCGTATTTTCTGGCAGATACAGCCATCCTTCCTGTAGCAAGCGTAACCATTACGCCTTTGGCCACTGCGCGGCGGATGGCCTTGATGTTCCCTTCAGAAATTTGCCACGCATCGTTAAGCAGTGTTTCATCCAAATCTATGGCAACAAGTCGGATCAATCTATTTCACTCCTTTGGTAGATTACACGAATAAATTGATACTATTATACCATAGAACTTCAGGGCCGTAGCCTTTTCGATTTTTGGGCAAGGTAGTCAGACGTATAATATACCAGAATTAGGGTTGACATGGTCCCGGTAGAAAAACTATAGTAGGATTATATAGAAAACTTGGCTTACGCCAAGCCTTTTGGCACAGGCGTAAGCTTTAGTTGCCCATAGATATATCAGAAAGCACCTAAGGTTTTTCTGATATACTGAAATAGGATGAACGAGGTAATCTGATGACCAGCTGGCTTTTGGGCACGAAATTAGTGATTATTCTATATAGTATTTTTTGCTATGTACTGACTGGGATGACCAATTTACCCCTGGTGCTGTTACTTCTACTTATCTATATCATTGTGAGCATGTTTCATATTATTTCCTCCAAGGAATCCGTAAAAAAAACATGGATGGTTTTGATATGTGTTTTTCTGATTCTCTCTGCTTTCTATGCCTCTAATCTCTTTGTTTTTCTTTTGCCGTTAAACTTATTGGAATTGTTTCACCAGTTCGGGAAAAATCCATTATATGCCCTGATCTCTACAGCTCTTCCTCTTTTCTTGCTTGCGGGGAGTATTATCCCGGAATATCTGCTGATCAGTCTTTTGAGCGCCATGATTTATGAACTGTCCCTAAAATCTTCGATGCGCATTGCCCGCCTGGCCGCGGACAACGATTTCTTAAGAGAAAAGAACCATTCTCTTTACGGCCGTTTGCACTCCGGTACCGAATATGAAAACCAGGTCAGGTATTTAAGCCAGCTGGAAGAAAGAAATACGCTTGCGCAAAATATTCACGATAAAATTGGGCATGTCCTTGCCGGAAGCCTGATCCAGCTTGAAGCCGCCCGCGTGGTGATTGACCGGGACCAGAATAGATCAAAGGAGATTATTTCCAATGTTATCCATGTCTTGAAAGAAGGCATGGAGGATATCCGTTCCACACTCAGAACTATCAAACCAGCTCCTGAGCAGCTTGGCATTAATCGTTTGAAAGCGATTCTGGATGAGCATTCATTTAACAGCCAAATGGAAACACATTTGAACTACCGGGGTGATCTGAACTGCATTACCCATTCACAATGGAGAATCATCCTGGAAAATGTCCGGGAAGCACTGACAAATACATTGAAATATTCATCCGCCGGAGAAGTGAAAATAAACCTTGAGATAATGAATAAACTTATTAAAGTCGAAATAAAAGATAATGGAGTCGGTGCCATATCGATTAAGAAGGGATTGGGGCTGGAAGGGATGGAGGAAAGAACGGAAAGCTGCGGGGGCAAACTAATTCTGGACAGTTCAGACGGTTTTTCCGTCATTACCTTACTGCCTGTGAAAGGAGCAGAAAATGCCGATTAAAGTACTTATCGCCGATGACGACATCCTGATTCGGGAAGGGCTTAAAATCATACTTCAAAACGACGAACGTTTTGAAGTAACCGCCTGTGTGGAAAATGGCCTGCAGGCCATCCAATACTGTGAATCCCAGAAAGTCGATATCGTGCTGCTTGATGTCAGGATGCCTGTCATGGACGGCCTGCAGGCTTCCAGAGAAATATCTGAGAAAACGACCGTCAAGCCACTGATCCTGACCACATTTGACGACGATGATTTTATTCTGACGGCTGTAAAAAACGGTTCGAGAGGGTATTTGCTGAAGAACAGTTCCCCTGACCGGATCATGGACGCGATAAAAATGGTATATGAGGGCGGCATTGTGATGCAGGACAGTGTGATGAAAAAAATTCGGGAGGAACTGGTCACGAATCCCAAAGTCAAAATTGCTGAAGATCTTTTCTCTGATAGAGAAATGGATATCATCAAACTTATCTCCAAAGGCCTTGCTAATCGCGAAATAGCAAAGGAGCTCTATGTCTCGGAAGGTACGGTAAAAAATCATATCACTTCCATCCTGAATAAAACGGAGCTTGAGCACAGAACCCAAATTGCGATTTATTACCTGACCGGTTCCAGATCATAAAAACATTACTTAACCAAAAGAATGTTACAATCATCATAAACAAATGACTTTTGTCATACGAATTGGTGACCTTTTCTACTAACGAAAGGTTCCTTTTTTTAGTAGCATATATGATGAATCATAGTGATGGATAGGAAAATGAAAGGGGCGGTTCATTATGAGCATCCTGGTAATGGAAAATGTTACGAAAAAATTCGGTGATGTCATTGCTGTGGATAACATGAATATCAGCATTGCACAGGGAGAAATATTTGGACTTTTGGGACCGAACGGCGCAGGTAAAAGCACCGCTATTAACATGATTATTGGCTTATTATCCATCGATAAAGGGACGATCTCTATTCTGAATAAAGATACGAAAAGAAACAAAGCCTTTTCGAAGAAAAACACAGGCATAGTTCCCCAGGATATTGCCATTTATGAAGATCTGACCACGCTGGAAAATGTCAAATTTTTTGCGGGCCTTTACGATCTGCGAGGGGATGAGCTGAATAAGGCAGCGGCTGAGGCGCTTGAATTTACCGGATTAAGCGATAAGGCAAACAGTTATCCAAAAAGCTTTTCCGGGGGCATGAAAAGACGGCTGAATATCGCCTGTGCGATTACCCATAAACCGAAATTGATTATCATGGATGAGCCTACCGTAGGTATCGATCCACAATCCCGGAATCATATCCTGCAATCTGTTAAGAAATTAAATCAGATGGGCTGTACGATCATTTATACCAGCCATTACATGGAAGAAGTCGAAGAAATCTGTTCCCGAATCGCGATCATGGATCACGGCAAAGTGATTGCCCTGGGCAGCAAAGAAGAGTTGAAAGCGCTGTTAACCGACTCCAATATTGTCTGGATTACCGTTAACGACTCGATCACGAAAGCTGTCGAAGACAAGATCAGGGAAATACCCGGGGTTCTTCAGATGGACATTGAAGAAAATACGCTAAAAATTAGCACTGCCAAAGAAGTCCACAACCTTGATAAAATTATCTGTTACTTTACCGAAAACAAGTTCTCAATCAAAAGTGTTGAGAGCAGAACACCGGACCTGGAAACTGTATTTCTGTCGCTGACCGGCCGCAGTCTAAGGGATTAGGTGGCTGCCATGAGAATTATTCATATTATTTTAAAGGAATTCAAACAGAACATTCGGGATTTCAAAGCGAATATTATGATGGTCCTTTTCCCGATTGTCTTGATTGTCATCCTGGGTACGGCCTTTTCCGGTGTATTTTCCAATGATATTGTATTGGACGATATACGTGTCCTTTATTCTGTTCAAGGAGATCCGGCACTTACCGAAAGTTTTCATTCCTTTCAGGAGGAGCTGCAGAAACAGCTGGGAATTACTTTTACCGAAACGACAAACCCAGAGGAAGGTCTAAGCAGTATTAGAAATGACCGGTATTCCTGTTTTATTTTGCTGACGAGCGCCCCCCCGGAAATTCACGTCTACAAAAATGCGCGTTTTAACTTTGAGGCCAATCTCGTTGAATCATCCGTTAAAGTGTTTGCCGCCAGATATGATGCCGTTAAGCTGATTGCCCAAACAAATCCTTCTGCATTAGCGGGCATTATGGCTAGTCCTGAAGAAGATTATGTTCAGTCCGAATCCATAGACAAAAAAAGAGAACCCGGTTCACTGGATTACTACGCGGTAACCATGCTGACACTTTTTTTACTGTACGCTTCGCTGACCGGATTCTGGTCTGTTAAAAATGAACAGAATTTTAAAACCGGCAACCGGATACTTAGCAGTCCTGTCACCAAAATCGAACTGCTCACAGGCAAAACCCTCGGCGGCCTCCTGGTAACCATCGTGCAGGCAGCGGTCGTTCTTCTGTTTAGCTCGCTTTTCTTTAAAGTGTACTGGGGATCAGACCTGCTATCGGTCCTGCTGATCATTTTCTCTGAAGCTGTTCTGGCAATCAGTCTGGGTACGGGAATTGCTTACCTGATTCGCAATGACGGTACAGGTGCCGCTTGTCTAAATGTTCTGATCCCAATTATTGCTTTCCTCGGCGGCGGGTATGTCCCGTTATCCTCGCTGAATGGTCCACTCACTGCCATCACTGCGCTATCTCCGCTTAAGTGGACAAATGAGGCAATTTTCAGATTGATCTATGATCAGGACTATACGATCATGCTTCCTGCTATTCTGATCAATCTGGCTGTCGCCGCGACATTTCTAATGGTCTCAGCATTCCTATCCAGAAAGGAGGCGGTCTGAATGAAAAACATTCTATTTTTAGTCCGGAACACCTTAAAGGTCACCTTTAGAAAAAAGGGGAATTATATTGTCTATCTGCTTCTTCCGCTGCTCGGTATTGTCTTTGCACTGGCGATCTACAGCGGGGCCAAGTCAGAACCCGTCCAAATCGGGCTGATTGACAAAGACCAAACTGCCCTTTCCGCCTACCTTGTCCAGGAAACTGCTAAAGCGGGAAACTATACGCTTACTCCCCTCCAAGAAACAGAAATAAAAAACAACCTTCTGGATCAAACCCTGGAGGCAGCTATCATCATCCCCGGTGGATATGAAAAAAGTATTGTTGCCGGCTCTCCGGCAGCAATCAAAATCATCTCGTTAAAGGGACAGGATACAACGGCCTGGCTGGAGCAGTTTTTTAATCTGCAGACCCGGAATCTGAAAGATCTGGCTGCCGCTGCCGGCGGGGACGAGACAGCTTTCCGGGGACTGTTTCAGGAATACAGCAGCCATCCGCTCCAGGTATCTGCTGTCGAACTGCAGGACGAAAGTGTCAGCAAGGATATTACCCTGACAAGCTTCGGCTTCCTGCTGATGTTTGTAATGCTCGGAGCAGGCTTGACATCTCATGCTATCCTGAATGAAAAAAAAACCAGGACCTATCACAGAATTTGTGCGAGTCCCGTATCGCCAAAGGAATATCTCAGTGCAAATGCGCTAAGCAGCCTGATCATCGTTACCGTTCAAACACTCTTTATCATCGTGGCTTTACAATATCTGTTCCGTATTGAAACCTATGTGCCTGCAATCCTTCTGTTCTTTATCCTTCTGCTGTTCGGCCTTGTTTCAATCGGGATCGGACTTATTACAACAGCGTTTTCCAGTTCGTCCTACATGGCAGGCACGCTTTCTACGCTTATCCTGACGCCGACCTGCATGCTGGGAGGATGTTTCTGGCCGGTTAGCCTGATGCCCGAAACCATGCAGAAAATCGCCCACTTTATGCCGCAATGGTGGGCTTTGGATGCGATTCAAAAAATGCAGTCCGGCAGCAGTCTGTCGGAAATCCTGATGAATATTGCTATCTTGATTGCTTTTGCCGTGGCTTTCTTCCTAATTGCAGTGTACCGGTTCGCCAGGGAAAACAATATCCAGAAATTCGTGTAATTCATTTGTTTGTACTGAAGAAACAAAAATACTGCCAACAACGGTTGTCAGCAGTATCTAAAATTAAACCTTCATATTACTGTATGATTTTTATGCTTGCCTGAGAAGCTTTTCCAATTCCCCATTCATAAAGTTATAATTATGCCCGTCTTCCGGATACTGTTCCCCAACTACATCATTCTTGTAGCTTTCCAAAGCATCCAAGATGATCGAATTCAGATTCACATACTTCTTGACAAATTTGGGGGTGAAAGCGTCAAAGAAACCCAGCGCATCGTGGACGATCATCAGCTGTCCATGAACATATGGACCTGCTCCGATCCCAATAACCGGGATATTTGCTCTTTCAGTAACAATCTTGCCGACTTCAGGCGGAATAGCTTCCAGCAGTAACAGGCTAATACCGGCTTCCTCAAGAATCCTGGCATCTTCAATAATCTTTAAGGCGCCTGCACAATCGCGTCCCTGGGATTTGAATCCACCTAATTGAGCCATCGATTGCGGAGTTAAGCCAAGATGTCCCATGACAGGAATGGTCGCTTTGACCATAGCTTCGACGGTATCCGCCATATTGGATCCGCCTTCCAGCTTGACAGCATCGCAGCCAGCCTCTGCCATAAAACGGCTTGCATTGCGAATGGCTTCTTTTTTGCTGATCTGATAGGTCATGTAAGGCATATCGCCGACTAAGTACGCCGTGGGTGCACCTTTACGGACTGCCTTAGCATGTGTGACCATGGTATCCAGATCCATGCCCAGGGTTGTTTCTTCTCCCAGAACGGTCATCGCCATAGAATCTCCGACAAGTATAATATCGATACCAGCCTTCTCTTCAAGAAGGGCCATTGGATAGTCATAGCACGTGAGCATGGTAATTTTTTCACTTAAATTCACTTTGTTCTGCAACGCATTGATGTTGACTTTCGATCGCATTTTCTCTTTCCCTCCAAAAAATATAGGAACGATTCCTTAAAATTATTTACAATATAATATATACCATCTGCCTTCAATTGTCTACCCCCTGCCGACACTTTTCCACAAGGGGAGTACACCAATTAATGACATTGTCGAAAAATCATAAAAGCTGATACCGTATAAAACGACATCAGCTTGTAAAAATTAATGAATTTAACCCATTGTCCTAAATTCCCAGATGTTTTCCTAAAAACTGTCCTGTATATGATGCCGGAACCGCGGCGATTTCCTCGGGCGTACCAATTGCGACAATCTCGCCTCCCCGGCTGCCGCCTTCCGGACCGAGGTCGATGATATAATCGGCGGTTTTAATCACGTCCAGATTGTGCTCAATGATCAAAACGGAATCGCCCGCCTCAACGAGGCGCTGTA
>Ga0074193_1003828_pt1 | contig 10310 bp, 12 predicted proteins | sample EPASupsiteHSE605_FD_64523 | JGI IMG/M metagenome (GOLD analysis project Ga0074193, IMG submission 64523) | Bioremediated contaminated groundwater from EPA Superfund site, New Mexico - Sample HSE6-05 | ecosystem: Environmental > Aquatic > Deep subsurface > Groundwater > Contaminated ...
CAGCAGCTATTCCGGAGTAGGCCGGAACACCGTTAAGCCAAACCTTTTGCATCTTCATCTTGGGCTTGGAATGACCGAAATTAAGAAACACACCAGAAGAACACATGGGGGCAAATGTTCCGGTGGTGACCACGTCTACCTGCCTGGTTGCTTCGGTAAGCCCTTTTTCCTCCACCAGGCCAATTACTTCCTCGGCAGTCAGCACAACTGCTTTGCCGGACTTAATCTTTTCGTTAATCTCGGCGTAGGTCTTTTCAATTGCCATTATTCCTACTTCCCTCCCACTTTAAATATTGCTCTTTTCGTCCAAAATAAGAATACCCCTTCCAAACAGAAGGGGTGAAAAAGTTTAATTCAACGCTTTCCCCCTTATCTGCCAGAAGAAAAAGATCTTCTGCAGGAATTAGCACCTTTTTGGGTTAATCCCAAGGTTGCCGGGCTTCATTGGGCCAGTCCCTCCGCCACTCCGGATAAGAGCAAAGATATTAAGTTACTGTATATTAGTCTATCAATTGGACCAGCTTATGTCAATGGGTATGTGATGATAAAAGGAATTAACCCCCACGAGGTAGAAGTTATTAAAAATAGCTGATTAGGGAAGTTTTACTTGAAGTGGGAAGGAATTCGTTTGGCGCTGGACAAGAGTTGGTTGGTTCTCTGCATTATCAGGGAAGCGGATAATGCCCTGACTTTCCAAACTATTTTAAACCGTTCAAACCTGCAGGCAAAAGAGCTGGAGGAGGCCATGGGGGTTCTGTCTCTGGGTGGGAAAATCCGTACCTTTGCCGGGGACGAGGTTAAGCCGCTTTTAGAGCGCAGGTTTTTTAGTGTCCATGAGAACAGGTCCGAAATTGATGACCTCATTGCCGGTCAGTTGCCACTACTAGCGGGGGAGGCCTGCCTTTATTTTGCCTATGGTTCGGATCTCGATCCGCAATTATATCGTTCATCCCCTGGCGTGCACTTTTTAATGAAGGGGCGCCTTAAGGGTTACCACCTGACCTTTGCTGATAACCTCACTGGGTGCGCCGGCGGGGGTATGGCGAATTTGTGCAGATCCTCTGATGGCGAGATATGGGGGGCGGTCTACTATCTGGAATCAATGAAGAGGATTTTCTCCGGGGGCGAGTTAAAAATCAGGATTCCGGTGGAAGGGGTGGTCGGCGCGATGTGTGTTGAATCATCTGTGTTCAAGACGCACAGTACTCTATTCCCATCCCGGCATTACCTCGAAAAGATGATTGCTGGTGGGCAGTTTTTTGGCTTTCCTCAAAAATACCTGCGACAGGTGTCAGCCATGCCTACCATTGACTAAGGATTGATTATAGATGGGGCGGATTTAGATGTTTGTTGAAATTGGGGCAAAAATTAAAAAAGCCAGGGAAGAAAAATTGCTTTCCCAGGCCGGGCTGGGGGCCAAGTTGGGGCTTACAGCTACAGCCATTAACTATTATGAGAAGGGAAAGCGCAAAATTAGTATCGAAGATTTGCTGAGGTTGTCGGATTTTTTAGCCAAGCCAGTTCAATATTTTCTACCTGGTTTAGAAAAACAGAAGGATGATCCAATTAAGACCACCCTTCATAAGCATGTAGAAATTTATCATGAGCTTACCAGTGTTCCAGTGTTAGGTAATGTGCGGGCCGGTCAACCGATGTTTTCGGAACAAAACATCATCGGCATGCTTCCAATACCGCAGCATAAGGCGGTTAAGGAACATTTCGCCCTACAGGTCAAAGGAGATTCAATGATCGGAGCAGGTATCAATGAAGGCGACCTGGTTTTAATCCACCGACAAGCATACGTGGATTTCGACGGACAAATAGTTTGCGCTCTGGTTGACGCAGAGGAAACCACACTGAAAATGTTTCACCAGGATAGTGAAGGCAATATCCGTCTTGTAGCTGCCAATCCGTCTTATCCCGACCTGCTGTTGTCAGGTTCCAGTAACCTGATTATTCAAGGAGTTTACGCTGGGGTTTATAAATTCCCGCCCCGAAGATCCGGTCAGAATTTATAGGGCTTTTAATTCTGCAATTTCCGTATCGCCAAGCTGTTCTTTAGTAGCAGATTTTTCCGAGCGGATATGGAAATGGTTGTGCTGGATAGTCACCGCATGAACCGTGCCGCATTGTGGACACTGTTTTCTTTCGCCGTCTTTAAACCGCATTTCTCCAATGTGTTTACCGCAACAGGTAATTTCGATACTTATAATGGTACTATTGTTCAGAAAGTTTACCCGGTAATCGTTGAGGTAACCCTTGTTTTGGAGGTTCAAAACGACATCACCCCAGTTAATATTTATTTTGTAATCCAACTATAGCATTACTTCCCTGCGGTGACAACCCCCGGAAAGAAGCTTGAGAACAAAAAAAAGAGACCTTTAGATAAGGTCTCTAGCAGGTAGCATTTTTGTCATCACTGGATTTTGGGCAAGATTCGCAAGAGCTTTCAGATTCCTCGGAGCAAAGATCGCTCTCATCTTCCATCGGGGTGGTTACATTAGCCGGTGGCTGAACCCGATCATTTTTACGTGGAGTCATTCTTTAAGCCTCCTTTTGTGGTTTCCAGTATTCATTATGGCCCGGTTGGGCTTGTATTATACATTGAATATCATTTGAATAAATTGTTATAGACAAAAAGAGTACAGGTTTGTCTCCCATACTCTTTTTAAACGGTCGTACTTACTATTCTGGGATTTTACTGCTTATTTTTCACTAGTGCATTTTCCCTGAAGAAGAATGAGATCGAATAAAGACCTGCCAGTCCAACGATCGAATAGATAAACCGGCTCAAGTCAGAGGATTGCCTGAGTGTGTTGCCTCCAAAGATAGCAGCTACCAGGTCCCATTCAAAAAATCCAACCAGCAGCCAGTTCAAGGCGCCAACAATGACCAAAGCCAAAGCCAAGCGGTTTAACCATTCCATGCCTAACACCTCCTGATATTTGATGACTTTATTATGCTAAATATTTAAAAAGTCATTCTTCTTTAGTTATCTTGTATAAAAATTTTTCAAAAAAATCAAACTTAAAGCAAAAGTGCTTTTCTGAAAGACTGGAAGAAGGATGCCGGACAGTTTTGTCGAAGGTAATATATGGTGAAGGACACAAAGGATTGGGGAGAATTATGAAGAAGTACCCTATTAGTATCTTTTTCCCTTGTTATAATGAAGAACAAAATGTGGCCAGGATAACGTCGGAAGCGATTGAGGTTGCACGCCGGATATCAGATGATTACGAAATTATTATTGTAAACGACGGAAGCCGGGACCGCACCGGTGAAATTGCAGAACGTCTGGCTAAGGGAAACCCTACAGTGAGAGTAATTCATCATGACGGCAACCAGGGTTACGGCGCAGCCCTGCAAACAGGCTTCAAGAATGCCACCAAAGAGCTGGTTTTCTACACAGATGGGGATGGCCAGTTTAAGATAGAGGAGATAACCAGACTTCTACCTTTAATTGAAGAATCAGATATCGTCTCGGGCTGCAGGACCAGCCGACAAGATTCCTTTATGCGCAAGGTAAACGCTTTTTTGTGGGGGACACTCGTAAATGCCCTCTTTAAAATCAACGTTACTGATGTTGATTCAGCCTTTAAACTATATAGGCGCAAAATATTTGATGAGATGACCCTCACTTCACAGGGCGCCTTAATTGATACCGAGATACTGGCCAAAGCCAGAGCTATGGGATATACTATTACCGAGGTAGGGGTCAGCCATTTTCCCCGCCAGGCAGGAGAGCAGACCGGGGCTAAGTTATCAGTAATATTGCGGGCCTTTAAAGAGCTATTTGCCTTGAAAAACAGCTTTTCACCCCGGTCAGAATAGTACAATACGGGTTGAATATAAATTTAAGGGTTTGCTTGTACAAGGAGAGTGCGAGTTTACGGAAAATATTTTTCAACTATGCAAATTTGCTCTGGTCGGATGCCTTAATACTTTTATCGACTGGGCTGTCTATTTTGCCATAGTGAAGCTATATCCCGCTGAGAGCATCTATTTTTACACAATAGCTAAAGGCTTTAGCTATCTTTGCGGCATACTCAATAGCTACTTTCTAAACCGATGCTGGACCTTTAAGACGGTTCACGATAGTAATGAGGGTGGCAGGTTTATTAAGTTTGTGCTGGTGAACGCCGTAGGTCTGGGTATCAACAGTGCGTCAATCTATATTTTCCTGAATTTGAATCTGGCCCAGATGAAAGCCCTGTTTTTAGCAACGGTTATAACTTTTACTTTCAACTTTACCCTCAGCAAGCTGTGGGTTTTCCGGAAAAGCAAGATGGTGGCCAAGGTCTCCAGGGGGTAACATTCAATTAAAGAAAACTTGAAACATGTCGGCTATATTTACATACTGAACAAACTCTACATTGTTTTTGTAATTTGGCTTACCAGGGAGGTTCTGAGCCCGGTTCTACCTGCGTCTGTGGATAGAATCCATCAGAACGTCATCCTTGATTCCTTAATTCACTGGGACGCTGGTTGGTTTCTGCGAATAGCGGGGCAAGGTTACGATTTTGATAGCGCGCCTTTTTTCCCGTTGTTCCCATTAATGATTCGTTTGCTGACTTATTTAACACATAACGGGGCGTCGGCTGGTTTTTTGATTTCCAACACCGCCCTTTTTGTTGCGTGTTATTATCTATATACCCTGGTCAAAGAAGAATACGACTCTGAAGTTGCCTCCTCCACTGTCTTTATCATGCTGTTTTTCCCTACGGCAATTTTTTTCTCCTCGATTTATTCCGAAGCGCCATTCTTAGCCTTCGCTCTTGCCGCCTTTCATTATGCCAGGCGGGAGAAGTGGGTATTGGCCGCAATTCTCGGCGCCTGCGCTGCCTTAACCCGTAATACGGGGGTGGTTCTTTTCGTTGCCTTCTTGTATATGCAGTATAAGCAGGAAGGTTATAGGATCAATATCAAAAAAGCCCTGCCCCTTGCCCTTATTCCCGGGGCTTTGCTAATTTTCATGACCGTATTGTGGCAAGCCACCGGAGACCCGTTGGCCTTTGCCCACTCACTAAATACCGAGTATTGGGGATACCGTCATTTTGCCTATCCAGGCGCCGGGCAGCTACTCAACCTGACTTTGTTTTTGTATGAAAATGAATATTACAGCCTTTTTGAATCGGGTATGGCACTTTTGTTCCTCTACCTGGTAATCCTAAGCTTTAAATATATTAAAGATCGTTCTCTGCTTATTTTTCTGGTCCTTGGCTTTCTGATCCCGTTTTCTTCGGTAGTTGACAACCTGCCTCTTGGTATGCCCAGGTACATTCTGGTCCTCTTCCCAGGGTACATTACTTTGGCCCTGCTACTTCGCAAAAACCAGATTTACCAGGCTTATCTGATGATTACAATGGTCGTGTTCTCGGTCGTCTGCGCCATGTTTGTGGCAGGTAGGTGGATTAGTTGAGAGCAGAGTCCGTCGTTATAAGGTCCTCTTTTCAGGTGTCTTAAAGCGTATAAGAGGTGCTTTTATTGATATCGTTGCGCCCTATTTTTTATGCCGCGCTTGCTTTGGTGGCGTTAATTTGTATTGGCGTCGTAAGTTTCGTCAGTCTGGAACAGAAAAGTATTAATGACGCCCTATGGCTCATCCTGGTCAGTATGACAACCGTTGGATATGGTGATCAGGTGCCTGCTACCACGGCCGGACGAATAATCATCATGCTTCTCGTACTGAGCGGGGTAGGTTTATTGACTTATGTTTTAAGTACTATTTTTGTTGGCATAGTGGAGGGACACATATCCGATATTTGGGGGAAAAGAAAGATGATGAAAGAAATATCCAGACTTAAGGACCATATTATCGTCTGCGGCGCCGGTAGGGTCGGCAGGGAGGTAGTTGCCGAACTAATCAGGGAAAAACATGATTATGTGGTGATAGAAAAAGACCCTGTTATATTAAATGAATTTCACGAGGAAGGATCAGTTATATTCATTGCCGGTAATGCCTCAGAGGATAAGGTGCTTATTGCTGCCCGGGTGGCGCAAGCCAGAGGGGTCATTACGACACTGTCTGATGACGCTGAAAATCTGATGATCACCATAGCATGCCGGGATTTCAACCCAACGGTGCGGATTGTGGCGCGGGCCAACCGCCCGGAATCAATTATCAGACTGAAAAGAGCAGGGGCAGATACAGTTGTATGCCCTTCAGCTATTGCCGGCAACCGGATGGCCCTGGCATCGCTCAAGCCGGCCAGTGTTGCTTTTGTGCAGACCTTGATTGAGGAGCCGGATATTGACCTCAGTTTAGAAGAATTGCTGCTAAATAACAACTCCGTACTGGTCGGTAAGAAGCTCAAGGATTCCCGCCTTAGAGAAGAATACGGGGTCATGCTCCTGGCTATCAGACGTGGCGATGCCATAATCACCAACCCCAGTTCAGCGGAGCAGCTTATGGCAAGGGATCTGCTAATCCTGTGCGGGGCGGAAGGCGCTCTTAGTCTGCTGGAAAAGGTAGCGGTAGGGGAGAAAGTCACATAGAAAAATTCCCCCATCTTAAAAGATTTACCCGCTAGGCCGCTACAGGCCTTTTTTTGTTTTGAAGCAAGTGTGCATTCAAGAGTATGTAACTCAATATCCCCTACCTACATAATATGTAGGGTCAGTAAAAATAAAAGGAGATATCGGATGAGTTCATACCTTGACGCCATCGCCGCCATGGGCGGCGGCAGCTTGCATCCAGGGGGTTTTCACCATACCCTTAATATCCTGCGGAATTTTAGTATTTCACGAGACGATATTGTTATTGACATAGGATGCGGGACCGGGCAAACTGCTTGTCACCTGGTAAAAACCTATGGAGCACATGTTTTTGCCCTGGACAACTCAGAAAAAATGCTGTCAAAGGCCAGAGCAAGAGCCGGACGGGAAAAAGCTGATGTCCATTTTGTCTATGGAGATGTGCTGGATATGCCCTTTCGTGATAAGACTGCAGACCTGGTTATGATCGAATCGGTATTGGTATTTTTACCCCTGCTTAAAGGTGTTAAGGAGTGCTTCCGGGTTTTAAAGGGAAACGGGATCCTGGTTGACGTTGAATTAGTGGCCAAAGACTCGCTGCCGTCTGAGGCCAGGGAACAGGTGAAGGCTGTCTGTGGCTTACCACAATTACCATCGTTCAAGGAATGGCAGAAGGCTTTCGAGAAAACTGGTTTCAGTCAAATTTCGGCAAGCTTTAAGGATTTCCCCGGCCCACTGGACAACTTGAAGGAGATCTTTTACGGCGGCATGAATTCAATCTTTTCACCGGAACTAATGAGTGATGCAAAGCTGTCGCGGCCGCTTCAGGACTATCAGGGTTTAATGCAAAGATACCGTAGCCACTTTGGCTTCGGAACCTTTATATATAGAAAAAACTAATTAACATAATTTAACCGCGCAATGTGGTTGATCTGAGGCTGGAAAAGTGGTAAACTAAATAACGTCGCTGAGGAGCGCTAATCAGATTGTAAAAGCCCAATATGAGGGCTTGACCACATGAGGGTTAGATAGTAAAATAACATAAGTATCATATCGTGGGGGCATAGCTCAGCTGGGAGAGCGCTTGAATGGCATTCAAGAGGTCAGGAGTTCGATCCTCCTTGTCTCCACCAATATTTATAAGGCATAAAGGGTTTTGGGTTTCCCCAAAACCCTTTATGCAAATCAATTGCAAATCATGGACTATTGCGGACTATACATATCTTAATTATCTCAAATCTATCTACCGGGATTAATCCTGGTTTTTTTATTTACGAAGATAATTTCATCAAGCTTTTGGGAGATACTACGTTGAATTTCGATAGATACGTGACGGTAAATATTTCCGGTGGTTTTTATTGTACTATGGCCTAATCGTTCTGATATAACCTTCAGGCTTGCGTCCTTTGCTAAAGCATTGTTGCACAACAATGGCTTTGCAATGGAGGTTAGCGGCCTGATCCCCAGTTGCTTCAAAGCGGGGTAGTAGTATTTTTCTCTATAGAGTTTACCTCCCTTACGGTAAGGCCTTATCGGCCTGCTAGGCCATCCCTGCAGTTCTTGTAGTGTATCTTAACTAACTAGCTAAAGCACTTACCGCACGCTCTCAGGACCGCGTCCTCCAGCATTTCCGCAAGTTGCACGCTCGTCGTTAAAGATATTTAATAATTTTTAAAGAAATTCTTGTAACATATTACTATTTAGTGTAACATATATTATATAACAGTTGTTATATAATATATGTTACGCTAAAGGCTGGTGTTACTATGGGACCTAAGATTAAATTTTCGAAGGAGCAAATAATTGATGCAGCCTTTGAAATAGCTAAAACAGAAGGAATTGACAATATAACGATGAGAAAAATCGCAGAAAGAATGGGTAGCTCTGTAGCACCCATCTATGTGAATTTTAAGAACATTAATGAATTGGTTGAAGCTTTAATAGAAAGGATTATAAGTATTAGTCAACAGCTTTTAATTGAAGAAAGTACAGGAAACCCATTTTATGATATGGGAAGGGCAAGTCTGAGGTTTTCCATGGAATATAGCGTACTTTTCAGAGATTTAGTTATGAAAAATAATAGCTATATGAAAGACTATGATGAAAAAATGATACCTACTTTAATTAAAGAGATGAAAAAGGATCCTGAGTTGGAAGGTTTATTAGAGGATGAGTTAAAAACCATATTATTAAAAATGAAGATTTTCCAATTAGGGCTTTCGGTAATGGTTGCTAACGGCTTACTACCAAAAGATTATGAAAAGCAAGATTTGGTGGATATATTATCAAGTGCAGCTAATGATGTAATACTATCAGCCAGACTAAGTAAAAGTAATATGATTAAATATAAATAAAGAATAAATGTTCAAAATTTATATAGAAGGGAGTTGTGTGATGAAAACTATTAAGGTATTCCTGGACGGGGCACATTGAGGCGATGGTGCATGAGGAGGTTTCAATGAATAAAAAAGCTATTCGCAATATTGGTGTATTTGTTTTTGTTGTTATTATCAGCGGGTGGATAGGCGTTCTTGTGGACTCCTTCCTTACCGGCCAACCCAAAGGTGATTCTCTTGGTATGGGGATATGGTTGGTTTTGCCTCTGTTGACTGCCTTTGTAATCATTTTATTGTCAAAGACCAGCTGGAAGGATCTTGGTTTCAAACCTAATTTTAATAAAAATATAAAATGGTACCTGGCTTCTATCTTAATATTTCCTGTTGTAACGGCAATCGTTTTGATAATTGGAGCTGCAACGAATTGGATTGACTTGTCCGCATTTAATTTCAAACCATTTATTTTGTCGTTTTGCAGTACTTTGTTGATTAATTTTATTATAGATATTTTTGAAGAGACTGCCTGGCGTGGTTATCTAACTTCACAACTCTTCAAATTAAATCTTAATGACTGGAAGATATATCTGATCGTTGGGTGTGTTTGGACAATATGGCATGTTCCATATTACTTGATCTTTTTACCTGAGGCGGATATCCAAGCGGTAATGCCTGTCAGCCGAACTATATATGTCTTTGTTTCTTTTATAACTTTTTTATCTTGGACGGTGATGTTTACTGAGCTTTTTAGGGTAACGAAATCAGTTTGGCCATGTATTTTAATGCACATGGTCGAGGATTCGCTTGTAAATCTTATAGTTATATCAGGTTATATTAGCATCGCAATAGGAAAAGAAATTCTTGTTTCCCCAATCAATGGAATCATTACTTCAATTTTATACTTAGCCGTTGGACTCGGAATAAGAGCTTATAGAATACGAGCTAACCAAATGATTATTAGCTAAAGGTTCTACACTAAATTAAATAAAAAATAACCTGCTTTTAGCAGGTTATTTTAGTTCAACAAATAAGGCATTTTCTATTTCGTCGTAATTGGCTTGGAACTTTCCCTTTTTATTAATCCCAAAATGATTGAAGAATCCCTTAGCAAAGACCTTTGTTTTCTTAAGTTTTTGACCATCAGCAGAGCCCACAATCCTAATTGTGTTTGTGTCACTATCAAATGCTAATTCAATGCTCTCAGTATTAAGTTTTTCCCTGGACGTTTTGTTTAGGACTATTGAATTCTTTGATAACGATACGAGTGGGATTTTATCGGCCTTTTCGCCCCGTGGTTTGTATACTTCAAAGGACATTTTCAGATACCACCTTTAAAATTAATATTTTGTGATTATAGTATATATTAATCCGATTGTCAACTACTGGTCATGTAACCGATAATAGAGTGGTATAGGATGTGATTTCACAGAAATCATCTTACCTGCTATAATATATACAGAAATATTAAAAAACCGGTTGCAGTCTGTTAAAATACTGACTACG
>Ga0074193_1003832_pt1 | contig 10292 bp, 8 predicted proteins | sample EPASupsiteHSE605_FD_64523 | JGI IMG/M metagenome (GOLD analysis project Ga0074193, IMG submission 64523) | Bioremediated contaminated groundwater from EPA Superfund site, New Mexico - Sample HSE6-05 | ecosystem: Environmental > Aquatic > Deep subsurface > Groundwater > Contaminated ...
TTCGCTGTTTGGTGGGCATCCCTGGTCCGGGGCGATACCCTTCGACAACACGGACATGCGTCTTTACAACGCCACCTCGCTTCTTTTGGTCTTTTCTTATCATGGAATACCACCTCACATCTATTGTCGCATATCTGTCGCATAACATCAATAAAAATGTATAAAAAAATGCGGAATCCCGCATCTTTTAAGGATATTATTCCACTTGGTCTGTTTCTTATGCTATGCTAACTGTAAAACTCAGGTTTATACTCAAGCCTTCACCATCCGAAGCCCGTCTACGTATGCTGTAATGAAAGCTACCAAAAAGGCGGGAATCAAAATGAATGAATCAACTATTGAGCGTACGCCACTTGTCATCGCGGCTGAGATTAATAGGATCAAACAACAGACTTGTAAAATCATGCTTACCAATGCTATCGAGGTCGGCAAGCGCCTGAAGGAGGCCAAGGCTCTGCTCTCGCATGGAGAATGGGGAAATTGGTTGGTCGAATCGGTGAGCTATTCCCAGCGCACAGCCAACAGGCTGATGCAGCTCTTTTAAGAATATGGAGATAAGCTGTTCGCTTCCACCGAGGTCGGCGGCAGCTCAAATTCGTCGGCGCTGACGAATTTGACCTACTACCAGGCCCTTCTCCTTCTGGGGATTCCGGAAGATGAGCGGGAGAAATTTATCCTGCAGCATGATGTTGAAGATATGACCACCCGGGAGCTGGATCAGGCTCTCAAAGAACGGAACCAAACCGCTCCTGAGAAAGAGCAGGCTCAAGTCATGCCCATGCCAAATAATCCTCAGGATATCAAAATAGAATATCTGACCGTCAAAAAAGCACCTTTGATTGTGTTCCGGCTGTTTACATAGACAGGTCCCGCTCTTTATGCGTTTTTCTCACACCCGCTTCTTATATACCTTCATGGCAAAAAGGGACCAGTGCCTGACACCAACTTATTAAAAAGTATTATGATAGAAGATGAAGAGCAAAGTGTCAAAGAAACAAAGATAGTTAGCAATGCAGGTAATGCATGGAAAAAAATATACCTTATTAGAAAACATCTAAATTGCTAGTTGTAAATTTTGGATGAAGTGAGCTTATTGGCTCTTTTTTAGGGAATAGGAGTTGTTTGCATTGGACAAGAGAACGTAATTGAGCCGGTACTTTTTCGGTGCTCAATTTGTAAGAAGAATTATTTTACATTTGTTGAAAGAATGTATTGTTTAGATTGTTCAAAAGCGAGTGAGAAGGGTTTGGATCGGATGAAGCAGGAGAATCGAGGGGTGAAGTTATAAAAAAGCAGCCGGTTAAGGGCTGCTGTAATCATTATTTTTGATTTGCTTAAATTCCTAAATGTTCTTTTAAGGCTTCCTGAAGAATGGATGAAAAATTCACATTGTGAGCTTCTGCCTCTTCATTAAGCTATGAAGGAATCGATAATGTTTTCTTTACAGCCTTTGAGTTTTTATGACGGCGATAGGCTGTCATATCGATATCGATGATTGTAACAAACTGTCCGTCATCCAAAGGAATATTATTTGTCATTGATGGATTTGGAATGACTTCATTTTCGTCAATGAGGTAATCTAACCATGACGCTAAAGCATCACGTGCCATATAAATAGCGTTTGCAAGATCGTTACCCTGACTATTGGTCCCAGGTAAATCAGGAAATCGTATGGCATACCCATTTTCAACGGGCGTAAATATCGCAGGAAAAACATAGACCATGGTGTTGCCTGGTTTACTTTATCCTAACTACCACCATAAACCTCACTCGCTTCATTTTTTTAGACCCTTGATAATTGCGTGGATGTTTACAATCTGATTTTCATCCAGGGCTTTTAAGTCATTCACCACGGCTTGCAATAGAGCCGGGTTACTTGTGCCGTCATCAAAAAAGTCCTTGGGGGATATTTTGAAGTATTTGCAGATGTATAAAAATTCTGCCATGGATGGCAGCGCTTTTCCGGAAACTATGCTGTGAATATAGCTGGGGCTGTGTCCTAAATCAATACTCATACTTCGTTCGGAAATATTTTTCTGAATCCGTAATTCGTTGATTCTATTACGAATAAAACGATCGTCCATCATATCACCTCTGTCTAATTCTAATAGATAGTATTGGCAATACCGGACGATTAAATTAATTGATTGTGCTGAAATATATGATATAATCGTCTATAATTTAAATGATATCTAATTTAATTAGTCGATTGAGGTGGAATTATTTTGAGTATGAGAAGAGTCTATCGAAAAATAGCCCAAGAGCATGGTGTATCTGTTCAGGAAGTTAAAAGAGATATGCGGGTCGCTATTGAGTATGCTTATAAAAAACCTGCTAGATCTGAAAGTGAGAAGACAATACAGGAAAATATTGATTGCAAGAATGGAGTGCCCACTCCGCATCAATCGCAGCTGATAGATTGACGTTACATCATGTCCCTGAAACCTTTAAAAAAGGCGATGATAAATGTAAAATAGGGAATAGGACTGACCAATAGGATGTGAAAAAATAGTGGAGCCTGAAATAAGTTGTCTGGCAGAGTTCAAAGATAAAAACATCGAAAACGAATTTCATGAGAGTGAAGTTAAAAAGGGCCTGCGAACAAGCAGAAATATGGTCTTAATCTTTAGCATCATAAATCTTATACTTGTTATTTGGGATTACCTTTATTTAAAATATGCAGACATATCAGTGGTTGTCTATCATTCTTTAATACCAAGAATTGCAATTTTAGTGCTGGGGATTATTGTATATATCCTTCTGAATAAGGCTCCAAATAAAATCACTGCTATAAAGTCAGTAATCGTTTATGCCATACTGATGTACCTATTACATGAATACATTGCGGTCCATTTTGCACCTGTGGATTTGATATTTGAAGCACTTGACTTGGTGATCATGACATTTTGCCTATTTATAATTCCAAATAGATGGATAACAAATATTTGTGCAGCTGCTTTTTTCATCGGAATTTTTGTGGTTTTGACCCCATACACGATACCAACGTTAACAGAAGGAACAAAAATACTGATTGCATTATATCTATTTTCACATGTACTGGTAGTCAGTGTGCTAATTTTTAGAATAAATGTTCAAAAAAGAGTAAACTATTTTCAGCAACTGCAGCTTGAAGCACTTGCGAAAACGGATGTATTAACGAACTCCCCGAATAGGGCAGCTTGTGATAAAACGCTTAACCACATGTGTGAAAGCCACTCTGATTTTTCACTCATTATCTTTGATATCGATGATTTCAAACGGATAAACGATACATATGGTCACATTGCCGGCGATGAAGTGATCATTAGAATCATTGATACAGTGAAGGGAGTCATTAGGGAAGATGACATCGTTGCCAGATGGGGTGGAGAAGAGTTTATTATCATACTTCCCCGGACAACATTGATAACAGCAACGGAAATCGCAAATCGTATTAAAGAATTTATTGCAACGATAGAGCATGACAGGATTAAAGAGAGGGTCACAGCAAGCTTTGGCGTAACAGAGTTTAAACAAGGGGATGACATGAAGTCAATCATTAATAGGGCTGATCAGCTGTTGTACTTAGCAAAAGAATATGGTAAGAACAGAGTTGTTTCAGGATAGGATGATAGATATTGACAGACAAGCACTAATGGATGCGTCTCTGGACACAAATGTCATTATCCATCTCTATAAGGCAGATTTCGATATCTTATTTAACAGATTTGAGAAACTTAAGGTGTAATATTATTCTTAGACTATTTGGAAGAGCGTTTAACGGAACAAGAATTACTGGATTATTTTAATTGTATATGTGATTTGTCCAATTTAAAATTGGACTTCAAAAGGAATTTAAAGTTGTTTATCAAACGCTTTTGGAGAGATCCTTATACTGAAAGTGAAGGGCGTAACTAGCTTGGTAAAGAGGGTGTGATGCGGGTTGAGGGATGTGATGGAGTGCCTCAATGGAGAGGCTGATAAACCTTGAACTGGAGAACATCATGGCTGTTAATGAAAGTTTCAAAGAATATGTAGTAGACCAACTTGTAGAGTTGGGTTTTGTTACGATCAAAAAGATGTTTGGCGGTGCTGGTATTTACTATGACGGTTTGATTTTCGGATTACTTGCCGATGACATCCTTTATTTTAAGGTGGATGAATCTAATAAGTCAGATTATGTAATGGCAGGAATGCAACCATTCCAACCCTTTGATGACAAGCCCATGATAATGCCATATTATGAGGTTCCTGTTGATATTTTGGAAAACAGAGAACTGTTAGCGGAATGGGCTATGAAAGCTTTATCTGCATCTAGAAATAATCACATTAAGCCCAAAAAGCATAGACTTGCAAAAGGTGACTAATGCTTAGGTCAAATACATATTTTATGTTGTGCGCAAAATAGAATACAAATAATAAATTGCACAGGTTTTATATGAGGAGGCATATGCTCACGATCATTCATAATGATATCATGTTATGCTTATAAACAGTGGTAGTATTTTGTTTATTTTGGCGGTTGTTAAATTTATATATAGAGGAAATCAAGGAAAGATGTGGAAGTATTAGGTAAACTTAAAGAATGTGGGCGACAAGTATGAAAATTTATATTTCCATAAAGCAGGCGGGAAAACGTAAAGACTATATCACGAAAAAAGAGCTGGTTTTGTCAAAGGTTCCGCTAAACTTAAGAGAACTTATCTCCGAGATTGTGCAGATTAATGCTGTTGAGTACAATAGCAAAGCCAGCGAACCCCGGATCATAAAATATCTATCTTCTGAGGAGATTGAGAATCAGGCGGAAACCGGCAAGGTTGGCTTTGGCGACCGTAAGAACAGTCAACAGGCCGATGTGACAAAAGCAATCGATACAGCTCTTTTGGCCTTTCAGGATGGCATCTATCGAGTATTTATCGGTGATAATGAAGTTTCAGAGCTTGATGGAATGCTTTCCTTATTAGAAGGGGATATATTGAACTTTATCCGGTTCACAATGCTTGCAGGCAGAATGTGGTGAGGTGAGGTGTTCTTAAAATGTATTACACTACCAACAATGAAGCAAAGCAAAAGTATCTTGCCAAGTTTGACTCTAAACTGGTCTTGTTTTTTGGAAGAAATAATGAAATATTAAAGGCTGTCTTAGCGTGCTTCCATACTGATAAGAGTAGCTATCATGTACCGGATAATAAGTTAAATGAACTTCATAAACTATTATGGCAGGCAGACACTAAACATATATCCAGCATTTTTTCCGCAGGCGAGTTTAAAGTTTTAGTAAAGCTTTTGGGCAAGGAATGGGCAGAGAAGTTCAAAAAAATTTGGGACAGGAGTCTTGACTATATTTATTCAACAGGCTATGATCGGCGTTCCTTTCGGACCAAATCATTTGAAGTGCTCTATCTTTCTTCCAATGTAAGAAAGTTGGATTGTATGATTAATTTGGTCGCTAATGATTTCACATATGAGCGATACTTCACCCAAAAAGATAATGTATTTGCCAACAATCCGCTCATCGCTGACTTGCTGGCTCTGGAAATAGATGAGGGCAATGAAGCGGTACTTAATTGGATTAAGGATATTGTGTTTGGAGACAACAACACAGGTCTTATTACTCATGAAATTATTAAGGGACTCCTTATGAGCCATAGTAGTCAAGCACACAAGTGGGTAGGAGACCTGCTTCTTGCGGCTAAACTGCAAGAGGGACTGCGCCAAACTATTGTAGAAAAAATGGACGAAGGATCTAAGGAAGGTTTTCTGTATATTCTAAAAATAATCCTCGATCATGATCTTGCCCGCTTTTCTTCGGTTGTCCGAGCGCTTGATGTCTGGACGGGACTTGGAATTGCGGCTCAGAAACCTGCTGTAATCAAAAAGTGTTTGGAAACCGCTTATCGATGTCTGACTGAAGAGGCTTATATAGATGAATGCCTGACGAGCAGCGATGCCCTGCATATCTTTATGGGACTTTGGGCCTTGGCATTTGAGGAAGTGGGCTCAATCGAGAGCTGGCTAAAACATCTGGTTAGTGCACCAGAAAAGTATAAAAGAATGGTAGCCCTCTATTTTTTAAGACAGACTAAATCTCCGCTCTTACAGCACGGACTTGCTGCGCCGCTTCTGGATGACCCGGAGGAGGAGGTTAAATGCTGGGTACTTGGCAATCTTTTCCCTGATGTAGGCCTAAGATCTCTGAGCCCGGAATATAAGGGCGGGCTCGTCAAATATAACAAAATCGAGAGTATTGTCAGTCGGGAGCAATTATTCGACAAGCTAAAAAATATGCTGGATAATCTTCCTCGCAAAGGGCTGGTCTTTAGCGAGAGCCTTTTTCCGTGGTGTCAAATCGGTGCTTCGTCAGATGACATTATTGGTAAGATGCTGCTGACCTTAGCTGAGGCACCGGATGATAAGGTTGATTTAATGCTCGATTACCGGGATAAAATGAGTCCCGATACCCGCCGGGAATTTATTCACGCTTTTTTGAAACCTCCACATACAAAAAAACAAAAAAAAGCGATTGTAGAACTGATGGGCGACAAAAGTTCCTATGTGCGTACTTCCGCTCTGAAAATCGTAGAGGAACTGGAACTTGCTCAGGACGATTACCAAATAATTGAAGACTTGCTGCAATATAAATCAGGTGACTTGCGGAAAAATGCGATTTCCGTGTTGTTGCGCCGTCCTCCTCAAGATTTGTTGGGGAGTATCCAACGCTTGGTTGATGACAAAAATGAGCATAAACACCTCGCCGCCCTGGACATGATTGCAGGGGTTGAAAACGATACAAATTACGAGAAAATACTGCCGGAGTGCCGCCAGATGGCTGTCTTGCTTGCCGATACTTCTCAAAAAACAAGGGTCTTGGCGGAAAAAATCACCAACAGCGATAAACCTGTTTATACAGCAGCAAATGGCTTTGGACTCTATAATCCAACGCAGGAAATTACCCAGGCGGAAATAAGGTGTTCCGAAGGTTTTTCGGCCCGAGATATAGTTACTTCAAACTATGAGGAAATTGAACAGATACTCTTTGCTTTAAACGATCTGATTGATCAACATAAGGATTATGAATATGAGGTCGAAGACTGGAATGGGTCGAAAACGAAAGTGGTGCTCGGCGGTCAATACAATATCAGAAGTATTAAATACTGTGTTAACAGAGCTTTCACTATTGACGACTATCCGCTGCCGGAGGTGTGGCGGGAGGCTGCTATACAGAATAATCTGACAGCGCAAAAGTTGTTGGCACTATTATTTCATTATCATTTGAGAAATTCTTTTCAGCAAAAAAAGCAAGAATGGTATGAAAACCTAATGGCTGATTTGTTCGCCATAAATCATCATAAAATAGAGACGATTTACAAGAAATTACCATACCTTGGTCATGTTCGGAGTATTCTTTCTGCGTTACTCAATGAGCATGCCCAAGAGGAGGTATTTCCTCTCTGCCGCGAGATGGCCGCCTATATTTATCAAGAGACTCCGGTCCATCTTTTCGCGGAAGATTATGAAAAGAGGAATAACGAAGGTTCGTACTATTATGTAAGAAATTCTTCCTGCCTGGTTAATGCCAAAGAGATTTCCTTCTGGCATCAAAATTTGAGCTCCAATATTCACAATGACCAAAGCTTCCGGGAAGGTTTTCAAATCAGGTATGCCTTATATAAAGCTTCAGGGTATAAATCACAAGCCTCACTGCAATTGGCCGAATTTGAAAAGGCCTTCACCCTGGGGTTGGTGGATGAGAATGAATTATACGCAGAGTTCTGCGGCAGGCCATTAAGTCCCGAAAATTTAAACAGCCTGACCAATAGTAAACGTCACGGGCATAAAGACCTGGCCGACTGCCCCAAGCTGAGTGAAGTCGGTCAAAAGGTTATCGACCGAGTCGTTGGCATTGAATTAAAACGGGGGGATATGACAACCGAGGTTAGCCCTCTTGCCGCCAAAATTAATAGATGCTCCGGTACAAGGTTCTTTGTGGATATCCTGGTTGGAGCTGAAAAGGATACTTATGTTCGTGGGTACAATTCCGTCGGTGGTAACAGCACCAAAAAGGAGATTTTCAGTCACTTGCTGAGATGCTTGTATCCTGAGGACGGTGAGGATGAAAACACCCTGCGTGAGCTGCTAAAGGATGTCAAGGTAACGGAAAAGCAGCTGATTGATGCTGCGATGTATGCGCCGCAATGGCTGGATATTGTGGAGAAATATCTGGACTGGCCGGGACTTAAATCAGCATGTTGGTATTTCCATGCTCATATCAACGAAACTTTCTCAGCTGAGAAAGAAACCATCGTTGCCCGTTATTCACCGGTGTCCCCCCAGGATTTCAAAGATGGGGCTTTTGATATAGCTTGGTTTAAGGAGGCTTATGCAACGCTGGGTGAAAAGCGTTTTAAAATTGTTTATGACAGTGCTAAATATATTGCCGGAGGGGGACAGCACAAACGTGCCCAGCTTTTTGCCGATGCTGTTTTAGGGCGAATCGATGTCGTAAGCGCGGAAAAAATTATTGGGGAAAAACGCAACAAGGATTATGTTCTCTGTTACGGACTAATACCACTTAGTAGTGACAAAATTGAATTGCTGAACCGGTATGAGTTATTGCAAGCTTTCCTGAAAGAGAGCAAACAGTTTGGAGCGCAACGGCGCGAAAGTGAAAGTAAAGTAGTCTCGATTGCCTTGGAGAATTTGGCGCGGAATGCGGGTTTCCAAGATGTTACCAGATTCATGTGGTCTATGGAAACAGAAAAGATCAAATCAATTGCCAAATATCTGAAACCTGTATCTGTCGAGGATATTGAACTTAAGATTAATATAGACGAATTGGGCAGAGCCTCGGTTGGCGCAGTTAAAGGCGGCAAGGTGCTGAAGGATGTTCCTGCTAAGTTAAAGAATAATGAATATGTCAAGGAAATAAAAACAGTCCAGAAATCACTAAAGGATCAATATGCACGAGCCAGGGTGTCCCTGGAGAAGGCGATGGAAGCCGGAGATAAGTTTACGGCCGGCGAACTGCAAAACCTTGCTCAAAATCCTGTCCTCTATCCGCTTTTGCAAAACCTTGTTTTCCAGAGCGGCCATAAACTGGGCTTTTTCAGAAATAATGCCCTAGTTGATACCCAAAACCAAAGCAATAACCTACGACTGCAGGATGAATGTCTTATAGCTCACCCTGTTCACCTTTATGCCAGCAAGGAATGGGCTGCCTATCAGAAGGATATTTATAACCGTAGGATTGTGCAACCGTTTAAGCAGGTGTTCAGGGAACTATATAAACCGAATAGCGATGAGCTAGAAGTTCGTACCATATCACATAGGTATGACGGGCATCAGATTCAGCCGAAAAAGACGGTTGCGCTCCTGAGAGGCAGAGGTTGGACGGCTAGCTACGAAGAAGGCCTGCAAAAGGTCTATTACAAGGAAAATATCATCGTCCAAATATATGCATTGGCCGACTGGTTTTCTCCCGCTGAGGTTGAGACTCCGACAATTGAAGGAATAGCATTCTGGGACAGAAAAACCGGTAAGGGATTACCCATTACTGATATTCCCGAACTAATCTTTTCCGAGATCATGCGGGATGTCGATCTTGTAGTCAGTGTGGCTCATGTCGGAGGGGTTGATCCTGAAGCAAGCCTATCGACCGTCGAAATGCGCACTGTAATTGTGGCGGAAATGCTGAGATTACTAAAATTGACCAATGTCGAATTAAAAGGCTCCCATGCCTTTATTAAGGGTACACTTGGCCAGTATACCGTCCACCTCGGCAGTGCCGTTGTCCACAAAATGGCCAGCGGAGCAGTGCATATCCTACCGGTACACTCCCAGCACAGAGGGCGGATCTTTCTCCCCTTCATTGATGATGATCCGAAAACGGCCGAAATAATCTCCAAAATTGTTTTCCTTGCTGAGGACAGCAAGATTAAAGATCCTAATATATTGCTTCAAATAGTAAACTGAAGGTCAGTAAATACAATAAGGTGGTCAGTAGGTCTAGTGATGTAAATAATTTCAGAGGTGAACTACCAAGCTGGTAACGCAACACTGAAATGACGCCCCTATACAGGGGCGTCATTTCAGTTGGTTATCGGGTGAATTCACTCAGAGCAACTCAGTTTCGACAATGGGCAACCGGAGTATTGCGTACTTTCGCCATCCGAGGATATATATTATACCTGCATTCCCGACCAATGTGTAACTAGGTAGGGAACTCGACCCCTAACCATTTGTAAATTTCTTTTTGCTTGCCAGTAAGCTCACTTATGCGGCTTTGGCGACCTGGAATATCATATTTTTCAATG
>Ga0074193_1003834_pt1 | contig 10283 bp, 11 predicted proteins | sample EPASupsiteHSE605_FD_64523 | JGI IMG/M metagenome (GOLD analysis project Ga0074193, IMG submission 64523) | Bioremediated contaminated groundwater from EPA Superfund site, New Mexico - Sample HSE6-05 | ecosystem: Environmental > Aquatic > Deep subsurface > Groundwater > Contaminated ...
CTTGACAACAAAGACGAGAACAAAAACACTCAAGAATTCCAAAATGTGATTCCCATTCTCTCAACAGATTTATAACTCCAATCTGATCATTTCTATCACTAGGAATATGTCCTGACTCAAGAAAATCAATGAAACGACAAAAAACTCCAAAATCACACAAATCACTCAAAACAATACGATCTTTTGTAAAATAATCATTAACAAATCTCTTCAAACACAACAAAACACTTTTTTCAACATGCTTTGTTTCATCCTGACACTGAAAAACCACTTCAGGCATCAAGTTGAAAAATGCCATTTTCACAATTCTTTCTGTAACTAATTTGAAGATTCTTCATATTAATCAATAGCTGAATACATTAAAATCCAAATTTTGGACAATTCCAACTGTAAGAATAAAATGAAAATCGATTTTGAAGTTCTTCCTACTGAGATTCGCAATTATATAGAGTTTATTGATGACTTATATGGACCAGATAGCGTTGAATTTGAGCCAATTATTGATGATTACATTTTTGTGGCCAAGAATTTTTCTGATTTCATTAAAAAAAGGCCTTTTCAAATTAGAAAAGCGATTACAGCTTGTTCAAAGTACTGTAATATCAAGGAATTTGGTATAATACTGATAAATGAGTGTATTGGTGGAAGTGAAGTTTTATTGTACCATTTAATTCAAAACGGGTCATTATCGATTCAAGATATTCTGGAAATTAAGAACTTTCCTATAAACCAAGCTTTTTTTGTGTATTTTCCTGAAGCTTTTCCCTTGAGTAAACTTGATCCTCAAGTAAAAATGTATATGGATTTGTTCCCGGGCCATAAATCAGGGGATGAGATATTGATTGATTTTATAACTTCACACAAAGAGATGATTGAGTCCTTAATATTAAATGGCTTCAGTTTGGGATCTGTTGGATATTGCTTGAAATATGATGATATTGATGGGCTAAGGTTACATATGGAGGATCCAACATTTAAACTAAAAAATTCTGTAAAATGGAGTGAATTCGAATGGTCTTTGATGCCAGAAAATCTATCTTGTTTGTCAGTGGCTGCGCACTTTGGATCAATCAAATGTTTTAAAACTCTATTGTCTAGTGGGGAATTCGAATTAGATCAGGGCGTAATGGATAGTGTCATTGTCTCGGGATCTATTGAGCTAGTTCATATGTTTCCTTTCGATTCTTTTTCTAAAATATTGGGAATTGCTGTAAAATATATGTATTTTGATCTTATTGATTGGATCATCCAAAAGGGGGGGAATGAATTGAATACCCACTTGTGTCAAGTGAGCAATCTGAGATATTTGATTTATTGTCTCCAAAATGGAATGAATGTTGATATTTCAAACACAAAAGGAAATTTCAATTTGATTAAAAAAGCTTCTAATAATGGTTATATTCATTTGGTTAAGTATCTCGCATCTTTGGGAGCGAAACTTTGGTATAATGATAAAAAAGTATTTCGTATGACTTTACCATTCCGCCAATATATCATGCACTTATGAAGAATAGGAGTAATATTGTTGATTATCTTTTGACAACATTTGATGATGCAACTATTTCTGAAAAAGAATTCTATTTTCATTTTTTACAAACATTGTCTTTGTGAATTATGCAATCAAACATGGTTTTATAGAGTCTGTTAAGTGTTTTGAAAAACATGGATACTTTAATATTCTTGATATTCAAATAATTAACTCTTTCTTGCTTTTCGCTGCAATAGGTGGATCTTTAGAAATGGTGATGTATATTCGCAACTTTGTTAAAGACATAAATGTAACTGATGATTTGTCAAGATCTCCCCTCATAATTGCAGCAGCAGGAACAGATTTGTCTATTGTTGAGTATTTAATTGAACAAAATGCTAACATTGAACAAACAAATAATAATGGAGATACACCTCTTCATGTTTCAATTATGTTCGATAGAATACAAATCGCAAAATATCTGATAGAAAAGGGGGCGAGATATGATGTTAGTAACTTTTCATATCAATCAGCCCTAGGTTTAGCAATAGAAAGAAAACATACAGAAATTGTTCAGTTGTTAATAAATCATGGTGTTGATGTTAATGAATCAAATCAAGTTTCTTCATTTGGAATAATATTATTTGTTATTTATTAGATCATCTCCTCTAGCACTTGCTGTTGAAAAAAAATCTGTTGAGATCACTCGATTGCTCCTTGAACATAGTGCAAACCCAAACCAATGCAGCCAAAGTGGTAAAACTCCACTCCACATTGCTTCAAAGATTGGAAATCAAGAAATTGTTCAATTACTCATCAATTATAATGCTGATGTAAATGCCAAAGATAGAGATATGTACACGCCTCTTCATATGGCTACATTGAATGGACATGAAAAGGTTATTCATGTTTTAATAGAACATAATGCAGATATAAACGCCCAAGAAAGGCATTCATGGACACCTTACGATATTGCAAGTAAGTCTCTCCAAAAAAAATTCAAAGAACACTTGAAATCAAATGATTCTTGTGAAATACAATAAAACCATATCAAATTAATCTTTAGATGTCATCCACAAAATCTTGATCTACCTTATCGCCATCCTCTTCTACGGCTTCATCTTGTGAATCAGGGTTTGGATCATCAAACTCATCTTTTTCAACTTCAGCTGTATCAAGCCAACTATAAAATGGCTTAAGGATAGCACGAAGCTCTGCAGCCTTAGCAGTGGTTTCAAATCTCTTTGATGGTCTAGCTTCCCATCCGCGAAGAGCTGGTTCTTCAACAATCTCGTTATCAAATAACTTGTGCCATATTACACATGCTGAAGTCATTAACTCGGGTTTGGTTACCTCAACAAATTTGGCTAAAGCGTTTAAGAAATCCTTTTGAATGCCTTCTTCATCTAAAAATCTGATCAAGAAGCCGCGGCGTTGAATAATAACATCTAAAATCTCAAGCTCGTGGTCTTTAAGCAAAGAATCAATTATTATTGCTACTCTAGTGGGAGTATTCCATCCACCCCTCTCTGCAATTTTTTGGAATTCATAAAATACAACATCATCAGCATCGTCTCCGTGAATTTTTGATGGGAGAGAATCCAAATAATCTGATTCTTCCTTTTGGGAAAGCTTCTCTACCTTTGTCACAGTTTGTCTATCTAATTCTTTAGAAATAGCTTCAAGTTCTTCGCAATTAATAGAAACACCAGATCCGGATCCATCAGCTTCTGCAGTACGTTGAAATTCATCAATTTCATCGATTCTTCCCTTTCCACGCTGAGTAACATTTTGTGGTTGTCTTTGTTCAGTAACAAGATGCGAAAGAATCCAATCAGTGGTTCTTTGAACGTAAGCACTCTTGCTGCCGCCAGCTGGCTCTGTATGACCACATGCTGCACAATGAAGAACTAACCCATTGTTTTTCTTATCCATTGTGGTTTCGGGGTTGGAGCAATTCGGACATAATATAAAGTTGTCGATAAACTCATAAAGACTGTCCAATAGCTTCTTTGGTGGATGATCACCATTTAAAACAATCTGTCCAGAAGTAGGATTAATCCTGGATTGTACGGCAAGAGAATACCCGAACCATTGTGTCAAACATAACTGGGTGCGGCTAATTGCTTTACAGATTTCACTAGAATTAATAATCGAAGTTTTAACACCGTTACCAGAAGAAAGGCGGCTAGAAGTCAAACGAGGCATTTTATAACGATATGTTGCATCTTCGTCTTTTTTGATTGGTATCTGTGGAGCTTTTGGAGGCATCACTTAATGAAGAACCAAACACACTTCGGCGGTTTCAGTTCAATTTGGAGAGTGTCACGTTTAAGGCCGACACGAAAGAGGTGATTACATAGGCTAGTGCTGGGGTGCATTGCACCTCCTGGTTATACTTTTCGAGCCACCTTATTACTGAAGGGATTGTGTTTGTCGATGTTGATAAGATTGCTTTTTCGATGATAGGGAGTAGCTGCTGAGCCCCACATTCGGTATTTGGATCACAGTTATTTTCGATGAAGAATGATCTCACAAATGCTGTGCTTGCGATGTACATTGAATATAGCATATCAATTGGTACAACTTTGAAGTGGATTTGGTTTAATTCACTTAGTCCTCGGAGAAAATGGGGGCATGATGGGATCTCGATTGGTTTTTGCGATAGCTGTGTTGCTATTTTGAAGAAATCTCTTTGGAAAACATACAACTGAGGGTATACATACCTTGTAATGCACAAAACCAGTTGCGAAATATAGCAATCGAGTTTGAAATCATCAATTATACTTGTAGCAATGGCTCTACAGAATCCCTCAACATTTGAGAAACTTGCTTTGGCTCTAAATACCACTTTCAAGTTGTTAAGAGAATTCGATATCTTCTTGTATCTCTTCAAAAAGATCAATTCGAATTGTTCTTGTACATGGAAATCCAATGGGCCTGTTTCACACTCTTCATTATATGGAACATGAGACAAAACTGATACAAGAACTGACAATGAAGCTTTCTGTATTGGAAGAGAACAAAAAGGGTTTGATCCTATTGTTATTACACGGATAATTGAGTCTGAACTTGTGATAATACCTGTTGACTTTTTATACAAATCTCGTACCATCTCTTGGGTTAACTCTTTTTTCAGCATATTTCCAAGATCTAAGAAAAATTCAATCGTTTCCGATCTATATTGATGTAGAAAATGTAGCATTTCTCGAAGATCATTTATTATACTTATTTGTTTTGGGAACATTTTCATAGTTATCAACAAATTCATCATTTTATACGTGATTTTCTCAAAGAAATCAAAGACAAATTTGGAAAAAGTACTAACTCGCTTTTGCAAAATTATAGATTTGCTCATTTTTATTATGTTCTTATTTAGTTTAGCAATGCAGATCATCTAGTAGTTCATCATTAAATTAAAAAAATTGTCGAAATGAGGAATGATTTTCAATCCTATTTTCCCAATGGATATGGTTATTATGGCAATAATGTCGATCAATTACCTGTAACAACTGCGCAAGAACCGGTTGATTGGGAGTTTGTCTCTTCTTTGGACCCGTTATTGTTATCCAGAAATAATAATCTTCCAATGCTTCAAGAATTCATTACAGAATTTGCAGATTATGATTTTGATACTAATTCCTCTAAAATAATTGACCATCCTCTCAATATCAGGCTCTGCAAAATTCTACAACACGCATTGAGATATATGTCCAATGTGCAGCAAAAGTACTATGAGAGGAATTATAAACTTGAGAAGGAAAAACTAATATTATTGGAAAAGGTTAAGAAATATAAGAGAGCACTGATCAAATCTGATGAATTACTTAAGAAAAAAATGGCTAGCTATGAAAAATGCCCTATTTGCAATAAGAAATATCAAACAATTGAATATTTGGATCAACATGTTGAAAAAAATCACCCCGCTTTGAACAAATCTTGGCTGTGCATTCGGTCCCAAGTCACTCAAATTGATGATCATAGAAATATAGATAATGAAATATTAATGCAGCAAAAGGAGGAAATCAAAGCGTTGAAAATGGAGATTAACTTACTTAAACAACAGAGTTTTGTAAAGAAAGACAAATCATCAGTAGATGCTCAGAAGCCAAAATTATATGTGCAAATCACTGACAATAATAATATTCCTGAATCAAAGCCATTTTCTACGTTAAATAACAATGAAACTACGGGTCAGAAGCTGTCTCAGCACGAAAAAGAAAGTTTATCTGATCCCCAGCTTTTGAGTATGGTTACTGATTATGATGAAGATGCTTTAAGTCATGAAAAAGTTATTGAAAGGGTAATGGAAGAACTCACTAATGATTATTCAAATATAAATAATGAGAATGATCCTGAGAATAAAACAGAACCTGAAAAAGTCTTAGATCAATTGCAGAATAAAACAGATATTGGTGACAATTCAATGATTGAAGAAGAGTACTATTATTCCGAACCAACTGAAATTATCGATGATCACTCTGAGCAACCTATCAAACCCTCCCTAAAGATTCAAGAAATACATGAGAATAATATCATTGATCTTAAAACCAATGAAGATAACTTTGATTCTTTAGAAGAGTCGGCTAGAAAGCTCGCTGACAAACCAAATGATAAGTCCAATAATGTTTTACATCCCCAATTATTTAATGAGTATGTTTACTATGAAGAAGAGGATTTTGAAGAAGATTTTGATGAAGAAGATATTGTTGAAAATGGCACTAGCATCAGAAAAAATATTAATAATACGGAAAAAGAGATAGTGGAGCTTTTTGAAATTGATGATTCGGATGACTCAGGAAAAATATCCCAATCCTCGACACTCAAAATAAATCCTTTTCAAAAGAAAACTATCCAAAACCTAGCAAATAATCCGGAAAGTATGAATGAGAATAGCCATCAATCAATATTAGAGATTATGTCAACAATGAAAGGTAATCTTGAAGATGAAGAAGAAAGTTTACTTGATGAGAATATTAAAGGAAACAATGGTGATGATAACTTCTTTAGTGTTGATTCTTGGAACCGATAGCTCAAATTGGAGAAGGTTCTATCTCAAGTATCTCCTCTTCTTCAGTTATACTCTTGCTCTTCATGCTTTGATTCATTCTTTTTTGTTCTTGTTTCTTCTTCCTCGCTTCAGCTATAATTGCATTCATCTTTGACCTGAATTGTGCAATGAATTTTCCTGCAGAAAGATCAAAAGCGGCTCGAAAAATTTAAAAAGAACACCACCTGTATTCCTAATGTTAAATCTTATTCCTTCGCATTCTAAAAACCTATGAATAACGTTTGCCCTGAGATTCTTGGCTGCAATATGGAGTGGGGTATCATTTATTTTAAAGAAACTCCTTTGTTATCTTGATCATTAGGGTGAAGACCTGGGACATTTAATAAGTACTCAATGATTTCCATATTACCAGTTTTGGCGGCGCAGTGAAGAGCATTACGAAAAATTATAAGCAAACTCCCTTGTTCGTCCTTTTCAATGGATCTAGCTTTTCAAGTGTTAGTAAAAACTGGACAGCTCCTCTCTTTCCCCTATAGCATGCTTCATGAAGTGCAGTTCGATAAATGAAAAACAAACACCACCGATATTCGCATGATTAACGTCAAATCCTTCCATCTTAGCAAAAAAATACAATACAGGTACACAACCCTTAGCTGCTCCTTTGATAAAAGCATTATCACCATGTTCATTGACCTCATTTGGGTCTGCTTTTGATTCAACTATAAGCTTCCTGACTGTTTCAAAATCGCCTGCCGCGGCAGCATCAACTAGATAGCATCTGTGACTTACTGCAAATCCAATCATCTGCATTTGATATGATTTCAGCAAATCAAAAACAGGACCATTCTTCTTGTACTCATCAAATAAATTTCTTGAAAAAGTTGCGCCATTCTTCAGAAGCAAAGATGGATAGTGGAGTCCTTTTTCTTTTAGCGAGTATTCCAGCATATTAAGATTCTCAAACATATCGTTCACGTTTTCCAAATTATTCTCCAAAATATATTCAAGGCAAACCATATTGTCAAATCTCATTGAGTAAAAAACTAAACCCTTGCAAATAGCGCCGTTTGAAACGAGCTTTTGGAGGATCCCGATGTGATTTCCAGCAATCGCAAAATGGACTGGTTGAATTGTCGGAGATGACTGATCACCCATGTTTACATCACATCCAATGCTGATTAAATAGTCTAGACATCTTTTCGCTCCAAAATACGATGCAACGCATAATAATGTTGGTTTATTGTGCAAAACAGCAGGAACCTTCTCAGAAACATCAACATCAAAAATAGAGTTCATATTTCCCTCATCAATCAAAGCTCTTATAACTTCAAATTGGTCTCTAATCAGAGCAAAATATGCTTCAATCATAATATGAAGCAAAATTTTTGATGAAAATTTTCTCCATCATCTAATAGTTGAGTTATCCAAGCTTTATAGAGAAACCCTGAACTGTTAACAGTTCAGGGTTTCCTGTGAGAGAATAAAAAATTGAAAGAAAAATCAATGTTGTACTTGATATTTTCCCTTTACTTGAAGAGAGAAGGATTTATTCCATTGAAAGAGGCATATATCCTTGGTGATAAGAAAGAAGATATTTTTGGGGCTGTTTCCAAGTGCGATGGGAATTTTCGGAGAATTCAGGGAGGATCAAGTATTGAAGTAGTTTTTTCTGATTATCTTGATTATTCTAATGATATAACTGTAGAGTGTAGTGGAATAAATAGTAGCATAAGTATTCTTTGCAATGATAGCAAAATCGCTGAGATTGTTGGAATTGGAAATCCATCAAGGTATAAGGCTTTTTTGGTCAATATGGGAGAAAAATCGGATCGATTTCTACTGAATTTTGATTTGGATACAGATGTTGATTGTATATATGACCCTAGTTTGGAATTTTTGTCAAGCATTCCAAAGAATAATAGTCAGCATCATATGGGGGTGCCTTTAGAGTTTAATGGAAGTTTTTATGGAATGTATTTAACATCACTGGCGCTAATATTGTATGACTCAAGGGGTGAAATCGTCAATAACAAAACAATAGAATATAAGTATCCCATTGGAGGGGATGTTGAATTGCAAAATGGATGGGTCACACACTATTTTCGATCAGTAGGTTCACACAGCTTTGTTATACCTTCGGGATTTTCCAAATCTGCTCAGTATTTAATTGTTGGTGGAGGAGGCGGTGGTGGGTTTTCGGACAGCTATTGTGGTGGTGGCGGAGGTGGTGGTGGATTCCTCAATGGAATGATAAACTTAGCACAAAGTACCTTGTCTATTGGAGTCGGAGATGGTGGAGATGGATCAACAAAATACTCATCAGCTGGTGGAAATGGTGGAAATAGCTATATTGGAAACACTATTGGCTATGGAGGTGGTGGTGGTGGGTCAGGAGTTAAACCAGGAGCTTCTAGTGAAGTCACTTCTCCAACATCAGGAGGGTCTGGTGGAGGTGGAGGTTCTCAGATTCTATCTCGAACAAAAAATGGAGCTGGTGGTGTTTCAAACCAAGGTCACTCAGGTGGAAATGGATTAGGTCATGATACTGATAGCAAGCTTCAGGGAGGTGGGGGTGGAGGAGGAGCTGGATCAGCTGGATATAATGGTGCTACCAATAAAGGTGGTGATGGTGGTTCAGGAAAATCATTTCTTGGTGTTAATTATTCTGCCGGAGGTGGAGGTGGGAAACGTGGAGTTGGGGGACTAGGAGGAGGACTTGGTGGATCTGGGGTTGGTGGAAATGGTGGTTTTATGGGTAATGGCAGTGATGCTCTTGATAATAGCGGGTCAGGTGGAGGTGGCAGTGCTTGGGGTTCTACAGCAACCCTCAATGGTGGTAATGGCGGGTCTGGAATAGTTATCATCAGATATGATAGTCTTGAAAGTCACAAAATATCCAGTTCATATGAAAGCTTAGAACCGGGATCATATAGATTAGTATTGAAAGCTACAACCAAGGATTCATCTTATTTTCAAACAAGTACATTCTTCAGTGTATTATTACATTCCCACAAACAGCGTTACCTTCGTTTGTTTGATTTCCAAGTATTAATTATAATGTTGATTCTAAGTTAATACATGTATTTATCATAATAAAGGCAGAATTTGTATCCAAGAAACAAAGAATTTTTTATATCTCCTGTTTTTTCATGATTATGATGTTCTTCAAGAAACCTCCATTTTGGAATGCAACCATTTCGAAAAATTATACATGAAATGAAAGATTGTCCCAATAGATTTCAGAGATAATAGCTTTAATAATGAAGAAACTATTTCTCCTATTGAAAACACATTTCTTTCAAATTTGATCTCATTAAAAATATGGACTCTTGATTAAATAACAACAATGAAAGTTAATATTGGTTTTCTTTGATAAAACATAATAATTCTTGAAATCACTTCATGATTTGGATTCAACCAAAACCTTTTCGATTTCAAACAACCATTTTAGAATAGAATGTAAAGAAATGTTGAATATTGTAATAATTAAACCTAAAAATGGATAAATAAAATGATCACCCACAACTATAGAAAATTGTGTAAAAACCTTTGAAAATATTGAATATTTGTGTAGGGGTTCATTAAGAAAATTGAAAAAGGCTCGTTTAATCAAACACGTCATTTTTAATGTTTGCTATTCTTCTGTGTTATCAGTGTTTTGATATCAGTGGGTATAATTCAAGTGAACGAGCAATTAGTAAAACATCATCAGATACCATTCCATCAGATATCTATGATGGTTTTTTTGTTAGAGGTTGTGTTTTCAAACGAAGTACAACGTTCAAAGGGATTGGTGGTGTTATA
>Ga0074193_1003835_pt1 | contig 10281 bp, 9 predicted proteins | sample EPASupsiteHSE605_FD_64523 | JGI IMG/M metagenome (GOLD analysis project Ga0074193, IMG submission 64523) | Bioremediated contaminated groundwater from EPA Superfund site, New Mexico - Sample HSE6-05 | ecosystem: Environmental > Aquatic > Deep subsurface > Groundwater > Contaminated ...
TTTGATGGCTGAGGCTTTTGGTTTGGCAGTAATATCTGGGCGCAAGGCCTATTTAGCTGGTTTGGGAGGAACTTTTCAATATGCCAGTCCCTCATCACCTCTTACTGGATTCTTAAATGATTAAAGGGGGAAATTATGAGTTTTTATGATGAATATACAAGATATTCTGAAGCTGCTGTAGATGTTGTATTAAATAATACAACATCAGAGCAAGTTGTAAAGATTATTGGCAAAGACAGGTTAACTGCCATGGATTTTTTAGCATTGTTATCACCTGCAGCAGCGCAGCATTTAGAAGTAATGGCCCAAAGAGCCCACCAGTTGACTGTGCAACAGTTTGGCCGTGTAATTTTCTTATTTACACCTATCTATTTATCAGATTATTGCACGAATAAATGTGTTTATTGTGGTTTTAATATAACAAATACTTTTACTCGTAAGAAATTAACTCTCGAGGAAGTGGAAAAGGAGGCGCAAAGTATTGCCGCTTCCGGACTTAAACATATTTTGCTGCTGACAGGTGACGCTCCTAAGATTGCTGGGATTGAGTATATGAAAGAGTGTATTCAAATTTTAAAAAAATATTTCTCAGCAGTTGCCATTGAAGTATATGCCATGAATAAGTCGGAATATGAAGAGCTGATAGATGCAGGTGTGGACAGTATGACAATGTTCCAGGAAACATACAATCCGCTTATTTATGATCAATTGCATTTGGCAGGCCCCAAGAAAGATTATCGTTTTCGTCTAGACGCACCAGAACGGGCTTGTCAGGCTGGAATACGGTCTGTGAATCTTGGTGCATTACTTGGTCTTGATCAGTGGCGCAGAGATGCTTTTTTTACGGGACTTCATGCTGATTATTTGCAGCAAAAGTATTCAGATGTGGAAATGAGTATTTCGTTACCGCGCATACGTCCCACAATGGGAAAATGTGAAACCGGTCTTAGTGTAAATGATAAGCAGATGGTACAATATATGACAGCCTTGCGTTTGTTTATACCGCGAGTTGGGATTACTATATCAACAAGAGAAAATGCAGAATTTCGTAATAATATTATTAAGCTTGGGGTTACAAAGATGTCGGCTGGCGTCAATACAGCAGTAGGCGGGCATATTGAGAGCCAAGAAAATTCTGGTCAGTTTGAGATATCGGATAATCGGACTGTTGCCCAAATGTGTGAAGCTATCCTCCGGCTTGGGTATCAACCTGTGTTTAAGGATTGGCAATCAATAGGATGAAAAAAAATGAAAATAAATTTGAAGAAGCGGTGGCCGCTGCTTTCGGTCTGGAAAAACTAAGGAAGATACAGCAAGTAACCATTGGAATAGCAGGCGCTGGCGGGCTGGGTTCTAATTGTGCAGTCAACCTGGTGCGCAGTGGTTTCGTTAAGTTTGTGATTGTGGATTTTGATCAAATTGAGTATTCTAATCTGAACAGGCAGTTTTATTTTTATCATCAGGTAGGCAGGCCCAAAGTAGCAGCATTACAAGAAAATTTGCTGGCCATTAATCCTAATTTGCAGCTGGATGTTCGCCAGCAAAAAATTGAAGAACATAATGTAGAGGCGATATTTACCCACTGTGATGTTATTGTGGAGGCTTTTGACCAGGCGTGCTATAAAAAAATGATTGTTGAGCATTATATACAATCTGATAAGCTTATCGTTTCAGCCTCTGGAATTGCGGGTTGGGCGAATAGTGATGACTTGAAAACCCATAAAATAAAGGATAATTTTTATCTAGTGGGTGATTTATGTTCTGAGGTTAAGGCAGATGTACCTCCCTGTGCGCCACGGGTGAGTATTGCTGCAGCCAAACAAGCTAATATTATTTTAGAGTATGTGTTGAAAGGGGAGTAACTGATATGGCGAGAGATTATTGTTTTAATACAGAGTTATATTGTATAACTGCTGAAGAACTTTCCATGGGGCGCAGTAATATTGCGGTTGTAGAACAAATGATTGCTGCCGGCGTAACAATAATACAGTACCGAGAAAAAGATAAAAAAATGATTGATAAATACCGGGAATGCTGCATGATCAGAAAAATGACCAAGGCGGCTGGCGTCACTTTTATTGTGAATGATGATATTGATTTGGCAATGATAGTAAAGGCAGATGGGGTACATATTGGGCAAGATGATTTACCTATTGAGAAAGTACGGGAACTGGTTGGTGATCAGATGATTATTGGTATTTCCACCCATTGCCCAGCAGAGGCCCGGCAGGCAGTATTAGCTGGTGCTGATTATATTGGTGTTGGTCCTATTTTTAGGACAGCTACTAAGAAAGATGTATGTGAACCTGTAGGCTTTGAATATTTAGAATACGTTGCGCAAAATATCCCTATTCCTTTTGTGGCTATTGGGGGAATTAAATTAAATAATATTACTGAAGTAATGAAGTGTGGTGCAAAGTGTGTTGCCATCATTACTGAAATAACGACAGCTCATGATATCCCTGGGAGAATTGGTGAGATTCGAGAAGTAATTAAAAAAGTATAATTGAGGAGAAATGATAATGAGTTATACAACACAAATGGATGCCGCGAAAAAAGGTATTGTAACGAAGGAAATGACTAGAGTAGCGGAAAAAGAGGATATGGATGTTACGCTTTTGATGGAGCTGGTAGCCCAAGGGAAAATCGCGATACCTGCCAATAAAAACCATACATCCATCGATGCGACAGGTGTAGGTCAAGGCTTGAGTACTAAGATCAACGTCAACTTAGGGGTTTCAGAAGATTGCTGTGATGTTGAGCAGGAGCTTTGTAAAGTACAAAAGGCTATCGATATGAAAGCCGATGCCATCATGGATTTAAGCTGCTTTGGGAAAACCAGGAATTTTCGCCGCCGGTTGATTGAAATGTCGCCTGCGATGATTGGTACAGTGCCTATGTATGACGCTGTTGGTTTTTTGGATAAAGAATTAAAAGATATTACCGCAGAGGAATTTTTAGCTGTTGTTGAAAAACATGCAGAAGATGGTGTTGATTTCATGACCATTCATTCTGGCCTTAATCGTGAAACAGCTAAAAAAGTAAAAGAAGAACGCCGATTGACCAATATTGTATCTCGTGGCGGTTCCTTACTCTTTGCTTGGATGGAACTCAACAACAGTGAAAATCCATTTTATGAATATTACGATCAGGTGCTTGATATCTGCGCTAAGTATGATGTTACCCTCAGTCTCGGAGATGCTTGCAGACCGGGATCCATTAATGATTCTACAGATGCATCTCAAATTCATGAACTCATCGTACTTGGTCAATTAACTAAACGCGCTTGGGCAAAAAATGTTCAAGTGATGATTGAGGGACCTGGCCATATGGCATTAAATGAAATCACAGGGAATGTTATGCTGCAAAAACGCTTGTGTCATGGTGCGCCTTTTTATGTATTAGGGCCATTGGTGACTGATATAGCGCCAGGCTATGATCATATTACCAGTGCCATTGGGGGCGCCATTGCCGCTGCTGCAGGTGCAGACTTTTTGTGTTATGTAACTCCAGCAGAACATTTACGTTTACCAACAATGGATGATATGAAAGAAGGCATTATTGCGACTCGAATCGCTGCTCATGCTGCTGACATTGCAAAGGGCGTTAAAGGCGCTCGGAATTGGGATAATCAGATGAGTAAAGCACGTGCTGATATTAATTTTAACAAAATGATTGAACTGGCTATTGATCCTGAAAAAGCTAAATCATATCGGGAATCATCATTGCCTGAGCAGGAAGATACATGCACCATGTGTGGCAAAATGTGTGCGATGAAAACCATGAATCGAATTTTAAATGGGGAAGGATTAGATATTTAGGTATATAGAAGGTGCTATAGCAATCAACACTTCCATTACCGTATAAGCAAATAGGGCAGTTCACGAATTCGTGAACCGCCCTATTTGTTTTAGTATCATAATGTAGAATATGGTATTTTATGCTACCTGTCAGTAAGGGTGTAGGGAACTGGCGGTTTGTATGACAAAGGGTTTTAAGAATACCTCTGAACATGTTTGCTCTTCAGAACATATGCTAAAAAGAAAAAATGTTTATTCATATATTGCTACATGCCTATTCGGTATATAGGAAATACTAATATATGAAGTGGAAGCTGGCATAAACAAAGGTAGGTTGATAGGATGGAGTATTTATTGCCTTTATTCAGTATTATAATGATTAATATTTTACTTAGTGGTGATAATGCTTTAGTAATTGCCTTAGCCAGTCGCAAATTAACGGCAGACCAGCAGCAGGCAGCTATGATATGGGGGAGCGCTGGTGCCATCGGACTACGGGTTGGTTTAACTTTTATCACTGTATTTATTCTTAAAATACCATATTTGCAAATATTTGGCGGGGGACTGTTGTTATGGATTGCCATCAAACTGATTAAGGATCAGCGGCATCATGAAAAGGTGGTAGCGAAAAAAAGCTTATGGGCTGCTGTTAAAACAATAATCGTTGCAGATGTTGTAATGAGTCTTGATAACGTTATTGCCATTATAGGGATTTCTAAAGGAAATACAATGTTATTAGTTATTGGGTTAGTTATTAGTATCCCAATTATTATCTGGGGCAGTAAAGTCATTGGCAGCTTTATGAAGAAATGGCCTTGTATTATTACCATTGGTTCAGTTTTTTTGGGATGGACGGCAGGGGAGATGGTTATAGAGGATAAACAACTGTTACAAATCGTTGAGAGCTACTACTGGGCAAAATTGGCTATACCGAGTATTTTTGCAGGAATTGTTGTTGTTTCTGGTAATTTAATATCGAATAAAGGTTGACAAATTCAAAATTCAAAGTAAAATCCGAATATTGAAAGGTAAAACAGGTAGAACGTTCATATTTTATTGACAGCTTTTTATCTATGTTGTAGAATAATAGCGTAATAGAATATAGCTCGTATAATTTTGAGAATAGGGCTCAAGCGTTTCTACAAGGCGACCGTAAATTGTCTAACTACGAGTGAAAGTGTACCTAGGGTTCCGCATAATATCAGCAGGCAGGTTGCTTCGTGTTATGGTCTGTGACCAAGTGGTACAGGCACAAGGTTGTGCTACACCGATGGGATAAAAACCCGGGCGGGGAGGTTTCGCTCTTTATTTGATGCGATTCCTCCCTGCCCGGGTTATTGTTTTACAATGGAGGAGGTTGATTAGGTTTATTATAGGAAATTGTTCGTGTAAATCGTTATTTTTATAAAAGTAAACATAATAAGCTATCAAAGGAGATACATACATGTTAGATCGTTTTTTTAAACTGAGTGAGCGTAAGACCAATGTACAGACTGAGGTAATGGCTGGTATTACCACATTTATGACAATGGCCTATATTTTGTTTGTTAACCCTAGTATTCTTGGTGCGGCAGGTATGGACAAGAATGCAGTGTTATTGGCTACAGCCATTGGTTCCGGTTTGGTGACTATTATGATGGGAGTGTTCGTCAATTATCCTATCGCTTTGGCTCCCGGCATGGGACTTAATGCTTTTTATGCCTTTACAGTGGTTATTGGAATGGGTGTTTCTTGGCAGGCTGCCTTGGGCGCTGTATTTATTTCTGGTCTGATTTTTATCCTTTTAACCTTGACTAAAGTTCGTCAGCTGTTAGTTGAAGGCATGCCACATTCATTAAAGCACGCCATTACTGTTGGTATTGGTATGTTTATTACAATTATCGGATTGAAAATTTCAGGTATCATGAGTATTCGTTTATCCCTTATTCCGCCTACATTAGAGAAGCTTGTAGCTGGACATGGTAATGGTACACCCATGTATTTTGAAACAATGATTGAAATGGGCAAAGTAGCAGATAAAGGAGTGCTGCTTGCACTATTTGGTTTGCTTTTTATGGGTATTTTAATTGCACGCAATATCAAAGGTTCGATGTTAATTGGTATCATGGCAACCACTTTTCTTGGTATTGCTATGGGAATTGTAAAGGTTCCGGCAGGATTTATACCTGTCTCTATCCCTGACTTTAGCAATAATGCTTTTTTTGCTCTCGATATCCCTGGGGCACTTAGCATGGGTTTAATGACGATCATTTTCACATTTACCTTTGTTGAACTGTTTGACACAATGGGAACATTGGTCGGCACGACCAGTAAAGCTGGTCTGATGGACAAGGATGGCAAGATACCCAATATTGGCAAGGCTATGTTGGTAGATGCTACAGGTGTAAGTCTTGGATCAGTACTTGGTACAAGTACAATTACTGCTTTTGTGGAAAGTGCTGCCGGTGTAGCAGCAGGTGGTCGTACAGGCTTAACTGCTGTTGTCTGCGGTGTGCTCTTTTTCCTGGCTCTCTTTTTTACGCCAATTGTTAGTTTGATTCCCGATGCGGCCACAGCTCCGGCCCTTATTATTGTAGGTGCTCTGATGATGGAGGGTGTACGTCACATTGACTTTACTGACTTTACAGAGGCAATGCCTGCTTTTATGACAATTGTTATGATGCCTTTTACCTATAGTATTGCTAATGGTATTTCCTTTGGTCTTGTATTATATCCATTATTAAAGCTAATTACTGGACGCCAGAAAGAAGTACATTGGATTGTATATGTATTAGCGATATTGGTTATTATACGCCTAGTATTTCTTGCTGAATAAATCCATAAACCCAGATATCAAATAACAGGGTATCTGGGTTTATTAATCAGATATTTGATGATATCCATATTATAAAAAAGGTAGGGGAATTTATGAAAGTTGCAATTATCATGGGCAGTGATTCTGACTGGCCTATTGTAGAACCGGCAGCTCAGGTTTTAGCTGATTTTGGCATAACCACAGAAGTGATTGTGGCATCAGCCCATCGTACACCTGATAAAGTACATGTTTTTGCCTCAGAAGCCCGAGAAAAAGGAATTGAAGTTATTATCGCTGCTGCTGGTGCGGCTGCTCATCTCGGCGGTGTTATTGCCGCATACACCACACTGCCGGTGATTGGGATACCGATTGACAGCACTTCCCTTAAAGGTCTTGATTCACTTCTTAGTATTGTCCAGATGCCGGCAGGCATTCCGGTTGCGACCATGGCGATCAATGGCGCCAAAAATGCAGGTATCTTTGCTGTGCAAATCATGTCAAATAAACATGAAAAGCTGATTGAGAAGTTGGCTGATTATCGTACGCAAATGGCCGCTGAGGTTGAAGGAAAAGCCGTTAAACTTGCTGCTAAGTTAGCAAAGGCTTAGTTTACCTTGGAACCAGAAAGCACTATGCTTTCTGGTTCCAAGAAACAGACTGTTTAAAAATATTCAGATGCAAGAATAGAAACAACTGAATATTTTTAGCCAGTTTTTTAAAAAAATAAACTAAAATAAAATGAAATAGGAGGGCTTTTATTATGGAAAAACAGCCTATGTATGAAGGAAAAGCAAAAAGGGTATATAAAACCGATGTTGATGGTGAACTATTAGTATATTTTAAAGATGACGCAACAGCTTTTAATGGTGAGAAAAAGGGGACTATTGAAAGTAAAGGTGTACTTAATAATAAGATATCTACCTTTTTCTTTAACCTGCTTAGTGAGCATGGCATTCCCCATCATTTCATCAGCATGCCAAGCCCGCGGGAAATGCTGGTAAAATCACTGCAGATTCTGCCAGTTGAGGTGGTAGTCCGTAATATTGCAGCAGGCAGTCTTGCTAAACGTATTGGCTGGAAAGAGGGGACAAAGCTTCCTCAGACCGTTCTTGAAATGTACTACAAAAACGATGATCTTGGTGATCCGTTAATTAATAATTATCATATCAAAATGATGGGGCTTGCTACAGAAGAGCAAGTGAAGACAATGGAAGAATATGCGCTTAAAATTAATCAAGTATTGACTAATTATTTAAAGAGTAAGAACCTAGAGTTGATCGATTTCAAATTAGAATTTGGTTTGCATAAAGGTGAGGTCATTCTTGGTGACGAAATTTCTCCTGATACTTGTCGGTTTTGGGATAGCGTAACAGGCGAAAAAATGGACAAAGATAGATTCCGCCGTGACCTTGGTAAGGTAGAAGAGGCTTATCAAGAAGTGTTATATCGTTTAACAGGAGAAAAGGCATGATTCTCGATTATGACAAAATGCATGATGAATGTGGCGTTTTTGGGATTTTTTCACGTCAAGATGATGTAGCTAAATATACGTACTGGGGTTTATATGCGCTGCAGCATCGTGGTCAAGAAAGCGCAGGTATTGCGGTAACTGATGGTTCATGGATGGATGTATCCCGGGGAATGGGTCTTGTGAATGAGGTTTTTCGTCATCAATTGCCTGATTTGCCAGGCCAGTATATTGCAATTGGTCATGTAAGGTATTCGACTACAGGTTCAAGTTCATTGATGAATACCCAGCCGCTGAAGGTTAAATATTCAGGTGGTCATATTAGTCTCGCCCATAATGGAAATTTGACAAATGCAGGAGAACTGCGCAATCAAATGGAAAGCGAAGGCAGTATCTTTCAGACATCGATTGATAGTGAAGTCATTGTTAATTTGATTGCCCGTTCCCGGAAAGCAACCTTAGAAGAAAAGGTTATGGAAAGTTTATCGAAGATTGAGGGAGCCTACTGCTTAGTTGTTATGACGGAAGAGAAACTAATTGGGGTGCGTGATCCCCATGGGATGCGTCCACTCTGTATTGGCAAACTCAGTGGCGGTGGCTATGTCATTTCATCAGAATCCTGCGCTCTTGATACTGTAGATGCAGAATTTGTAAGGGATGTTGAACCAGGTGAAATGGTTGTTGTGGATGACAATGGCTTAGCATCATATAAATTTGGCGAGAAGAACAGTGAAGCACTTTGTATTTTTGAATATATTTATTTCGCCAGACCTGATAGTGTGATAGATGGTCAAAGTGTCTATCAGGCACGTCTTGAAATGGGAAGAGAACTGGCGCGCCAGAGTGGCCTTACTGCTGATCTTGTCATTTCTGTGCCAGATTCGGGGACGACTGCGGCCTTAGGCTTCAGTCAAGAATCGGGCATTCCTTTTGCCGAAGGTCTTATAAAAAACCGCTATATTGGGCGTACTTTCATTCAGCCTGATCAAAAGGAACGGGATTTGAGTGTTAAGATTAAACTCAATGCAGTTCGATCCATCGTTAAGGGCAAATCTGTCATCATGGTAGATGATTCAATTGTACGTGGTACAACCAGTGGCAAAATAGTGCGGATGATTAAAGAAGCAGGCGCGACAGCTGTACATATGTGTGTGAGTTCACCGCCCATTATGTATCCCTGCTATTACGGTATTGATACAGCGGTACGCAAAGAACTCATTGCCTCCACTAAAAATGTAGAAGAAATTAGAAAATTTATTGGTGCTGATTCTTTACATTATCTTTCGACAGAAGGTCTGGCCAAATCTGTTATGAAGGCTAAATACCAAAATATGTGTTATGCCTGTTTTAATTCTAAATATCCAGGCAGTAAACCGTGCGAACAAACGAGCGCGAATGGAAAATATGTTTTTGAACAGGGGGCACCGCGATGAGCCAATTGACATATCGGGAAGCAGGTGTAGATATTGACGCCGGCAATAAAGCTGTAGATTTAATGAAAAAGCATGTGAGATCTACCTATCGCCCAGAAGTACTAGGGGATATTGGTGGTTTTGGTGGTTTATTTGCCCTTAATACAGAGAAGTATCGTCAGCCTGTTCTTGTATCCGGAACTGATGGCGTGGGTACGAAGTTATGTGTTGCTTTTATGGCAGATAAACATGACACTATTGGGCAGGATGCAGTTGCTATGTGCGTTAATGATATTTTGGTGCAAGGCGCTGAACCTTTATTTTTCCTTGATTATTTGGCTGTTGGCAAATTAGAGCCTGAAAAGGTGGCTGCTATTGTTAGTGGTATCGCTGGAGCATGTCTAGAGTCAGGCTGTTCTCTCATCGGTGGTGAAACCGCAGAGATGGCTAGTTTTTATAAAAATGGGGAATATGATATTGGTGGCTTTGCCGTTGGGGTGGCTGAACGCTCCAAGTTAATTACTGGTGAGAAAATAAAGCCTGGCGATGTCCTTATTGGTTTACCTTCTAGTGGACTCCACTCTAATGGTTATTCTTTAGTACGGAAAATTTGTTTTGATCTTAAAAAGTTTGCCATTGATCAGGAAATTCCTGAACTCGGCAAGACCCTAGGGGAAGAACTGCTGATTCCAACTAAATTATATCCTAAAGCCTGTTTGCCATTGATTGAAAAATTTGACATCCGGGGTATGGTCCATATTACGGGCGGTGGTTTTTATGAAAATATTCCGCGGGTACTACCTGAGG
>Ga0074193_1003836_pt1 | contig 10278 bp, 11 predicted proteins | sample EPASupsiteHSE605_FD_64523 | JGI IMG/M metagenome (GOLD analysis project Ga0074193, IMG submission 64523) | Bioremediated contaminated groundwater from EPA Superfund site, New Mexico - Sample HSE6-05 | ecosystem: Environmental > Aquatic > Deep subsurface > Groundwater > Contaminated ...
GATGCAGAATGTAGGCCTTGGCGGTACGGGCATGACCGGCTTCAATGAGCACCTTTTCAACCAGGTCCTGGACATCCTCCACTCCGAAGAGATTACCGTTATACTGCTTCCTTAAAAGCTTCAGGACCTCTATGGTCAGCTCCATGGCCGTCTGGCGGTCCTCGCCACCCACGGCCCTGGCAGCTTTAAAAATAGCGTCGGTGATTTTCGTTTCAGAGAACGCAACTTCCCGCCCGTCCCTCTTCTGGATTGTTTTAAACATGAATCCTGGTCCCCTTTCAACTACCCGTTCTTCTTGAGAATATTTTTTAACTCCTCCATAAAACTTTCAGCATCCCGGAATTCCCGGTATACTGAGGCAAAACGCACATAAGCAACCTCATCAAGACCACGCAGGTGGTTCATCACCAGTTCTCCGATATGTTGGCTGCTTACTTCCATTTCAATGGTGTTGCGCAGCTCCCTTTCAATCAGCTCAACCACAGCCTCGAGTTTCTCAGTGGCAACAGGACGCTTTTGGCATGACTTGGCCAGACCCGCCAGTAGTTTCGACCGGTTAAAAGCTTCCCTGCGTCCATCTTTCTTTACTACCACGAGCGGTAGCTCGTCCACCTTTTCATAGGTGGTAAACCGTTTGCCACAGCCAATGCACTCCCTGCGGCGGCGAATCGAGTTGCCTTCCAGAGTAGAACGGGAGTCCAGTACCTTGCTGTCGGAAAAGCCGCAATACGGGCACATCATAGGAATCTCACCCTCCGGGAATGTATTTAACCAAATCCCCCATCTCCGTCAATATAAAAATACACACATAATATAGTAGGTAAGACTTCTTAGATTATACAATATGTTGATAGCGAGCACCCAACGGTAAACAATTCCAAAAAAATAAATTAGGGAGCATATGCTCCCAAGTCCAGCTTCACATTGATTTTTTCGTTCTTTTAAATAATTTCTTTTCTAGTATTTGATCTTAAACTCGTGCTTTGGGTCAGAAAAGCTGTTGACCTCAACCAAAATTACATCCATACCTATCTTTTTGATTTTATCCCAAGGAACAACAAGCTCCTCTTCTTTGCCAAGAAAACCCAAAAACTTGCCACCGCCACCATCACCTGGCAGGATGAACGCGGTAACACGACCCTCTTCCATGTCAATCTCGATGTCCTTTATCATACCAAGCCGCCGTCCATCGACTATGTTAACTATTTCCCGCGCCCGCAGGTCAGATATCTTTACCATTCATGACACCCCCTATCATATTTATATGTTCAAGCAACCTGCTTCTGAACAAAAATATTTGGCGGCTAAAATAGCCGCCAAAAAACTAATGTGCAAATTGAATTAGCGCCCACAATTTGGTCGTAAGCCGTAGGTCATAGGGCGTAGGTATATGCTGCATTCCTATAGGGTCGATAGTGAACTCGTCCAGCTAAAGCTGGACATCGAGACTTCGGTGGGGGACTCTACCCCCACCAAAGCAAAAAAGCGGAACTCCCACTTATAGAAGTGGGAGTCATATAATTGGATAAATTGATCAATACCTACTTTTAAGTATAGGCTTATATATGCTTGCGCATGTGGCTGATTGCCGCTTTTTCCAAGCGTGAAACCTGTGCCTGGGAAATGCCGATTTCCTCGGCCACCTCCATCTGGGTTTTTCCCTCATAAAAACGGAGGCTAAGGATTAACTTTTCCCGGTCGCTGAGCTTTCTCAGGGCATCCCTGATAGCTATGCCCTCCAACCAGTTCAGATCATGGTTTTTCTCGTCGCTGATTTGGTCCATGACAAAAATCGGGTCACCGCCGTCATGGTAAATCGGCTCGAACAGAGAAATCGGCTCCTGGATAGCATCCAGGGCAAAAACGACTTCTTCCCTGGGCATTTTTAATTCCACGGCAATTTCGTTGATAGATGGTTCCCGTGAATGCTTGTTAACAAGTGTGTCTCTTACCTGGAGGGCTTTGTAAGCGACATCCCGCAGAGAGCGGCTTACCCGGATAGGGTTATTGTCTCTAAGGTAACGGCGGATTTCTCCGATAATCATCGGTACCGCATAGGTAGAGAACTTGACATTCTGACTAAGGTCAAAATTGTCAATAGCCTTCATCAGGCCAATACAACCAACCTGGAAGAGGTCATCCACGTATTCGCCCCTGTTGGTAAAGCGCTGGATAACGCTAAGTACAAGTCTAAGGTTGCCGTTAATCAACTGGGGTCTGGCGGAGGTGTCTCCCTTGTGCATAGATTCAAAGAGAACTTTCATCCGGCTGCCTGTCAGTACCGGGAGTTTTGATGTATTAACACCACAGATCTCCACCTTGTTCACCAGCATAAAAGGCTGACCACCTCTTTCCGGACTATATGCATTTCACTTCACTCACATTATTTCCATGGAAAAATTGAAATATACATTTATCCCATGCCAAGTGAACTCATCCAGCTAGAGCTGGACATCGAGACTTCGGTGGCGGACTTTACCCCCACCGAAGCAAAAAAGCGGAACTCCCACTTACATAAGTGGGAGTCTTATAATTGGATAAAAGCGCCCCGGTTATCATGAATACCATAAACCGTTAGGCGCCACACGTAAATCAATTTTGAGGTTTAGAATCTGGTTTATTCCATGCGGTGAATTTCCTTTTTAAGTCTATTAATGATTCTTTTCTCCAGTCTGGAGATATATGACTGCGAAATACCCAGCATATCGGCTACTTCTTTTTGCGTTTTTTCCATCCCGTTGTTCAGGCCAAACCTCAGTTCCATAATTTTACGTTCCCGGCCGGTTAGCTTTTGGAGTGCAAGATGTAAAAGCTTTTTATCAACCTCATCCTCAATATATTTATAAATAACATCATTTTCCGTACCCAAAACATCGGACAAGAGGAGTTCGTTGCCATCCCAATCTATGTTCAGCGGCTCATCAAAGGACACCTCGGCACGAGTCTTGTTGTTCCTTCTCAGGTACATCAAGATTTCATTTTCTATACAGCGGGAAGCATAGGTTGCCAGTTTGATCTTTTTAGCCGGATCAAAGGTATTTACTGCTTTTATTAGACCGATGGTTCCGATGGAGACCAGGTCTTCAATACCCACACCGGTATTTTCAAATTTGCGGGCGATGTAAACCACCAGGCGCAGGTTCCGCTCTATCAATATACTCCTGACAGCCGCGTCTCCTGACTCCAGCCGGTTAATCAGGAAGGACTCCTCATCGGTGGTTAATGGTGGAGGTAGCGCTTCACTGCTCCCGACATAAAAAACCCTGGGGTGGTAGCCGAGCCTAACCAACAGTCGGAGCACAGCCAGGTAAATAAGCCACCTAACACGGCCAAAATGCCCTAATGACAAACCTATCCCTCCCCACCTGAATAACAAAGTCCTACCAACATTAGTTAACTTCATACTTCATTTAAATTTAGTAAATGCGTATGGATTTTTAAAATCAGCTGGTTAACCTGTCAACCGGTCAGTTCCAGTACATTTGGTCCGAGTAGCGCGTGATAAGAGCCTTCCGGGTCGAGCTTATTACGGTAAATGCCCACCACAACACGGCTAGGTCTTGTCAACCTACCTTGCCTCTCAATTACTACCTCATCCGGGCGAAAACCCAGCAACATACCGTTAGACTGACCCAGAGATTGAAAGGGCACTGCGCTAAAGCGTGAGATCAAGCTACTTTCACTCAAAGAATTTAAAATGCTCCAGATATCAGCTTCCACCTCCAGCTCAAGTCTGGCCTGGACCTCTAAAGGCAAAAGAGATTTCAGGCTTTGATATTCCACTACCACTACCGGGTTCTGCGTCATAGGATCCTTTAACTGGTTTCCGGTGTCCAGTAGGGCTTCTACCCTAACCTGCTGGCCTCCAGAATTGATTAAGATAGGTAGCCTGAACAGATTTTCAAATTTACCTTTCTTGAGGAGGGCTACGAAGCCACTGCCCGCTGCCCAGAGTGCCATTAGACTCAATAGTATACCTGGCCAAAATTTACCCGCGATTACTTTACCAATGTCGTCCCAACTCACCATTAGGTTGGAATTAAGGTAAAAAATCATTCCCAGGGCCAACCCACCCAAGGTAAAAGAAGCAAGGAAAAAACATCCCATACAGGTGAGAAACATCCTAAAGGTTAATGGGCAAAAAGCAACCGCTACAATACCGGCAGAGGCCACGGTCTTAAACCATATTGACTGCAGAAAGCCTGCCCCGGGAATAAAAACCGCCAGCGCATATAAAGCCCCCAGCGCTGCCCCGGCAACCAGACGTGCTTTGTGGACAGGAGCCCGGCTGAGTTTGGCGGCAGCACATAGTATGGCATAATTCATTACCATGTTGCCGAGGAAAACCTGGTCGAGGTAGACTTTATAAACTGGCATCAACTAAACCCCCGACCCAAAAGAAATAACTGCCTAAAAAATAAATTTTCCTATGCTTCCAGTATAATTCTCGGTTTATAACTTTATGACAATATGGTTATTATTAGGGTCATCTCTATTATAACACTACCGGTACCTGGTAATTTGTCGTCCCTTGGTTGACGCCAGTAAATAATTAATATATTAATGGTTGATGTTTTCCTATTTACCCCACTAAACTCTCGTTTACACCTCAAAGGGTCCTGGTAATCCCCGGTCTTCTGAGTGCTGTTTTAGAGACCACCTCCGTGTTGGTGGACAAGGACCAGACCTTTCAGTTTGTTTTGCCCGGCAATTTAAAGCGGCCAACCAGGTTGGACAAAATGATCGGCGAAATTGGTAAAATGCCCTTTGACGATGTACTTAGGGCTGTAATTGACAAATTGGGCTGAAATAAATAATAAAGAGGCGTTCCCGCTTTCGGAATCCGCCTCTTTATATTTAATTCAAATAATCTCCACCCTGCAAATAGCGCTAAGCCGGTTGCAGACATATCTAGACAATCTTATGTATTTCCTCTAACGGCGCCGCAAAAAGGCCGGGATGTCAAGATCATCGTGGCTGGAAAACGGCTTTATGTCTAGTTCAACCTTGGGGCGGTCCTTTCTGGGAGCTCGCTGGTCGAAGCCGGTCGCAATAACGGTCACTCTAACTTCCTCTTCCATGCGTTCATCAATTACCGCACCGAAAATAATATTGGCGTCGGGATCTGCCGCCTGGGCGATGATCTCCGCAGCTTCATTGACTTCAAACAAGCCCAGGGAGGAGCCCCCGGTAATATTCAGCAAAACGCCCCTAGCCCCTTCGATAGAGGTTTCCAGCAGTGGGCTGGAAATGGAAGCCCTGGCCGCTTCAGTGGCCCGGTTCTCACCACTGGCTGTGCCGATGCCCATCAAGGCTGAACCGGTTTCCCTCATAATTGTCTTAACATCCGCAAAATCCAAATTTATCAGGCCGGGGACAGCAATGAGGTCGGAAATCCCTTGAACTCCCTGGCGCAGGACATCATCAGCAATGCGGAAAGCCTCCACAATGGATGTATGTTTTTCAATAACCTGTAAAAGCCGGTCGTTAGGAATGGTAATCAGGGTATCAACCTTTGATTTTAAGGTCTCGATGCCGTTTTCAGCCTGCGTGGCTCTCTTGCGACCCTCGAAAGTAAACGGTTTGGTTACTACACCTACAGTCAGGGCGCCTAGTTCTTTAGCCACCTCGGCAACTACGGGCGCGGCCCCTGTACCCGTTCCGCCGCCCATACCTGCGGTAACAAATACCATATCGGAACCTTTAAGAGCCTGCAGGATTTCATCGCGGCTTTCCTCAGCTGCCTTCTGGCCGATATCAGGATTGCCTCCCGACCCCAGACCCTTGGTAAGTTTGGTACCGATCTGAATCTTCTGATTGGATTGGGCCAGGAAAAGTGCCTGGGCGTCGGTGTTCACCGCGATAAATTCCACGCCTTTGAGCCCAGCGCTGATCATCCGGTTTACTGCATTGTTGCCACCACCCCCAACCCCGATCACCTTTATGTTGGCAAACTGGTCAAGATCGAGCTCAAAATCAAGCATGCTTTTGTCCTCCTCTGTTATCAATCACCAGATTTAGCGGTATCTGTAAGGACTATATTTAATCCATATAACCAACGAGCTGGCTTACAGCCGGCTCCCATTTTTCATTCTACCTTGCAACCATTGAATCAACTTGACCATCAATGCATCTGGTTCGCAGCTGGCTGTCAGTCTCAATTCGGGGCTGCTCAAACGCTGCGTACCGTACTTAACCAACCCCAAAGCATTGGCCAAGGTGAGACTAAATGGATGCCCGTCAACCTGGATGTTTCCTATCCTTACCGGTATCTGAAGAATATTTTCAGCAAACTGAGCAAAACCTCCTAACAGAGCCACCCCTCCGCAAAAAACGGCGCCACCCGGTAAAAGTCCGGGGTAATGAAAGCTTTTTATCACACTGCCGGTTAAATACAGGATCTCAGCTAGGCGGGCTTCGATAATCGACCTGGCCATACTACCGGATATACCCTCAGGTCCCACCTGATTTTCCCCGGACCCGAACAGCTCGCAACTACCAAGTATTTCCACCGCCTGGTTCAGGGAAGTATGCAGGCCAATGGCCAAGTCACTCGCTAGATGTTCGCCTCCTACTGGAAAAACTGCAGTGTCTCTTAGTGTGCCCCTGTCAAAAATACTTACGGAGGTAGTACCGGCGCCAAGGTCAATGAGAATAGTACCAAATTCCCTCTCCGCCGGGGTTAACATAACTTCCGCAGCCGCCACCGGCCCAAAGACCACATCCCCAACCTCTAAGTCTGCCAGGTGGACGGCTTTAGAAATAGCTCCAATATTGTTGGTTGGCGCTGTTACTACCCTGGCCCCCGCTTCCATCTCAAATAAAGACCGGCCCGGGAGGTCTCTAGGGGGGATTAGTTGAAGAGCGCTATCTCCTTTTGCAAGACCAGCTGGTACAACCGGAAAGCCGCTGTGTTTGCTGCGGCCAGCAGTGCCTCTCCCTGCTTTAAGGTCCACCAGGCAGTTTTTTACTGTTGTCGTCTCCCCGTTAAAACTCACGAAAACAGTTTCTGGTCGTCTAGCCCCGGCATTCCTTTGTGCTTGCTCCAACGTCTGTAAAATTGCCTTAGCGGCTGATTCGGGGCTGGTTATACATCCTTTGGTTACACCTATACTTGGAGTCTCTGCTGAACCCAATATTTTGGGGAAGCCGCTGCTAACTTGTGCGATGATCACAGCAGTCTTCGAGGTGCCTATGTCAAGTCCGACCAGTATAACAGGATGCCCTTTGGTCAACCCAGCGCCTCCCGCCCAATCATTACTTGTTCTGTTAAGATTCCACATTGAAAAAATTTTTCCTTTTAATTAATGTCATTTTTTTAGGAGGTGGCGGCGAATTATCGCTAGATTTTGGAATAACCTTACCCCAAAGGCCACAACTGCCGCCAGGTAAAGATCCATTCCCAACCTTTCCCCAAAAAAGGCCAAACCTGCAGCTAAGAGGGTATTGCTGAAGAAGCCGGTAATAAAAATCGTATTGTCAAAATGATCTTCCATAGCCGCGCGGATACCCCCAAATACCGAGTCAAGGGCGGCTAGGGCGGCTACTGACATATATTTGGCATAGGCCTGGGGAAGCACCAGGGGCAGGTTGAGACCCATGACAATACCTACTGCCAGGCTGATTATCGCCAACCAGAGACCTAACCACATCAACAATCACCTCTCTTTCTTATTTTTGGGTGGGTTTAGCGTAATCAAAACGCAAGGGACCGTTATAGGCCGGCGCCAGCACCCTGTCTTTTGACTGTACTGTAACTGAAACCCCAAGGTCGTTCAGGTACTCTTTCAGTCCTCCTCTTAATTCCAGACTGCTCTTCAGCGTAGCTGATGGACCGATGGCGACAACCTTATAGGGGGGTGAGAGCCTCGTGAGGTTTACATTGATATGACTGCCAGCCAGGCGCACCTCACTGGTAGCAAGGATGCGCTGATCGTTAATTGCAATAGCCTCCGCCCCGGCCCCGCGTAGATCATTCAAAACCTTTAACAAGTCGTCGTCTTTGATATTATAAAAGCTGCTGCCCGGAAGGTTATCTAGCAAAACCTCAACGCCCTGCCCCTCAACCGGGACAAGCCCGCCATAAAGCTTATTTTTAAAAAGCTCACTCTCCAGCGCGCCTGTGGCTGCCATATGGCCTTTACCTGCTTCCGCCAGCTTAAATTGAAGGTCAGCGGACTCTTCCTTTAACTGGGTGAGATCTCTTTCTACCTGTTTTTTTTCAATTGTCAGCTCCTGCACTCTGTCGAGAGGGACGGCCTGGTTTACACTGCTGTTGGTTCGGAATTGAAAGGCCATCATGAGTCCCACCACAACAGCAACCATGCTGATTGATAAATAAGTTGTTTTCTTCAGAGCCTTTTTCAAAGTTCTATCTCCTAGACTGCAGCTTTGGCAAATTCAAACTTTGTCCCACCGCTGTAGGGCGGTACAACGACCTGTGGCAGTTTTTTGACCGTAACCTGGATCCCCCAGAATTGGAGTGTTTCAGCAACCCCGCCCTTCATCTTCAAGGAACTCTCCAGGGTATCGGGGTTACCGATGGCTGTCACCACGTAAGGGGGCGCCAGACGCTTGTTTTTATTGAGCAGGACGGTAGGACCCGTACAGCGGACCTCAGTGGTGGCCACGAGCCTCTGACCGTTCATGGAAACCGCCTCCGCTCCGGCTGCCCGGAGTTCGTTTAATACCCGTAAAACATCTTCATCATGGAGTACATACAGGTTTGGATCCTGTCCGGGCTTTAAACTGACAATGCTGTCGTTTAAGGTAACCTCCACCCCCGGTCCGGTTAATTCAGTGACGCCGGCTTCAATCCTGGCCAGGTCCAGCTCTTCCTTGATTTCAACAGTTTGCGGCAGGGACATAGCCTTATCCAGCTCGGCGCGTAGGCTGTCAACCTGTCCCTGAAGAGCTTCCCGCTCAGCCTTAACCTGATTTACCTGGGCAGCAAGATCTTTTGCTCTTTGAACAGGCTCGGTGCTTTGTATTTCCCGGGTTACCCGAAACTGCACGGCCAGCAATACCCCTAGGACCAGCCCAACCATCACAAGAGCCCAATGGAAGGTCTTCAGACTACATCTCCCCCTAATGAAGCTTATAATATACCACTGGTTTATCGGCACAGGAAAGGTCTACATATTTAATCTTATCCTGCTGAGTACGCAGTTCCTTTAATAGCCGAGTTAATATATCTCCCTTATTCTGAATGTCTTCAGCCAGGCCAATCCGGCATTGAATACCTTCAATGGTGTAGAGTCTTATTTGTCCATCATTGTCGACATGGACCTCGGAGAGATCCGCCACGATCTCACTAGGCATACTGCTAATTACAGTCAGGGCATCCCCCAACCTCCCGTCCTTAACAACCTCGCCTGGGCTGATAATGTCACACTGGATACCGGTTACTACCGGCAAGCCGGGGGCGCCGGCATTTGCTTTCTGAAGATAAACACCATCACAGTCAACCTCTATAAAACCTTCCCCGGTAGGCAGCAGGCCTAACGGCTTGCGCTCTTTTACATCTATTACCACAGTCGACGGTAGTGACCTGGTCACCTTTACATCCTTGACCATGGGAATAAGTTTAAGCCTGCTGGCGCCCGCCGCAAGGTCAACTTTAAATATATTGGCGCCGGGGGCGATATCGCTGACGGACTTTATTTTCCCCTGGTCAATGAGCTGGTTTCCCTGTACCAGAACATTTCGCACCTCGAAAAAAGGGGAACGCAACAATATAAAACCAGTAATTAATACCAGAAAAACAAAAAAAACACTCTCAAAGATGTTCCAACCACGTTGTCGTCTGCTTCCTATTGCACTTCCATTCACAACCTTCACACTTTCACTATCCTAGGATAAGTCTACTTATATGTAATTATACCAATCCTATTAGACTTGTCCAAGAACATTCTAAAAAAGAAAAATCCACAAAGTGCAAAACTTGAAATTATTAGGAATTTCTCTTTGTGCAATAAGCCAGTGACCTTTTTATGGGTTTCCACATAGTATATGGTAGTTATTACAGAAGGGAGGCAATTTCTAATGGCAGACGGTGCGGGCTTCGGCAACTGGGGTTTTATTATCTTCCTGATTTTCATCCTGTTAATTTTTGGCGTCGGCTTCTGGGGTGGGGGCATCTAAGTATACGCTGAATTGTGTCCATCCAATGAATCTTGAATGGAGGTAACTAATATGGCGTTTGGAGCCGCTGGAGGCGCAGTAGCGGGTGGCGCTGGGTTCGGCAATTGGGGATTTTTTAACTGCCAGAATTTCATC